>Ga0256406_1002053_pt1 | contig 30030 bp, 24 predicted proteins | sample RumenRJG_03DNA_FD_185986 | JGI IMG/M metagenome (GOLD analysis project Ga0256406, IMG submission 185986) | Bovine rumen microbial communities from Lethbridge, Alberta, Canada - RJG_03 | ecosystem: Host-associated > Mammals > Digestive system > Stomach > Rumen | place: Canada: Alberta | collected... | reverse complement strand
ATTTTGCTGTTTGATTTTCACCACTAAGTTAAGTGAAATTTTTGACATGGCAAAATCCTGAGCAACTTATTGTTGCTCAGGAATTTATAAAAATATTTAAAATATTAAGTTGCGGAATTAAGGATAACAGGAAATGCCAATCGACAGAAAACCTGCTATTAGAAGAATGATAATCAGTGGGTCTTGGAATTTCTCAAGAAAGCGACTCAGCAATGAAGCCTTCCTTGGAGGAGTAAGCACATTGGCACCATGTTGTTCTCTACTCGCTATTACCTCAGCTTGCGTAAGGCCTTGGTATTTTTTGTCTTTACGCATAAAATGAAATTGCCGTTAAATATCTGTGAACTGCAAAGATAATGAAATCCCTCTACTCCACCAATGAAAGGATGTTATTAAATGTTTATTCGCCGGCTGGTAGCACTTTTTAGGACTAGTCGGACTTTTCTGACTAGTCAGACCGGTCAGATTAGTCGGACCGGTCGGATTGGTCGGACCAGTCAGATTAGTCCGACCTGTCAGATTAGTCCGACCAGTCCGAAAAGTCCGATTACTCCAAAATCGCTCAGTCGTTCTCGAAGAATCCTTCCTTGAACCACTTCAGCTCGCTGTAGGTCTGGCGGATGTCTTCCATGTCGATGTCGAAGGAGCGATCGGCCACGCGGGGCTTGTCCATCGTGGAGTGGGTGAAGAGCCAGTCGTAGCTCTTCTGCAGGTAGAAGAGCCGCGCCAAGAGTCCGTGCGATCCCCCCTCTATCCAGTCGTAGCGCAAGAGGCTGTCCTCATGGTTGTCCTGCAGGTAGTCCACCACGCGTTTCGACTGGGCGATGCCCACGGCGCGGTCGGCAGTGCCGTGGATGATCCACAAGGGCAACCGGCCCAGTCCATCCATGTTGCCGAGCGAGCAGCCACCGCAGAACGCCATGGCCGCGGCCACCTTGTCGGGGTAGGAGCCCACGAAGTCGAGCGTGCCGTAGCCGCCTAAGCTCATGCCGATGACGTAGACACGGGTGGTGTCCACCCGGTAGTTGTCTTCCATCCACTCCAAGAGGCGGTTGATTCGCTCGGGCTTCCATGCCCCACCGGGATTCTGCGGTGCGAGCACCAGGGCGGGAATGATCTTGCCCCGCTTGATGGCGTCGAGCACCCCATAGCGACGCACGCGGTCGAGATTGCGCCCGCAGAGACTGGCCCCATGCAGGAAGATGACAAGCGGCAGGGGATGGCCCTCCTCCTCATAGTCGCCGGGCGTATACACCCAGAAGTTGTAGTTGTCGGGCACCTTGCCGCGCATGGCCTCAAACTTTCCTTTGCTGATGGATTGGGAGAAGACTAAAAGGCTGCACATGAGCAGCACCGCAGCAACGGCAAGGCGCAGAGTTGCTGAAGAGTGACGAAGAAAGATATTCTTGAAAGATATAATGTATGTATTCACGTAGGTCTTGTTTTTGCTCTTACTATTTTAGTAACGGAAGCCAAAAACGAATATTTCGCTCTTTAAAACAAAAGATGTTAAACGACACAGGCTCATCGGTCTCCGAACTCCCAACGGCTTTGTCTGCACAATAATCCCCCTTCTCAGACGTTACTATCAAAAACGAAAATGACTAACATGAAAAAGAGAAAAATCCTTTTATTGTCTTTGCTCTGTCTCACAACGACGATGTCCCACGCTCAGCATGAGCCGGGCACGTTCACCCTCTACCCCAAGTTGGGCGTGGAGTGGTCGAAATTCAACAACGACGAGATAGCCATAGCAACCGGCGCTGAAGCCAATTGGGTCGATGCTTCTTACCGCACGGGCTTCGTGGGCGGCGCAGAGTTGCAATATCAGATCTCGCAGTTCGGAGGTGCCTCTGTGGGACTTTTCTTCGACCAGATGGGAAGCAAGAATGAGGAAGAGTACAATGACGGAAAGGTGGTCGTCAAGCAGCGCCTCAACTATCTCACCATGCCTCTGCTCGCCACCTTCAACTTGGGCTATACCAACTTCCAGCTGAAAGGCGGCGTCAACCTGTCGTACCTGCTCAACGCTAAGGAAAAATACGAGGACAGCACAATCCCTGCCGGCATGACGGACAGCAACCCCGAAGCAGACTACTATGTGCATTACGAAGGCACCAACACCGGGGTTTTCCACCGCTTCAACATGGGATTCGCCTTGGGCGCATCCTACGAGTGGCGCAACATCATCCTCGACGCGCGCTACAACTTCGGACTGAGCAACGTTTACAAACGCGACAACAAGCCCTCCACGCGCAGCTTCTGGCTCACGTTGGGCTACGGCTTCACCCTATAAACGCTAAGATGGCAACAACGATTTATTACGTTCCCGTTGGCGGCTTAGGCAACCGTATGCAAGCCCTTGTTGCCGCCTACAACTTGCATCAGGCCACAGGCATCCGTGTCCGCGTGCTGTGGTTTCGCGACTGGGCTTTAGATGCGCCTTTCTCCTCCATCTTCCAGCCTATTTGCCAAGAAGGCTTTGTGGTGAAGGACGCCACGCCCTTTGACAGTCTGCTCTACGACCGTCCGCGCCGCCACAATCTCTACGTCCCTCTCCTACCCCAGCGCCTGCTCTTCAGCCGCCGCATCAGGGAGACACAGACTGTGGCTTTGAAGGCGCAAGGCTTCGACTTTGAGCAGTGGGCCAAGGAAGCCAAGGGCAACGTCTACTTTGCCTGCTACGAATCGTTTGGCAACGTCAGCGACGCTCTCTACGACCAGTTGCTGCGGCTCAGTCCTGCGGTGAGCGATAAGCTTCAAGCCATCACCAACCGATTCTCCGCCCACACAATAGGCCTGCACATTCGCCGGACGGACAACCAGCGGTCTATTGCCGACAGTCCGCTTTATTTGTTTGAGAATAAGATAAAAGAAGATCTGGAGAAGAATCCCGCCACCTGCGTTTTCCTCGCCACAGACGACGAAGAAACGAAGAAAACGCTCAGCGAGGAATTTCCCGGCAAGATAATCACTTCGGGTAAGGCTGCCGTGCGTGGCAGCGTCGACGGCATACAGGACGCGCTGGCCGAGATGTATGCCCTTGCCTCCTGCTCCGTCATCTACGGCTCGGCAGGCAGCAGTTTCTCCATCATTGCTTCAAAGCTGAAGCAGACACCCCTCACCATCCTCAAGAAGGAATAGTAGTTTTTTCAGCGCCCCCATCAACCCCATACACCCCATCAACCCCATAATCATAGGACTGATGGGGTGTATGGGGTTGATGGCGCTTTATGAATGCTTCAGGCTCATCCAGATTCGCCTGAGCTTGCGCACGCCCTTGGCCCACTTGCTGTTGGTGCGGGCGTAGAAGCGGGCATAGAGCCGGCGCGCTTCAAGATTTTCTGTGATAGGCTCTATCTTTTGCAGCTCCAAAGGCTTCTCCCACAATATCGACGTGTAAGGGTCGAGAGCAAAGGAGTTCGTGCCCGAGCCATCCATGCCCTTGTTTTTCACCAGCGAGCGCCCCACGTTGAGCGACAGTATGCCGTCGAGGAAGAGCGAGGCGTTCCAGCGTATGGCCCAGGAGTTGTTTTTCCCTTCCACCTGCCGGCGCAGCATCCGCGTGAAACCGTAGGCCCCACCGAAGTCGAACTGGCGCGTAAGACGGCGGCGCTCCAGCTCATGCAGCAGGTAGGCTCCGTCGGGATTGAAATGCTTCCAGGCACGCTTCCACGTGGCCCAGCCCCAGCTGCCCGTCCATTTGATGAGGAAGGTGTAGGGCAGGCGCTCGTCCTTGATGAAGTCGCAGGCCTGGATATGTCCCACGCGTTCCTCGTCGGCATACATGTCGAGCGCCTCATTCATAAACTTCAAGAAGTAGGGAGCCACCACGAGGTCGTCTTCCAGCACGATGACGCGCCCGTAACGGTTCACCACGTCGGTGACGCCACTGATGATATTATTGGCCAAACCGCAGTTTTCGGCCCGCTCTACAAGGTGGACTTGATGAAAACCATCTATTTGGGCCACAAACTGGCGCACTTCGTCGACGGCCTCGGCATCTTCGTGTGACCGCGGACCGTCGGAGAAAACAAAGAGATCACTCTCCGCGGCCTCGGCATTGCGAAGCAGCGAACCAACGGCCTCCCTCACGTGGGCAGGACGATTATAGGCAAAAAGCAAGATCGGAGCTAAAGACATATATTCATTCTTTTTCATGCGTTAGAATATGGAATGTATTCCGGGGGCAGATTCTTTGCTGTCTATGATGGACAAGCAGGCGTCTTGACACTGTCACGACGCGTCCGGATGACGGCGCCCGTCTTGCCCAACAAACGGAAAGCGATGGCCATAAAGCTGCAAGCATCGCGCAAATGGCCTCTGACGAGCGATTGCATCACCTTCTTGCAAGTGGCAAGCACACTCATTGCAAAGGCCTTGGGCAGACTGTAACACACGTTGGCATACTCTGAAAGCATGTACACCCATTCGGCCCTAAACCTCCCGCTACGTGTCACCTTGCGGTTCTCGCGGTCGTGAAAGCCGAATACCGACGGCACGTAACCTACCTTCAGTCCGTGAAAGGCCATCCGGTTGCAATAATCTTTGTCCTCTCCATAATGATAGAAAAGCGGGGCAAACATTCCCACGCGCCGTATGCTGCCCATGGGCAGGTACCAAATGGCTGCGTCGATAAAGCCGGCATCCACCACTTCACCGTCGGGCAGATCGGCTGTCGACTGCAAATGGGCGTAAGTAGCAAAGCCATGCTCCAACGTTTTACCGCTCCCCGTGAGGTGAACAGGAGAGAGAATGCCATATTCGGGATGACGGACGGCCAACGACGAGAGGTGGCCGATAACGTCGGGATTCACCCAGGCGTCCTCGTTGAGCAGCAGCACACCGTCGTAGCCATGGTCTAAGGCATATTTCATGCCGATATTGTTGGCGCGGCCGAAGCCGAGATTGGCCTTGTTTACTACCAGTTTCACCTCCGGATAGCGTTTTCTGACCGTGTCTACAGTAGCATCGGCCGATGCGTTGTCGATGACCATCACATCGGCCTTCGTCTGCGACTGTCGCAGCGAGCCCAGACAGCGGTCTATCCAAGGCATGAAATTATAGGAGACGATGATAACCAGTACGTTCATTGTTGTTTAGATAAAGACAAGACGGCCGCCCCGCGCCTCATACACGGAGCGGCCGCCATCGTTCAGCTAACCTGACTTCCGGGTTTTACTTGGCCGAGCGTTGTGGTGACGCCGAGCGTGCCGTCAAAGTTGAGCGCACTCAGAATCATGCCCTGGCTCTCGATGCCCATCATCTTGCGGGGAGCGAGATTGGCGATGAAGAGTACGTCCTTGCCGATGAGATCCTCGGGCTTATACATCTTGGCTATGCCGCTGAGGATAGTGCGGTCCTTGCCGGAGCCGTCGTCGAGGGTGAACTGCAGGAGCTTGTTGCTCTTCTTCACGGGCTGGCAGTCCTTGATATGTCCCACACGGATGTCGAGTTTCTCAAACTCCGAGAAGTCTATATTGGGTTTCACGGGCTTGGCCACATATTTCGCTGCGGCGGCAGCGGCCTCATTGGCTTTCTTTGTGGCGGCCAACTTATCGAGTTGCTTCTGGATGGCATCGTCCTCTATCTTCTCAAAGAGCAGATGGGGTTCGCCGAGCTGCTTGCCGGGCTGAAGCAAGGTGGTGCTGCCCAGCTCCGACCACTTGAACTCGTCGAGTCCTATCATTTCGCGCAGATCCTTGCTTGAGAAGGGCAGGAAGGGCTCAAAGGCTATCGAGAGATTGGCCACGAGCTGCAGCGACAGATAGAGGATGGTCTCCACGCGCTTGGGATCGGTCTTCCACACTTTCCAAGGCTCACACTCGGTGATATATTTGTTGCCGATGCGCGCCAGGTTCATGGCTTCCTTCTGTGCCTCGCGGAACTTGAAGTTGTCGAGCAGCTCCTCCATCTTGTCTTTCACGTCGATAAACTCTTCCACGGCCTTCCGGTCCACATCGAGCATCTCGCCGCAGGCCGGCACCACACCGTTCCAATATTTCTTGGTGAGCTGCAGGGCGCGGTTGACGAAGTTGCCATAGATAGCCACGAGCTCAGAGTTGTTGCGCTCCTGGAAGTCCTTCCATGTGAAGTTGTTGTCCTTGGTCTCCGGGGCATTGGCAGTGAGCACATAGCGCAGCACGTCCTGCTTGCCGGGGAAGTCGCGCAGATATTCGTGGAGCCACACGGCCCAGTTGCGCGAGGTGGAGATCTTGTCGTTTTCCAGATTCAGGAACTCGTTGGCCGGCACGTTGTCGGGCAGGATATAGCCACCGTGAGCCTTGAGCATGGTGGGGAAGATGATGCAGTGGAACACGATGTTGTCCTTGCCGATGAAATGCACGAGGCGTGTCTCGGGATCTTTCCACCACTTTTCCCACGATCCCCAGCGTTCGGGATGAGCATCGCAGAGTTCCTTGGTGTTGCTGATATATCCAATGGGGGCATCGAACCACACATAGAGCACCTTGCCCTCAGCGCCCTCCACGGGCACGGGGATTCCCCAGTCGAGGTCACGAGTCATGGCACGGGGTTGCAAGTCCATGTCGAGCCAGCTCTTGCACTGGCCGTAGACGTTGGGACGCCACTCCTTATGCTCCTCCAAGATCCACTTCTTGAGCCACTCCTGGTATTCGTTGAGCGGCAGATACCAGTTCTTGGTCTTGCGGATCACGGGTTTGGAGCCGCTGATGGTGGAGTGCGGGTTGATGAGTTCCATCGGAGAGAGATCGCTACCGCACTTTTCGCACTGGTCGCCATAGGCGTTGGGGTTGCCGCAGTGGGGACATTGGCCCATGATATATCGGTCGGCAAGGAACTGGTGGGCTTCCTCGTCGTAATACTGTTCGGTCTCCTTCTCGATGAGCTTACCGTCGTCGTAGAGTTTGCGGAAGAAGTCAGAGGCCAGCTTGCTGTGTATCTTTGAGGTCGTGCGGCTGTAGATATCGAAAGAGATGCCGAACTCCTTGAAAGAGTCCTTGATGAGCTTGTGGTAGCGGTCGCAGACATCCTGCGGCGTGCATCCCTCCTTCTTTGCACGGATGGTGATGGGCACACCGTGCTCGTCGCTTCCGCCGATGAAGACCACGTCCTCGCCCTTCAGACGGAGATAGCGGGCGTAGATGTCGGCTGGCACATACACGCCGGCCATATGACCAATGTGCACACCACCGTTGGCGTAGGGAAGAGCCGCCGTCACTGTGGTGCGCTTGAATTTCTTATGTTCCATGATGATAGTTTTGTATTTCCGGATGCAAAAATACAAAAAAATCCGCTAATGTAGTAAGCATCACACGAATAATAGCCACAACAGCACGATGGCCGACAGGGCTCAGTTCTTTTCCTCGCCCATTTCTTCCCAGATTTTCAAGAAGCGGGCATGGTCTACCTTAGAGCCATATCTCACGCGCACGCCGGCATCCGAGAGGGTGTCAAAGGCATAGTCGCTGATGACGTCGGCATACACCTCGTCGACGTCGCACTGCGTCATCATCTTCGCAGCGGTGCGGCCCACAGCCTTTGCGGCAACTTTGGAGTGATAGAGAAGTTCGGGTTCTTCTTGTTGCAAGTGATATAAGGTGCGCACGCCGACGCCTTCAAAAGTGTTCATCTTTCCGTCGTGAAGCACCACAAGGTTGCATTGCTCAGAGTTTAAAGTATCAATCAATCGGTCCATCATAAGGCTTCCAGTTTTTGAGGGTACTCAATATAGGTTGCGAGTCCAACCTTTCACACCGCAAATATAAGATATTTTCTTGAAAGACGACGCTATTCCCACCCATATTTTTCTCAAGTTGAAAGAAAACTGAGTAAATTTCCCATCATCTGCTCCATAGTGAGAAGTTGTTGTTCCACTTGCAAACTTACACAATGCATCATAATAATGCACAATGCATAATGCATAATTGCCATGCGGAGCGATAACGATGCATTAGGAGGCGATGCGCAGCTAACCCAACTTGAGCGTTAGGTGTATATAACATCTTGATTTTCAAGTGTCGTTTTTTTGAGATTCCTCAAAATGTACCACACAAATTTTTCGTCTTCGTTTTAATGGGGGTGAGGTCAGACCGAGTTTTCTATAGAGTTCAGCAAGACATTCATCAGGCTCAGTGCATTGTCTCACCTCCACTTCCAGTCCGTCCATTCTTTTTGCCCGGGTGCTCACGACAATTTGCGTAGACATTATCCTCCGAAGCTCATCCCAGGTGTGACTGACGTTCTGCGTATTACAAAGATAGTGGAAATCAAGGGAAGTACAAAATATGCCGATGATTTTTTCAAGAAAAGACAAGGAAAATTGTCATCTGCGGCTTTAGCTCCTTTTGTAGCTCAAGCCGCAGATGACGAAAATTGCATGGGTACAAAATTGCACCCTCGGTGAATAAAATATAAAAAACTTGCTGTGCTTATAACCAGTCAGGATGAGATTACTGCCGGAAAACCTTGTAAATGCGACTCGTGCCGTCGGCCATCGTCAACACCTTGATGCAGAAGCCTTCGGTGGGAGCGGAGAGGCAACGGCCAGACAGGTCGTAATAGGCTGCGGAAGCCACTCGCTGCGTCTGCGAGGCGGGAGCGCCGATGTTCATGGCTACGGCGTCGAGCGTGACGAGGTCGGAGACCATGCGCTCGCCACCGCCCTTGTAGATGGCCTGGACGGCAAACTGGTCGGTCTTTTCGTAGAAATAGACACGGCGCGAGCCGTCGTCCTGGATGTCGAAGTCGTAGCTGTCGTTGAACGTGTAGGGCACCTCGGTGAGGTTCTCGGTGAGGTTCTTATACATCGACTTCTTAAACTCATACACCTCGCCGTCGACATAGAGACTGTAGAAGAGTTTGTCGGGATCCATATAGTCGCCGTCCTCGGTGGTGAGGTTGAAGGCAAACTGCACGTAGCCGTTGCCATAGCGCTCCTGGTAGGGATCGTATTTGGTGAAGAAAGGCGGATTGGGCTTGCCCGCCTTGTCGGCAAAGGGACGGATGATGGGCTTGTTGAGCAGCGAGAGATAGAACACCTGCTGCTTGCCCATGTTGAGGATGAGCAGACTGTCGGAAGCCATCTGTCCCGTAGCATCGTCGACAGAGAGCACAAAGGGACTCGTCGAGAGCTTCGGCGTGGGCACCCACATATCAAAGAGGTTGAAATATTCCATCGCCATGGTACCGGGGAAGGCATAGAAGTGATAGTTGTAGAGTGTGTCGGGGCCGAGATACTGTGGCAGATCGAGCGTTACGGCATCGCCCTTTCGGGTTCCCCTGATCCAGTTGTCACCCATGTCGGGCACAATGTGGCCGAAGTAGTAGGTGTCGCCCTGCCGGGCCACGTCCATCATCATCACCTCGTCCGTGGAGTCGGTGAGGCTGTAGTAGAGAGTGTAGCGTTGCGGCGTGAGGCCGTCGGGGAGCGTAAGGGTCTCGTCGGTGAGGAGAGAGTACTCCACATTGGTGTCGCCGAATCCCGTCCACTGCTTCTTGTCGTCGACCATGGCCATGACGCCGTCGGTGACCATGCGCAGTGAGCCGTCGCGGTAGAGGAATTTCACGTCGGCCGAATCGTCGGGTGCCGTATAGCTCGAGCCGCCCTCGGTGTAGCTGATGCGGCGCATGTAGTAGGTGGTGTTCACGCCCTGGCTGGAAGTGTGGTTGAACACGGGCTGCGGTTTGAACGTCACCGTGTCGCCCACGATGGTGCCCTCGATCCAGGACGCGCTGGGGAAGAGACTGAAGGGCTGGTAGAGGTAGAGCTTGTCGCCGTTGACCACCGTGCGCCCGATGAAGCCATCAGACTTGTCGCTGATGATGTAGCCATACTGCAAATAGTAGGCCGTTGACGAACCGTAGAGCCGCGTGGAACTCTCGCCCTGAGGCTGCGTGGTGATGATTCCGTCGGCGGTGGACTGTTTCACGGCAGGGGCAGAAGGTGTCAGCAGCTCCTGCATGGCGGCCGGGACAGGCAGGGGCATCCGTTGGGCTGTGGCACTGTGGCGGTTGTCTACTACCGGAAGCTGAGCAAGGCCAGCCACGGAGAAGAACAGCGATGCTGTCAGAAGTTGAAATCTACGCATAGGCTGAATGGAGTGAGTAGAAGTTGTTTAGTTGATGAGTTGGTGAGTTATTGAGTTGATCAGTTATTGAGTTGATCAGTTGTTTAGTAAAGTTATAGGGAAGTGTCAGTTCCCTTTCCTTTCGGTGGCCAAAGATAGTAAATAATTCGCACAATGCAAACTTTTCTTATAGAAACTTCTCATTGCGGACGGTAGTTTTCAGAAAAGTGAGTCAAAAGGAAAGAATTATCAGTTAGGAGGATACTAAGTTAGAGAATAGGAGACTATTGAGTTAGGAATTAGGAAATAGGAGTTACATAGTTCATTTTACAAGCCCTTGCGAGAGAAATCTCAAAATTGTGAATTATGAATTATGAATTGTGAATTATGAATTGTACCCTGCCGCGACAGCCAAAATTATGAATTATGAATTGTGAATTATGAATTGAACGACAGCCGCGCCAGCCAAAATTATGCATTATGCATTATGCATTATGCATTATAAAAATTGGTTGGCCCACAAATTATTTGTACCTTTGCATCCGAATATTCAGTAACAAATAATTTAGCAATTTTATGGATTGGTTACAAGGCCTCTTCACCATCCACTCGTCGGTACAGACCGTGGTGGTGGTTGCGCTGATTATCGCAACGGGTCTTGCCTTAGGGAAGTTCAAAGTCGGTGGTATCTCCTTGGGAGTCGCCTTCGTATTCTTCATCGGCATTCTGGCAGGACATCTGCACCTGAGTGTCGACAATACGGTGCTTGACTTCATCGAGACGTTCGGACTTGCCATGTTCGTCTATTGTCTTGGACTGCACGTGGGTCCCAACTTCTTCGGATCGCTCCGCGAGGAGGGCGTGGCGCTCAACCTTTGGAGCCTCGCCATCATCGTTGTGGGCACGGTTTTCTCGGTGTGTCTCATTCCCCTGACGCATATATCATTGCCCAACATGGTAGGTATTCTCTGCGGTGCTACCACCAATACCCCCGCCCTCGGTGCCGCCACCCAAGCTCTGGCCCATCACGGACTGCCCACAGGCTCTGTAGCCCTGGCCACCGCCGTCACTTATCCCCTCGGTGTAGTGGGCGTCATCGTGGCCATGGTGATTATCCGTAAGCTCTTTGTGAAGCCCACCGACCTCAAGCCCCGCACAACCAATGATGACCATACTTATATAGCAGAGTTCACCGTGGTCAACCCCGCCGTCAACGGTAAGACCATCATGCAGGTGGCGCAGATGACCCATTTGCACTTCGTCATCTCGCGTATCTGGCGCAACAACCAGGTGATCGTGCCCATGGCCACCACCGAACTGCACAAAAACGACAGTCTGCTCGTCATCACCACCCCCGACGACGAGCTCACGCTGGAGATGCTCTTCGGCAAGCGCGAGACGCGCAACTGGAACCGCGAGAGCATCGACTGGAACGCCATCGACAGCACTGTGGAGAGCCGCGTCATCGTGATGACCAACACCCATCTCAACGGCAAGCGACTGGGCCACATCAACCTGCGCAAGGCCTACGGCGTCAACGTGAGCCGAGTGATCCGCGGCGACGTGAAGCTGCTGGCCGAAGACAGTCTGCGACTGCAATACGGCGACCGCGTCACTGTGGTGGGCAAGCACGAGAACCTCGACGAGGTGGAGGCCTTCCTCGGCAATGCCGTGAAGACCCTCGAGGAGCCCAACCTGGGCAACATCTTCTTCGGTATCGTTCTCGGTATGGCCGTGGGCACCATCCCCATCAGTCTGCCCGGTATGGAACAGCCTATCCGGCTCGGCATCGCAGGCGGTCCCATCCTCATGGGTATATTGGTGGGTGCCATCGGACCACGGCTGCGGCTTGTCACCTACACCACGCGCAGTGCATCGCTCATGCTCCGCAAACTGGGCCTCAGCCTCTATCTGGCCTGCCTCGGACTCGACGCCGGCAAGGACTTCTTTTCCACCGTCGTGCGCCCCGAAGGACTGCTTTGGGTGGGCATCGGCTTCCTCATCACGGTTATTCCCGTACTCATCATGGGCATCATTGCTCTGAAGACCCACAAATATGACTTCGGCACCATCTGCGGCATTCTCTGCGGCTCGATGGCCAACCCCATGGCCCTGGGCTACGCCAACGACACCCTGCGTGGCGACTCGGCCAACATCAGCTATACCACGGTCTACCCCATAGGCATGTTTGCCCGAGTCATCATAGCCCAACTGCTCATCATGTTTGCCCTATAGCGACACGACAGCAACAAACTTAAACAAGCATTATGAAAGATATCTGCTGCATCGGCCACATCACCCACGACCGCATTATCACCCCACAGAAGACCGTCGACCTCGCCGGAGGCACATCGTTCTATTTCGCCCGTGGCTTGAGCTGCCTGCCACCGCGGGTGAGTTTCCAACTCGTCACCAAAGGCGGAACGTATATCAACGATGAGGTGGAGCGTATGCGCTCGCTGGGCATCGACGTGACGGCCTACAGCTGTCAGCACACCGTATTCTTCGAGAACAAATACGGCGAGAACTCCGACAACCGCCAGCAACGCGTGCTGGCCACGGCCGAGCCTTTCACGCTCGATGAGGTGCGTCCGCTTGAGGCCAAGGTGTTTCACCTGGGCTCGCTGATGGCCGACGACTTCCCCCTGGAGGTCGTGCGCTATCTCTCCACCAAGGGACAGGTGTCTATCGACGTGCAGGGCTATCTGCGCCGGGTGAGCAACCAGCAGGTGTTTCCCGTGGGCTGGAAAGACAAGGAGAAAGTGCTGGAATGCACCGACTACTTGAAGCTCAACGAGCACGAGATGGAAGTGATAGCGTCGTCGACGAATCCGCGGTCGGTGGCGCTCGAACTGGCCTCGTACGGCGTGGGCGAAGTAATCATCACGCTGGGCAGCTACGGCTCGCTCATCTATGCCGGCGGCCGCTTCTATGAGGTGCCGGCCTACAAGCCCCGCGAGGTGGTGGATGCCACAGGCTGCGGCGACACCTACTCCACCGGCTATCTCTACATGCGCCTGCAGGGCGCCGCTCCCGACGAGGCCGGACGCTTCGCCGCCGCCATGTGCACCCTCAAGCTGGAGCACACCGGTCCCTTCGACGGCACGATGGCCGATATCCGCAGAGTGATGAGAAGACAGTAAGCTGTCTCCCCTCCCCCACTCTCCCCATCCACCCCATTACCCCCCATTCACCCCATAACTCATAGATTATAATGGACAAGAAACAAATACTTCTCATCAACGACATGGCTGGCTACGGTAAGGTGGCCACGGCAGCCATGCTCCCCATCCTCTCCTACTTTGGGCTCCCCACCTACAACCTGCCTACGGCACTCGTGAGCAATACGCTCGACTATGGAAAATTCAACATCCTCGACACGACGGAATATATCAAGGGTGTATTCCCCGTGTGGAAACAGTTGGGATTCCGTTTCGACGCCATCGCCACAGGCTTCATCGTCTCGGAGCAGCAGGCCGACATCGTGGCCAACTACTGCAAGGAGCAGCACAAGGGCGGAACTACCATCTTCGTCGACCCCATCATGGGCGATGAGGGCAAGCTCTACAACGGCGTCACGCCCAACACCATCAACAGCATGAAGGAGATGCTCACTGTGGCCGACCTGTGCTATCCCAACTTCACGGAGGCCTGCTATCTCACCGACACAGGCTATCATGCCGGCGGAGTGGACAAGGCCGAGGCCCGCAGACTCATCGACGGCCTACGGAAGATTGGTTCGAAGAGCGTACTCATTACGAGCATTCCCGTCGACGGTCAGCCATCCGTGGTGGGATATAATGCCCTCGATGACAAGTATTTCCGTCTCTGCTACAACGAGATTCCCGTACATTTCCCCGGCACGGGCGACATCTTCTCGGCCATCCTCATCGGCCATCTGCTCAACGGCGAGAAGCTCCGCGAGGCCACCCGCAAGGCCATGGACGGCGTGTATACGCTCATCGACCTCAACAAGGACAATGAGGACAAGAACCGCGGAATACCTCTGGAGCAGTATCTCTACGTGCTGCGGCCTTAATGGCTGCACACAGCATAATCTTTCATCCCCACAACAAAGCAATATGTCCAGATCGACGAAAATATTCCTGGTAGTCATCTGTCTGATTACCTTCTTTGCCAACATTGGCGCTCTGCCCACCGACATCATGGAGTCGCGCAACATCATCACCGCCCGCGAGATGGTGAGCGACGGCTGCTGGCTCGTTCCCACAATGAACGGCGAGTTGCGTCTGGCCAAGCCGCCATTGCCCACGTGGATTGGCGGAGGCGTGGAGCTGCTCTGTCCCGGCAGTCTGGCCGCACAGCGCGTTCCAGCTGCCATCGTGGCCACGCTGTGGGTGCTGTTCACGATGCTCATCGCCCGCAGGCTGACGCGCCGCAACGACTTTGCCGTGATTACCGTCGTCGTCATGCTGACGCTCTATAATATGGTGCTGATGGGCCGTTCGGCCACATGGGATATCTACTGCCACTCGCTGATGATGGGTGCCATCTACTTCCTCATCAAGGGACTGCACGACGCCAGTGGTGCCAAGGTCTGGGCGTGGCTGGTCGGCGCCGGTGTGATGATGGGACTGTCGTTCCTAAGCAAGGGTCCGGTGTCGTTCTACGCGCTGCTGCTGCCCTTCGTGATAGCGATGTGCCTTTGGTGGCGACCCGAGTCGATGAAGGGCAAGTGGCTTCCACTCGTGGCCTGCATCGTCACGACGGTGGTTGTGGGCGGCGCCTACTATGCATGGCTCGTGGGTTACCACATGCCTGAGCTGCAGCAGGTGGCCCATCAGGAGTCGGGCGCATGGGTGAACCACAACGTGCGTCCGTGGTACTACTATTGGCGGTTCTTCCTCGAAGGCGGCGCGTGGGCTCCGTTCATCCTTGCTGCGCTGGCCATTCCCTACTGGAAGAAGCGTCTCCCCCACCCCAACGCCTATCTTTTCGCCACGGGCTGGATGCTGATGCAGCTCGTGCTGCTCTCGCTCATGCCCGAGAAGAAGATGCGCTATCTGCTGCCCATGTCGCCGACGGTGGCCGTGAGCGTGGCGTTCGTGCTGCTCTGGCTCATCGACAAGACGCGCTACGGCAAGGCCACACGCATCTACGTATGGGCCATCCTGGGTATCTTCCTGGTGGCTGAGCTTTTCCTGCTGAAGTCCATTGGCGGTCTTTTCGGCAATCCCGACGCCCACAGCATAGCGCTCGTCAAGAACGACAAGCGGCTTGAGGGAATCCCCTTCTATCACAACAGCAGCGAGGACCTGCGCATAGAGCTCGTCTATGAGTCGGGCCGCAAGATACTGCCGCTCAACCTCAGCGACTCAGCTCTGGTGGCCGCAAAGCTGCCCTGTGCCATCGTATCGCGTGAGCCCATCGAGAAGGAACTGCCCGCCAATGTGCTCAAGAGCGTGAAGGCAACGCCCATCGGTACATTCGACGACAACAAGCACCCCAAGAGCAACCGCCACTACACGAAGGCTTTCATCAACCACGTGACGCTGCTGCAAAGCAAACAGTAATCTATAAAGCTGGCTCTAAGTCTTGCAGAATCCGCTTCGGTATGACTTACAGAACCAGCCACAAAATTTCTACAGAATTGCGGGTTATCTTTGTCCGCGACAACATCGAACAAAAACGATTATGAACAATACAAGAAATTACGACCTCACCATCATCGTCCCCGTCTACAACGAGGAGGACAACATGAAGCGCGTAGAGGAGAAACTGGCAGCCTTCGTCGGTCATGCACCCGTGAATAGCTGTGTGCTGCTGGTCAACGACGGTTCTAAGGACAGTAGTCTGCAAGCCATTCGCGACATCTGCAAGCGTCAGCCCAACTTCTACTATATCTCATCGACGCAGAATCACGGTCTGAGCACGGCCATGAAAGCCGGCATCGACGCCGCAGAGAGCCACTACGTGGGATATATCGACGCCGACCTGCAGACCGACCCGGAGGATTTCGCCGAACTCTTGAAGTTTGCTCCCGACTACCAGCTCGTTTCGGGCATCCGCGCCAACCGTAAGGATTCGGCCTTCAAGCGTCTGCAATCGAAGATTGCCAATGGGTTCCGTCGCAAGATGACGGGCGACACAGCCACCGACACGGGCTGTCCGCTCAAGGTGATGTGGACAGACTACGCCAAGCGACTGCCGTTTTTCGACGGTATGCACCGCTTCCTGCCAGCGCTGATGATGCTCGAGCAGGGCAAGTTCAAGGAGGTGCCCGTACACCACTATCCCCGCATCGCAGGTGTGTCGAAATATCACTTGTGGAACCGGCTCAAGGGACCGTTTCTCGACTGCTTCGCCTATCGCTGGATGAAGAAGCGCTACATCAAATATCAGATTGACGAGGAGAAAATGTAGAGCCATCCATGCAGACGTCATCAATATTCGTTTACGCCATCGGCTTTATCGCGCAGGGATTCTTCTCGGCGCGCATGCTCATCCAGTGGATACTCTCCGAGAGAGCCCACAAGGTGGTGTCGCCCAATCTCTACTGGATTTGTTCGCTGGCAGGCAGCATTCTGCTGTTCATCTACGGTTGGCTGCGCAGCGACTTCGCCATCATCCTGGGGCAGCTCATCTCCTATTACATCTATATATGGAACCTCGACATCAAGGGCGTATGGCATAAGCTAAGTCTGGCTCTGCGCGTGCCCATCTCTGCCTTACCCCTCGTGGCCATTGCGCTGATGCTGTCGGATGCGTCTGCGTTCTTTGCCTCGTTCTTCCACAACAGCCATGTGCCACTGTGGCTTCTCATCTGGGGCTCAGCCGGACAAATCATCTTCACGCTGCGCTTCATCTATCAGTGGGAATACAGCTACCGCCGGCAGGAGTCGATACTGCCCGTGGGATTCTGGATTATCAGTCTGGTGGGTTGCGCCATCATCGTGAGCTATGGCGCCTTCCGCCTCGACCCCGTGCTGATATTGGGGCAGTCGGTGGGCTTCTTCACCTATTCGAGGAATATCGTGCTCTATAAGAAGCAAAAGAAGGATTAAAGGGCTTCTAGAGAGGCTAGATTTTTCTAGAATTTCTAGAGATTCTAGGTTTTCTAGAGGCTCTAGAATATCTAGATTTTTTAGAAGCCTTGGCACGCAATTTGCAAGCCAAGGAGTAGAAAGGATAACGACAATGAGGAGAATAAAGAAGGCTCCCGTCATTGTTATGAATTTCTCGGGAGCCTACAAGATGGAGCAGTTTGCTGGCAATCCTGATTTTATCCACATCGACTGCTCCGACATTCAAGGCACAGACTGCATTCTCAGCAAGGATGCCTATAAGCAAATCAAAGCTCGAATCAGCAATTATGACGCCCGAGGCATCCACTTTATCGATTCGGGCAACTACCACTACATGACGCGGCTGTGGACGGACAAGATTACCCTACCCTTCTCTCTCCTACTCGTTGACCACCACACCGACATGCAACCCTCGCTGATGCCGGGCGTGCTGACCTGCGGCGACTGGGTGAACGGTGTGGTAAAGGAAAACAAAAACCTAAAGGAGGTGCTCGTCATCGGCACTCCTCGTGAGGCGCTGAAGGAGATTCCGGAGGATGTCAAGCCTAAGATACGCTATGTAGACCATGAAGAGTTTGACCGCATTGTGGCGGGCAAACATGAACTATCCCAAGGACAAAACGTTTATCTCTCTATCGATAAGGATGCCCTCAACCATGAGAGCGCCATTACCAACTGGGACCAGGGAGATATACGGTTGAGCGAACTGCACGACTTGGTGAGCCAGCTCTTGAATCAGGAGAATGTCATCGGCATTGATGTGTGCGGCGAATTCCCCACCATGAAGAGTCTCTTCGATGAGGAGAAAGCGGCGTCAATCGACAATCAAGCCAATGAGGCTATTCTGGAAGCTGTTGTCGAGTCGCAGGAAAGAAGATGATTTCGGACTGGTCGGACTTTTCTGACCGGTCGGATTAGTCGGAATAGTCTGACCGGTCGGATTAGTCAGAATAGTCAGACCAGTCAGATTAGTCAGAAAAGCCAAGAAAGCTATTTTTCTCTTTCAAACACCATGTCTACATGATCAGCCACGACAGAGGGCTTGATGCGGTAGAGGCAGGCGTAGTCGCCACGATGACAGGCCTTCTCGCCAAAGACGCAGCACGGGCGGCAAGGGAGCGTCATCTGCACGGTGTCCTCCATCCGCTGCTTCCAACCCAGGAAACCGGCGTAGGGATGCGTGGCGCCCCAGATGCTGACAACCGGCGTGCCCGTGAGCGAGGCCAAATGCATATTGGCCGAATCCATGCTCACCATCACGTCGAGATTGCTCATCAGAATGAGCTCATTGGACAAGCCACCGAGGATAGCCGAAGCGTTTATGCAGTGCTTGTGCTGGCTGGCAATCTCGTCGAGAATCCTCAGTTCTCTCTCCTTTCCGCCAAAGAGGAAGATACGGCAACTGGGATGGCGCTTGATGATGATGCCCATAGCCTCGTTCAGCAGGTCGAGGGGATACATCTTCCCCGCATGCGAGGCAAAGGGCGCAATGCCTATCCACTGCTGGAAAGGCTTCTTCTCCCCTATCTCAGCCGGCAGCTGGCGCAGGTTGCCGTGGCCCTCGCCGAAGATGGAACGGAAACGTCCCAACTCAATGGGATAACCCAGGCGCGAGAGCACGTCGGCATAGTTGTCGAACGACGTCGGCAACTGCATGAACACCTTGTGCTTCTGGGCCGTGAGACGCCGCTTCTGCATGCGGTGCTTGTGGATGTGTTCCACGCGGTACTGGTCGATATTAAACCGCGTGCGAAGCCATTTCGTGCGCAGCACGTCGTGGAAATCGGCGATGGCCGTGAAATTCTTTGCCGTGAGCCTGCGGTAGAGCGTATTGAGTCCCACTACCCCTTGGTATTCATTCTTCACGTCTGCGTCCATGAATCCTACACGTGGTGCCATGAACTCAAAAAACGGACGGGCGAAAGGCTGGCTGAGGACGGTGATCCGCAGGTCGGGATACTGCGTGGCGAGCTCGTAGACTACGGGCACCATCATAGCTACGTCGCCCATGGCAGAGAAACGAATGATGAGGATGTGGTCTGTCTTCATTGAGATATAAGAAATTGACCGGGAGATTACTTTTGTTTATACAGCACAGGGTTCGTATCCGTGTCGTTATACATTTTCATTTGCTTGTACACCTTCATATACTTGCGGCCGGCCTTGATGTCATCGAGCAGTTGGTCGATGGCGGTCGAGAGGTCCTTCTGCTGCTCGAGCAGCACGCTGAGCTTGGCTGCGCACTTCTTGCGGTGCTCCTCGGTGGCGTCCTGTCGCTCGGCCTGCTCACGCATATGATAGATTTTCAATGCCAGGATGCTCAGCCGGTCTACGGCCCATGCCGGACTCTCAGTGTTGATGGTGGCGTCGGGCAGCGGCGTGACGTCGCTGAAGAGCTGACGGAAGTAGGCGTCGATCTGCTCCACGAGGTCCGTACGGTCCTGGTTGGAGCGGTCGATGCGGTGCTTGAGCTGCATGCCCTCCACAGGGTCGAGATGGGGATCGCGGATGATGTCCTCATAATGCCACTGCACAGTGTCGATCCAGCATTTCAGATACAGCCGGTTCTCAATGGAATCCCTGTTGTAAGGATTATTGATAGGCGTATCTATATTATCCTTAACGTGATAATCGCTGATGGCCTGATTGAAAATTTGGTTGCAGAGTTGGGTAAATGACATTTTATTTCGTAGTTGTTGGTTTCAATTCGTCAGGGGTACAAAACATAATTGCAAAGATATGTATTATAATTTAAACGACCAACTAAAAGTCCGCAAAATTGCAGAAAATGTACTAAAAGAATGCACACAATGTGGTGGTTTGTGCAAGGAAACTATCTTTTTTGTGTAAAAAGTTTGCTCAATTAAAATAAAATTTGTTCCTTTGCACGCGATTTAAATTTGAATTCAAAATAACACAATTTAATTATTTAAAATCATGGCAGAAGAAATTGAAAGCAAAGTAAAGGAGATCATCGTTTCTAAGCTGGGTGTTGACGAGTCTGAAGTCAAGCCTGAGGCAAGTTTCACCAATGATCTCGGTGCTGACTCTTTGGATACAGTTGAATTGATCATGGAGTTCGAGAAGGCTTTTGGCATCTCTATTCCTGACGACAAGGCTGAGAAGATCGCAACTGTAGGCGACGCAATCAATTATATCAAAGAGAACGTAGGCAAGTAATCTGATATTTTTTTGTCAGTCATTTGATTGATGGTTGATAAGGGGAGGATGCCAGCGCGTCGCTATGTGATTTCTGCATGTTGATGTTGCTGGTACTTATCAACCACCAATCAATTTTTTTATTTATAATTTTCTAAACACCAAATTAATGGAATTAAAAAGAGTAGTGGTAACGGGTTTAGGCGCTGTGACACCATTGGGCAATACTGCAGAGGAGACATGGAAGAACCTCATTGCCGGTAAGAGCGGAGCCGCACCCATCACCCAATTCGACACGTCCAGATTCAAGACCCACTTTGCATGTGAGGTGAAGAACTTGAACGTATTGGATTATCTTGACCGCAAGGAAGCCCGCAAGCAGGACCGCTACACCCAGCTGGCCATGATTTCAGCCATTCAGGGTGTGAAGGATGCCGGTCTTGACCTGGAGAAGGAAGATAAGAACCGCATTGGTGTCATCTACGGTGTTGGCATCGGCGGCATACGCACATTCGAGGACGAGGTGGTCTACTACGGCCAGCACCTCGACCAGGATCCTATGTTCAGCCCCTTCTTCATCCCCAAGATGATTGCCGACATCGCTGCCGGACAGATATCCATCCACTTTGGCTTCCACGGCCCCAACTTCACGACGACGAGCGCTTGTGCCTCTTCGGGCAACGCACTCTGCCAGGCATTCAACCTGATTCGTCTGGGCAAGGCCAATATCATCGTATCGGGCGGTGCTGAGAGTGCCATCTGCGCTTGTGGCGTAGGCGGCTTCAACTCGATGAAGGCCCTGTCTACCCGCAACGACGATCCCGAGCACGCATCACGTCCCTTCAGTGCCAGCCGCGACGGCTTCGTGATGGGAGAGGGTGCAGGATGCGTCGTGCTAGAGGAACTGGAACACGCCAAGGCACGCGGCGCACACATCTACGCTGAAATGGTTGGTGAGGGCGAATCTGCCGACGCTCACCACATCACCGCTCCCCATCCTGAGGGTCTCGGCGCAAAGCTCGTGATGGAGGCTGCGCTCGAAGATGCCAACCTCAAGCCTGAGGATATCGACTACATCAACGTTCACGGCACGTCAACCCATCTGGGTGACCTCTCTGAGGCCAAGGCCATCAAGGAAGTCTTCGGCGACGCAGCCTACAAGCTCAACATCTCCTCAACGAAGAGCATGACCGGCCACATGCTGGGTGCCGCAGGAGCTGTGGAGGCTATGGCAAGCATCCTCGCCGTGAAAAACGACATTGTGCCGCCGACCATCAACCACGCTGAAGGCGACGACGATCCCGAAATAGACTACAAGCTGAACTTCACCTTCAACAAGGCACAGAAGCGCACCGTGCGTGCAGCACTGAGCAATACTTTCGGCTTCGGTGGTCACAACGCATGCGTGTTATTCAAGAAGTATGCTGAATAATCTCTGGGACATCATAAAGCTCCCTTTCCGCAAAGAAAAGGAGCTTTATATCTCTATACACAACATCTTCGGGGTATATCCCCGCAACATCACCTACTACAAGCAGGCGCTGATGCACAAGAGCATCATGCACCGCAACGAGAAGGGCAAGCCCGTCAACAACGAGCGTCTGGAATTTCTTGGCGACGCCATTCTCGACGCTGTCGTAGGTGATATCGTGTTTGCCCATTTTCCCGGAAAACGGGAGGGCTTCCTGACCAATACCCGAAGCAAACTCGTACAGCGCGAGACGCTCAACAAGCTCGCTCAGGAGATGGGTATCAATCAGCTGATAATGAGCAGCGGACACAGTTTCTCCCACAACAGCTATATGGGCGGAAATGCGTTCGAGGCGCTGGTTGGCGCTCTTTATCTCGACCGCGGCTACAATGCCTGCATGAGATTCATGAAGAAACGAATCCTTGCCCAGATGATCAATATCGACAAGGTGGCCTACAAGGAAGTGAATTTCAAGAGCAAGCTCATTGAGTGGAGTCAGAAGAATCGTGTGAAGCTGAGTTTCGATCTCCTCACACAGGCCAAGGATAAGAACGGCAGTCCCATCTTCACCTATCAGGTAGTGATAGAGGGTGTGAAAGGCTGTGTCGGCAAGGGCTTCTCGAAGAAGGAGAGCCAGCAGCAGGCCAGCAAACTCACCCTGGAGAAGCTGAAGAAGGAACCGCAGTTCATCGACGCCGTGTTTGAGGCCAAAGGAAAGCGCACGAAGATGGAGGAGGAGCCTGTAAACCTCGTGCCTGACACTGAGGAGAAGATGGACTTCATCATCCCGCAAGGCGACGCACAGCAGGCACCGACCGTAGAAAAGCATGTGACGGTATTTCAAGAGAAGGTGTACAGCGAGAACGAACGGCCTGACGCCGACAAAGAAGAGTCGGCCAGCCAGACTGCATCCGACAACAGCGATGAGGAGTTCGACCTGAGCGATATCAGCGCACGGCCTCAGAGCCGCGAGGATATCATCGCTGCAGCCGAAGAGGCTGCCTTCAAGGAATAAGCAACAGCATAGACAGATAACATACCAAGACGGCATTTTCCAAGACGATAGAGTGGGGGATGCCGTTTTTTCGTTGCCCGTTCAATGGGACATGATGTTGCGTGACGACCGTCACGTTTGTTCGTGACAACCGTCACGTTATTGCGTGACGACCGTCACGAAAGATTAACCAAATTGTCACGATACTTTGATGAGCCACAAAGTAGGGAGCATATTCCCCATAATGCATTGTGGATGGCTGTTATATACGCTAAACCAATTACAATTTTGATAGGATTCTGTCTTGTTCCAACTATTTTTTGTATATTTGCCAAAAAGAGAAGAATATGAAACAGTATCCTATCGGTATACAAAATTTCGCAAGCATAATCAATGGCGGCTTTGTCTATGTAGATAAGACAGAGCTTGTCTATCAGTTGGCCAGTGTAAAGGGCGTCTATTTTCTCAGTCGCCCCCGCGGCTTCGGCAAGTCGTTGCTGGTCTCCACTCTCAAGTATTACTTCCAAGGCTGCAAGGACCTCTTCAAGGGACTGAAGATGGAGACGCTCGAGAAGGATTGGAAGGAATACCCTGTGTTTGAGATTGACTTCAATGGAAAGGATTACACACAAGTTGGAGCGCTGGAGAAAACCCTTGAGGAATATGTATCATCTTGGGAAAGAATCTATGGCAAGAGTCCTTACGCTTCATTTTTGGGCAGCCGTTTCCTCTATGTATTGCATCAGGCACACGAGAAGACCGGACAACGCTGCGTTGTACTTATCGACGAATGCGACAAACCGGTGGTCGACGTGATGGCTACCGGGCTGAAAACCGTGGTCGGTGGCAATGAGATGATGCTGGAGAAGAAGAACTTGCAAACTTTGATGACTTTTTATTCCATCTTCAAGTCTGCCGACGCAGATCTGGACTTTGTCTTCCTCACTGGTGTTACTAAACTTCCACAGGAAGGTCCGTTCTCTGGATTCAATAATGCCCAAAACATCAGTATGGATTTCGACTCCGACACCCTTTGCGGCATATCCCAGGAGGAGGTTGACGGCTATTTTCATGACTCAATTGAAGATCTTGCCGAGGCCAATAATATGACCTTTGATGGAACCGCGCTACTACTGAAGGAGACCTACGGCGGCTACCACTTTAACAGAAAAATGAAAGACATTTATAATCCCTTCTCTTTATTGAACGCTTTCAAAAACCGCAGAATAAGAGATTATTGGTTTGCCACTGACACTCCGAAGTATCTTGTCCGGCTCCTCAACCACTGCAATCAGAACATACAGGAAATCATCAACCGCAGGTATCTGGCGCAAGAGTTTTCCGACTACTGGCCCACAGTGGACGTGGCTGTACCTATGATTTACCAAAACGGATACCTCACCATAAAGGACTATGACCGCCGCCGCAACCGCTATAGGCTCGGCTTTCCCAACAAAGAGGTGAGAAACGGTTTCCTTTCCCTTGAATCCGCAAAATAAGCGGGATATTTATTTGCAATGATTTTATTGTCACATTTGCCAAACATCAGAAGAAAAATGAAACAGTATCCTATCGGCATACAAGACTTTGCGAGAATCATTAATCGTAATATGGTTTATGTTGATAAAACCGACTTGGTTTATCAACTTGCAAGTACTGAGGGCGTCTATTTCCTTAGCCGTCCCCGCCGTTTTGGCAAGTCGCTGCTCGTCTCTATGCTCAAATATTACTTTCAGGGCCGCAAGGACCTCTTCAAAGGATTGAAAATGGTGGAGCTCGAGAAAGAATGGAAGATATATCCCGTGTTTGAGATAGACTTCAACGGAAAGGATTACACACAAGAGGGCTCACTGCAAAGAACATTGGAAAACAGCGTAGGGACTTGGGAAAAAATCTTTGGCAAGGGACCTTATGCTACAGAGTTGGGTGACCGTTTTGTTTATGTGCTCCACCAGGCTCACGAGAAGACCGGACAGCGCTGCGTGGTACTCATCGACGAATATGACAAGCCTATGCTGGATGTCATGGACACTGGTATCATGACAACTGAAGGTGGCGTAGAAATGACGCTAGAGGAGCGTAATCGCAACATTCTTAAAGGCTTTTACTCTACGTTCAAGGCCGCCGATGCCGACCTGCGCTTCGTATTCCTCACCGGCGTGACGAAGTTTGCACAGGTGAGCGTGTTCTCGGGATTCAACAATGCAAGAGATATTAGCATGAATCCCGTATATGAGACCATCTGCGGTATCTCACAGGAGGAGCTTGACAGCTACTTCCACGACTCCATTGAAGATCTGGCCGAGGCCAATAATATGACCTTTGATGGAGCTTCCCAACGGCTGAAAGAGACCTACGATGGCTACCATTTTAGCCGGCGAATGACCGACATCTACAATCCCTTCTCACTGCTGAATGCTTTCGCAGACCAAAACTTCAGCGACTATTGGTTTGCAACAGGTACGCCAACGTATCTGGTTCGTCTTCTCAGCCACACTAATGAGAATATTCAGGAAATCATCAACCGCAGTTATCTGCCGCAGGAGTTCGTCGACTACCGCGCCACGGTAGAGGCTCCGGTGCCGATGATCTATCAGAGCGGTTACCTTACCATTAAAGGCTACGATAGGGAATTGAACGAATATAAACTGGACTTCCCCAACAACGAGGTCGCCTCAGGATTTCTTACAATGTTGACTGCCTCTTATTTCAATGCTCCCCAGCCGTCGGGGAATCTGGCAGGACGCATGGCGCGTGCACTCCGTACGGGGAATACGGACCAGTTTCACGACCTCCTTTCCGACTTCGTTGCCAGTATACCTTATTCTGTGAGAAGGGACAACAGCGAGAAAAGTCGTGAGAAGGACTTCCAACTCATCGTTTATCTCATCATGCGTCTCGTGGGCAGCTGCAATTATACGGTCTATCACGAGAAGGAAAGTTCTCAGGGGCGTGCCGACTGCGTCATTGAGACTCCCCAAAATGTATATATCTTTGAGTATAAGCTCGATCACTCGGCCGACGAAGCCCTCCAGCAGATAAAGGCCAAGGGTTATGCCGAGCCTTACGCCCACGACGGCCGCAAGGTCTACCTCGTCGGCTGCTCGTTCTCATCAGAGACCGGACGCGTGGCGGACTGGAAAACCGAGGCTTATGCATAACGTGCAAAACTGAAATCTTACGCAATTCTACCAATTCCGGATAACAAAGTATCATGGAATTAGTAGGATATTGGGTATCTTTGCAACTAAAAACAAGCAACAACCTATATGAACAACTTCAAGCTAACGGTAATATTTCTGTTCAGCCTGTTGCTGTCGCTGCCTCTCCAGGCAGGCAATGGCTTCGTGAGCCAGCGCAACGGACAGCTATGGCGCGACGGACAGCCCTATTATTTCGTGGGCACCAACTTCTGGTATGGTGCCATTCTCGGTTCAAAGGGACAGGGAGGCGACCGCAAACGACTCGTCCGCGAGTTGGATTTCCTGAAGAAGCAGGGCATAGACAACCTGCGCATCCTCGTGGGATCCGATGGTCAGCGTGGCGTCAAGACCAAGGTGGAGCCGACGCTGCAGATTGCTCCGGGCGTATACAACGACACTATCCTCGACGGACTCGACTATCTGCTCTCTGAGATGGGCAAGCGTGGCATGGTGGCGGTGCTGTATCTCAACAACTCCTGGGAGTGGAGTGGGGGATATGGCTTCTATCTCGAGCAGGCCGGTGAGGGAAAGGCACCGCGTCCCAACGAGGACGGCTATCCTGCATTCATGAAGTTCGTGGAGAAATACGCCACCTGCGAGAAAGCCCACCAACTGTTCTACGACTACGTGCGCTTCATCATCGGCCGCACCAATCGCTACACGGGCAAGGCCTACAAAGACGATCCGGCCATCATGTCGTGGCAGATAGGCAATGAGCCGCGCGCCTTCTCGAAGAAGGCTCTGCCAGCCTTTGAAAAGTGGCTCAGCGAGGCCTCATCGCTCATCCGCAGTCTCGACGGCAATCATCTCATCTCCATCGGCAGCGAGGGAGCATGGGGATGTGAGGGCGACTACGACTGCTGGAAACGCATCTGCTCTGACCCCAATATCGACTACTGCAACATCCATCTTTGGCCTTACAACTGGAGCTGGGCCAAGAAAGACTCGCTAAAAGAAGACCTGCAGCGCTCCTGTGAGAACTCTCGCGACTACATCGACCGTCATCTTAAAATCTGCGAGGAAATCAAGAAGCCGCTCGTTATGGAGGAGTTTGGCTATCCCCGCGACGGTTTCCAGTTCACGCCAGGCTCTCCCACCGAGGCCCGCGACGGCTACTATAAATACGTGTTCCAGCTCGTTGCCGACAACATGAAGCAAGGCGGACGCTTCGCCGGCTGCAACTTCTGGGGCTGGGGTGGATTCGCACAGCCCCGCCATGAGCAATGGCAGGTGGGCGACCCCTACACAGGCGATCCAGCACAGGAGCAACAAGGACTCAATTCAGTATTCGCCAAGGATAAATCAACCTTGAAGGTGATCCGCGAGGAGATAAAACTGATCAAGGAGAAATAGACATCCCTTCAAAAAAACACAACAGAGGAGCTGTAGATCGTACTACAAAAGACCCACCCCCAACCCCTCCCTACAAAGGGAGGGGAGAAACATCTGTGCGCAAACTCAGGAAGCCGCATGGTAGGAGGGTCGGCATTCCTGCCGACCAATTTTGATACAGCACAAGTGATAAGCTCAGAAAATAAAAAGAGAAGCCGCAGTTCAGTCTGCGGCTTCTCTTTCTGTTTATAAGATTATTGCATCCACTGCCCGCGGAAGAGTTGGGCAGAGGGGCGTTAGTGGGTGGTAGACCGCTCAAAGGTCAGCGTTCGTGCGCCAACGAGCGTCTTGTGGTCTGTGCGGAAACTGCTCAAAGGTTTTCCGTCGACGAGAATACGGTTCACGTAGACGCCTTCTCCCTTCGTCTGCAAGCGCAGGTCATGACTGGGAAGATGAAGCGTCACAGCGTCGAAAACGGGCGATGTGAACGTGTAATAAGGCATGCCGGGACAGTCGGGATAGAAACCCATCATCGTGAACACAGCCCAGGCCGACATAGTTCCCGTGTCGTCGTTGCCGGGAATGCCACCAGGAGTATTGGTGAAATACTTGTCGACGAGCTGGCGCGTGAGCTTCTGCGTGCGCCATTCCTCTCCCTTGAAGCGGCTGAACAGGTAGGGATAGGCGATGTCTGGCTCGTTGGCTGGGTCGTAGTTGCCGTCGTCGAATACTTTCTGCAGGCGCTGCACAAACTGCTTCTGTCCGCCCATAAGCCGTGCCAGTCCCATCACATCGTGGGGAACGAAGAACGTATAGTTCCAGGCGTTGCCCTCATGGAAGCCGGGACTTGGCTCGAAGTTCTCTCCCTCCTTGGGGTTAAAGGGGTCGTAGAAGTCGCCTTTCTGCGTGATTGGGCAGAGGGTGCCGAACTGCTTGCGGTAGTAATGCTTATAGCCCAGTGAGCGCTGGCGGAAGAGACGTGCGTCGGCACGGTGGCCTAGCGAGTCGGCTATAACACTCAGGGCGTTGTCGGCCACATAATATTCGAGTGCGTGAGAGACGCTGTTGTCATACTGGCTCTCCATCGGCACATAGCCCAGCCGCATATAGTCGTCGTTGTCGGGGCGGAGAGGATTGTCCTTTCCAGGTGTGTTGGCGCCTTTCCGCATGGCCTCATAGGCGAAGTTCACGTCAAATCCGCGTAGTCCCTTCAGCCAGGAGTCCACAATTACGGGAATGGCGGGGTCGCCCTCCATCGTGTAGGTCTCGCGACTGTAGAGTTCCCACTTGGGCAGCCATCCGTGCTCGCGGTACATGCCGAGCATCGAGTTCAGCATGTCGGCCTGTACATCGGGCCACAGCAGCGTGACGAGCTGGTGCAGGTTGCGGTAGGTGTCCCAGAGAGAGAACACCGTGTAGCGGTTGCCGCTGACCCGACCAATGCTGTCCGACTCCATCATCGGGTACTGACCGTTGACGTCCTGCAGGATGTTGGGATGAATCATGGTGTGGTAGAGTGCCGTGTAGAACACCGTGCGCTGGTCTTCGGTGCCGCCTTCGACCTCTATGCGCGAGAGTTGGCTGTTCCAGTCGTTCTTGGCCTTCTGCGCCAATTGCTCAAACGTGGTTCCTGCGGGCTGCTCACGGTCGAGGTTTTCACGGGCATTGGCGATGCTGACAAACGATACGCCTACACTCACCTCCACCTGCTCGCCCTCCCGGGTGTTGAAGGTGAGCCAGGCACCAATGTCATCGCCGCTGATGTCGCGGCCATAGCTGGTATAAATCTTGCGCCGGCCGGCCGTAGAGTCCCACTGCGCCTCGGCTCCCATGGGGCGCATCTGCTTCCAATAGCCATGACTGTCGGAACTGCGGTGAACGCGAATGACGAAATAGATGGGGAAGACGGCCTGCGGATTGTAGCAGAAAGAGCCCAGCAGCTTGGTGCCCTCCAACTCGTGGTCGTTGACAAACCTCACCGTGGCGCCGCTCTCGTTGGTGAGTCCCTCGCCGAGATTGAGGAGCAGATGGCTCTGGCCTGCGGGATAGGTGAAGCGCTCACGCGACGTGCGCGGGGTGGCGGTGAACTCGCAATTGATGCCATACTTCTTCAAGTCGACGCTGTAATAGCCCGGTGTGGCCTTCTCTGTGCCCATCACCGAACCGTAGTGGTTGTAGTCCACGTCCAGTGCACCGGCCGTGGGCATGAGCAGGAGCGAGCCCATCTCGGGACAGCCCACGCCACTGAGGTTCACATGGGCAAAACCCGTGAGGAAGCGGTTGCGGATTTCGTAGGGTGTAGACCACCACAGCGAATCCTTATTGATAACGTTCGCCTTGCTGTCGCCCATCACGTTGAACGGCGTCACCGACATCATGCCGCGCGGACAGATGGCACCGGGATTGCAGGTGCCGAAGTTGGTGGTGCCGATAAACGGATTGACATAGTCGACGGGCTGCTTCCTCGTTCCATTGTCGGCGACGGAAGAGCTGCCCCGTGATGTTGCTGCGGGCACCGCAGTGGCCCATAACAGAAGAAATGATAGGATTAACGATTTATGCATAATTCTAAGTGTTTTGTTTCTTTATTGGGATGGGAAGTTAAGGGAGTTAGGGGAAGTTAAGGGAGTTAGGGGAAGTTAAGGAAGTTAGGGGAAGTTAAGGAAGTTAGGGGAAGATAGGGGAAGTTAAGGAAGTTAGGGGAAGATAGGGGAAGTTAAGGAAGTTAGGGGAAGATAGGGGAAGTTAAGGAAGTTAGGGGAAGATAGGGGAAGTT
>Ga0256406_1002052_pt1 | contig 30031 bp, 8 predicted proteins | sample RumenRJG_03DNA_FD_185986 | JGI IMG/M metagenome (GOLD analysis project Ga0256406, IMG submission 185986) | Bovine rumen microbial communities from Lethbridge, Alberta, Canada - RJG_03 | ecosystem: Host-associated > Mammals > Digestive system > Stomach > Rumen | place: Canada: Alberta | collected... | reverse complement strand
TTGTCACTTCTGATGTCGGTGTGGACACCACTTTGCGTATCATCGAGCGTATCGAGGCTCGTGTCGCAAGGGATAAATATGTCTCTACAGATGAACTGAATGAAATCCTTCGTGATGAGATAGCTTCGTTGCTTGAGGAGAACAATACCGATTTGAAGGGTGATTTCGACGTGCCTGAAGGCAAACATCCGTATGTGATTATGGTTGTCGGCGTGAATGGAGCAGGAAAAACGACAACTATCGGCAAACTTGCTTATCAGTATAAGAAGGCAGGAAAGAAGGTGGTGCTTGGCGCTGCCGACACATTCCGTGCCGCCGCAATCGAACAGCTTGCTGTGTGGGGTGAACGTGTGGGTTGCCCTGTCATTCGCCAGAATATGGGCTCGGACCCTGCCGCTGTGGCTTACGATACGATCTCTTCTGCTAAGGCTCAGGACGCTGACGTGGTGATAATCGACACTGCAGGTCGTCTTCATAATAAGATAAACTTGATGAATGAGCTTACTAAGATCAAGCAGGTGATGAAGAAAATCATTCCTGACGCGCCACACGATGTGATGCTTGTGCTTGACGGCTCTACAGGTCAGAATGCTTACGAACAGGCTAAACAATTCACTAAGGCTACTGATGTCACTTCCCTTGCCATCACTAAGCTTGATGGCACTGCAAAGGGTGGAGTGGTGATCGGTATCTCTGATCAGTTTAAAATCCCAGTCAGATATATTGGCGTAGGTGAGGGTATCGAACATCTTCAGGTGTTCGACCGACGTGAATTTGTAGATTCTCTTTTCAAGAATGAGGAAAAATAACACTATTGAGTTTATAAATCTCGGATGTTCCAAAAATCTTGTTGATTCCGAACATTTGAGCGCTCAACTGCAGAAGTTGGGATATAATTGTCGTCATGATTCCGACAAAATCATGGGATCCACAGTCGTTGTGAACACTTGTGGATTTATCGGCGACGCGAAAGAGGAGTCTATCAACACAATATTGAATCTTTGTGAACTGAAAAAGAAACATAAGATTGAGAAACTATTTGTGATGGGATGCCTTTCCGAACGTTATCTTGCTGACTTGGAGCAGGAAATCCCTGAAGTGGACAAGTTTTATGGCAAGTTCACATGGAAAAAGATGATCGCCGACCTTGGACATTCCTACGATGACAGCCTTTCCACGACACGTGACGTCACAACGCCAAAGCATTACGCATATTTGAAGATTTCAGAAGGTTGCAACCGACATTGCTCGTATTGCGCGATTCCAATCATCACCGGACCGCACAAGTCGATTCCTATGGAGGAATTGGTGGATGAGGCTAAGAGATTGGTGGCGACGGGAGTGAAGGAGTTGCAGGTGATAGCTCAGGACTTGTCGTCGTACGGCAAGGATCTGTATGGCAAAGTGATGCTGCCGGAGCTGGTGGAGAAACTGTCAGACATTCCAGGAGTGGAGTGGATCCGTCTGCATTACGCATATCCGTCGGATTTTCCATGGGACTTATTGCGAGTGATGAACGAACGCAGCAACGTCTGCAAATATCTTGATGTGGCATTCCAACATATTTCCACAGGAATGTTGAAGAAGATGCTTCGCCACGTCACCAAAGAAGATACAATCGAATTTATTGAAAGAGTGCGACGTGAAGTGCCTGATATCACGTTGAGAACCACATTTATAGTTGGTCATCCCGGTGAGACGGAGGAGGATTTCAATGAACTTTTGCAATTCGTCAAGGATACAAAGTTCGACCGTATGGGAGCGTTCGCGTATTCAGAGGAAGAGGGCACATACTCCGCCAAACATTATGAAGATGACATTCCGTTTGAGACAAAGCAGGAGCGTCTCGACATGTTGATGAAAGTGCAGGAGAGAATCGCTTTGCAGAAGAATGGCGAAAGGGTAGGGCAGACGATGAAGGTGATTGTCGACCGTGAAGACGCGGAGTATTTCATTTGCCGCACAGAGTTTGATTCTCCAGAGGTGGATCAGGAAGTGTTGGTGAAGAAGGCAGACAATGATATGAAGATCGGCGAATTCTACAATGTGGAGATCACAGACTGCGACTATTTTGATTTGTTTGGCAAGGTGGCTGATTGATAGAATTATAATACGTATAAATCCCCGAAAGATTGAGTGTCTTTCGGGGATTATTTGTGTTTAGGACAATCAGATTTTAGTGTTAATTGAACGACCAACTAAATCCATTGCTTTCAATCAAATATCAAGAGAGAATGATCTATAGTTTTCCTAGTCAAAATCCTATTAGTCATTTACAAATATATCATGGATATCGTCTAACCCATTGGGTACAAAGATATAAGGAATGTGTATGAAATCCCATTTGTTTTCGTTCTCGTCACTTTTTCTTTCTCCCAAAAAGTTATCATGATCAATGATAAAACTAGCTTTGTCTCCTTCAAAAGAAAATCGTATCTTTCTGATAAAGCCATTTTCTGATATGACATATTGCCAATAATTTTCTTCCAATACATCAGAGAAATTAATCAACACATCAGAGATATTAATGCTTTTAGGAAATATACGATCTGGCGTTAAAAGAATGTTGCCGATTTTGGAAATCTTTGCTGTTTGTTCAAACAAACTTTTCATAATAACTTCTTTGTCAGATATGTCGAAAATGTAGGAATAAACCCCTTTATATCCATAAGCTGTGTATGGAGACTCTATATATACAGGCAAAACTTTTACTGGCAAAGTGAAAGTGTCTCCTTCAAAGACGATTATGGATGTCTTCTGAGCTTCAATAAGAGCCTTTTGAGCTTCTTCTAATCTTTTTTTCTCATTTTTCTTTTTCTCGATATCTCTCAAAAGTTCATCTTCATCGTAAGACTCTTCGCAAGATGAAAAAATGAAGAGATAACTTATCAAGGCACAAATGCCGATCACATTAAAAATCTTTTTCATATTGATGTCTTTAGTTGATCAATCAAAAAAAACAGTCAATACACATTGTTATTGGAATGTCTATTGTATTGTCTTCATTTAGTCTATACAAAACTTCACCGATTGAGAAATTAGGGGTTTCTGAATCAGAATCGAACGAAATATTATATAACCTACCATTAGAACCTACGAAATACCACTGTGCTGCATCATCTGAGACATCAATTTTGGCATCTTTCAATGGAGTGACACCAAGTCTAAAGATCTTTTTTTCCCTGTTGAGGTCAAAATTTCCGTACTCAGACAGCTTTGATGTCAATTCAAACAGATGTTGTTTGATAGCTTCTCTGTCGGAAGCGTTGAAAGAGTAAGTGTAAGAGGTGTCTTCGAAAAGACCATAAACATATGTTGAATCAATTTTTTTGATTCTTGCAGGCAATTGAAATATGTCTCCCTCATAGACAAACGTCCTTTCTTTCATTTCCATTTCAAGCCTTTTCTTATCGATATCTCTCAAAAGTTCATCCTCATCATAAGATTCTTCGCAAGAAGAAAAAATGAAGAGATAACTTATCAAGGCACAGATGCCGATCACATTAAAAATCTTTTTCATAAAATTACCCTATTAATTAATCGAATAAAATGTTATACGATGCAAATATAAAATTAAATTCAAATATTGTGTTCTTTAGAGAAACATAATTTTATCATTCTCTTATTGGGTGAATGATTTTGAGGATTGTTAAGGGCGGAACGCCCTAACTCCCTTTCTTTTCGCGAGCCCAAAGGGCGAGCGATAAAAATTTATTCCATATGATGATTTCTCTCTCTTTCTTATAAAAAGAAGATTTTCTCTTCAGACTCCGAGCTTTTTTGCCTATTCTATCTATATGTACTCGCCTACGGCTCGCACGTGAGAAGGGATAAGGACGTTCCGTCCTTAACGATCCTCATTTATGACACTCCAGCTTCTCTCATAAAAAGACGTAGTCTTTCTCGGTGAACTTGTATCTCTGTGGTTTTATTAAATTTTATGTGCTCGTCTACGGCTCGCACGTGAGGAATGGTTAGAACCAATATTTATCAAGCATGGGTCCTTAACAATCCTCATTTATCTATACTGATTTTAGTACCAATTGGATGACCTTATAACACCATCATCATCAATTAGATAAGAGGTGTTGGCAGAAAATATAAAATAAGGATATTCAGATTTTTCTCCAAATTGGATGTATTTTATTAGTTTTACATCTTTTTCATTTAAGGTGTGGAAAGCACTTACGAAATACCAGACAGAATCTTTTACTGTACAGTTATAAATTAGATCTTTGATGTTTGCTCCTTCATGAACTTTATGCCAATCTATCAGGAAATTTCCATATTCGGAAAGCTTTTCTGATTGTTCAAACATACACTGTTTGATTGTGTCTTTGTATGCTGGATCAAACTTAAAATAGTCATGATTGTAATTAGTGCCATAAGTGAAGATCACATTGACAGGCAAATGGATACTATCGTCAAACAATGAGTAGGCGATGTCTGTTATTATTGTATCTTCCTGTATTTCATGATTTTCTATTTTTGTGGTTATTTCATCATCAAAAGAGTAGTAGCCACTATCGCATGAAACGATACAAACGCATAAAACAACTGTGGCACAAATGCCGATCACATTAAAAATCTTTTTCATATAAATACCCTATTAATTAATCGAATAAAATGTTATACGATGCAAATATAAAGTTAATTCAAATATTGTGTTATTTAGAGACTCAAATTTTAATTGGCTTTGTCCTATTTATGATTGATTTCTCAACTTTTTCGTCTGAAAGACGTTATCGAGCAAAGCGAGAGTAATCCGTGACAATGTCTCGGGAAGGTGCGACGATGACATAAGTTTTGCCTGAAAGGCAATACCATAAGTACTGCTTTCTTGTCTCTTTTTTTCATAAAAAGACGTAGCCTTTCTCAGTAACCCTTCTGCCTCTGTGGCTTTATTAAATTTATGTGCTCGCCTACGGCTCGCACGTGAGGAGTGGTTAGGGCGTTCCGCCCTTAACGATCCTCGTTTATGACACTCCAACTTTTCTCATAAAAGACGTGGTCTTTCTCTGTGAACTTAGTCCTCTGTGTGGTTTATATGTGCTCGCCTACGGCTCGCACTCTAGGGGAGTGGTTAGGGCGTTCCGCCCTTAACGATCCTCATTTATGACACTCCAACTATCTTTTAAATTTGGTCAAAATCATGTTAAAATAATAAAAGAGCCAGGCAAAATGTCTGGCTCTTAGTGATATAAAATCTGGATTATCAGATTAATGATGCTTTACTCTATCTTTTTCCTCTGCTCTCTTGGCTGAGTTCCAAGATTCAAGTGAACCTGTCAAGTAGCCTGTGATACGGCGTAGACGGACAATCTCCTCACTCTTGCATAGTGGACAAGTAGAGTAGATGACACCACGGTAGCCACAACGCTTACATGTGTCGACTGGGTGGTTGATTGAACCGTAGCCGATATTCTCGTCGTGCATTACCTTTACGATCTTAAGGATTGAGCTGACGTTTTTCTTTGCTTCACCGTCTAGCTCAACGTATGTGATGTGACCACCTCCTGTAAGAGCGTGGAATGGAGCCTCCTTCTTGATTTTGTCGATCAAAGAGATATTCTCCTTTACGTCAATGTGGAATGAGTTGACGTAGTAAGCACGGTCGTTGACTCCTTCGATGATTCCGAATTTCTGTTTGTCGATTCTTGTGAATCTACCTGCAAGTCCCTCAGCTGGAGTGGCAAGTACAGAGAAGTTCAAATGATACTTTTCCTTATACTCTTTCACCACCTCGTTCATTGAAACCAAAACGTCGCGAAGACATTCCCAAGCATCTTGGTTTGTGCCGTGGCTCTCACCATAAATTGCCATCATCGCATTGTGTCCACCGATGAATCCGATTCCAAGAGTACCGCTGTTGAGCACATCTCCCACCTCGTCGTTTGGCGCCAATGCTGCTCCTCCCTTCCAAACGTCGTTGCCCATCATGAATGGGAATTGGCGGGCCAAAGCTGTACGCTGGTATAGGTATCTTTCATATAGCTGGTCGGCTACGAATGCTGTCATCTCCTTCGTCATCTTAAGAAGAATCTTTTTAGCCTCTTTGCGAATCAAGTGCTTGTCGCCGTCTGGGTAAAGATCCTCAGCCTCTCTCTTTGCCTTTATGGCAAGACGTGGAAGGTTGATTGACGTGAATGAAAGGTTTCCGCGTCCGATTGATGTCTTCTCACCGTTAAGGTTCTCAAACACACGTGTACGGCAACCCATTGTAGCCAATTCGTATCTGTATCGTTTAGGGTCGTTGATGTCCCATTTCTCATGCTTGTTGTATGGAGTGTCCAAGAACAGGAAGTTAGGGAACAATGAAGTGGCAGTTGTCGCGCAAGCCTTCAACAATAGGTCGAAGTTTGGAGCCTTAAACTTGATTTCGCCAGCCATTGCAGCATCCCAGTTTTCGATCGCGTTCTTGTAATCTTCCTCTGAGTAAGAAATTCCGTCTCTTACCTTGAAGATCTGGATAGGGAACACTGGCACCTCTCCGCTTCCAAGTCCTTTAGAAGTAGTGTTGAGAAGCTCTCTCATCACCATTCTTCCTTCTGGAGACATGTCAGTACCATAGTTTATTGAGCTGAACACCACCTGGTTACCACCACGAGAGTGCATTGTGTTCAAGTTGTGTACAAGACCTTCCATAGCCTGAAGAGTCTCGTTGCGAGTGTTGTCGTATGCGTTGCTTACGATTACAGACAACTCATCAAGTGTGATGTTGATTCCCTTTCCGCTCAACATAGCCACCAAGTTGTTTTTCTCTTCGTCAGTGACGTCGATGCTCTTGATGTTCTCCTTCAACATGTCGCGCAAGAAGCTGAAATCCATGTCCTTATGCTTGATCTTGCATAGGAATTTGATCATCTGTTCAGCACTCTTTATAAATGTCTTGTAGACACCTGGAGCCATGAAGAAATCGAAAGCTGGAATACTCTGTCCTCCGTGCTGCTCGTTCTGGTTAGTCTGGAAAACGATAGTCGCCAATGTGGCGTAGCTACGGATTGATTGAGGCGTACGAATACTTCCGTTCTTTGTCTTGAAACCTCTCTCGAAGATGTCCTCAAGGTCATACTGTACACAAGTCACTGTCTTTGTCGGATAGTAGTCCAAGTCGTGAATGTGTATGTCTCCCTCTTTGTGTGCGCGGGCAAATTTCGGACTTAGCAGATATTTGATTGTGTAGTCCTTTGTTACCTCGGATGCGAAAGTCATCATCTGTCCTGCAGGAGTGTGCGACGACATGTTGGCGTTGCTTAGGTTGACGTCGTTTTTCTCGATGTTGACGATGCCATCCATCACGTGCTTCATGTGAGTACGCTTGTGACGCTCTGTGTTACGTTGGTCACGGTAGAGAATGTATTTCTTTGCGACATGGTGGTTGCGGAACATCAATTCATGCTCTACCAAATCTTGAATTTCCTCTACTGAGATGATATCCTTGTCGATGCTGTTGCAGACTGCATCTGTAACTTGATCAATCACTCCAGGTTCTTCCTTCACATCACTAGCGCGATACGCTTTCGTTATCGCATTCTTGATTTTTTCTTTAGAGAACGCCTCGTGTTTGCCATCGCGTTTCTCTATTGTAATTTTGTCTAAGTCCATTGTTATATCACTTTGTTATATCACTTCTTTATTGTTCTTATTCGTTCTAAAACTTTCGCAATATTACCTACAAAAAAATTAAAAAATACTCTTGACATAACAGTATTTTTTGTTATGCGTTTTTTTGTCTCCCCGATTTCTGAACGCGGCTTTTTTTGAGCTTATCTCTCAAACGTCTAGTGCCTATTGGGGTTTCGGTAGGTTGATTGCGAAAAATGGCTGAAAACCATCGAAAGTATGTTTGATAACATCTATTTGATGTTGTTCCATATCTTCCACGACGCAATTGCTTGATTATGTAGCATTTCAAGACCGTTCTTGCAAATTGCTCCATGAGCCTCTCCTAGTTGGCAGAATTTTGTATGCTCAGGATTGTACACAAGATCGTACAACAGATGGTTTGGAGTCAAAAATTCGTATGGGATATTTGGAGCTTCATCGTGGTGCGGAAATGTGCCGACGGGGGAGCAGTTTACTACGACTGTATACTCCTTCATCACCTCTTCATTAAGGTCGGCATATGTGAAAGCATCAGGACGTGCGTTCCTTGACACATATTTGTATTCGATTCCCATCAACTTAAAAGCATAGCAAACTGCTTTTGACGCTCCGCCGGTGCCCAGAATAAGTGCTTTTTTATGGTGCTCACGTAGCAAGGGCTTGATGCTGTCTGTGAATCCGATGATGTCGGTGTTGTATCCACGCAATTCCGTCTTTCCATTTTCGCGGATGAATTTCACAGTGTTCACTGCTCCGATTCCCTCTGCGATGGGATCCAATGAATCCAGAAACGGAATGATCTGCTCCTTGTAAGGAATTGTCACATTGAATCCGCTAAACTCTTTTGAGGCAATCAGAGTTTTGAAATCGTCGATCACAGGTAGCTCGTACAAATCGTATTGTGCGTCGATGCCTTCTTTAGCGAATTTCTCAGTGAAGAATTTTTTTGAGAATGAGTGGACTAACACTTTCCCAATCAAACCAAATTGTTTCATGTATTTAGTTTTTGTTTTCTTTTTGTGTTTAGCGTATTGTCGGTGGCAAAGGGATTTTCCTCTGCCTCTTCCGACGGTAGACCGGCTAAGGTTTCATCACTTGGCTTATTCAGTGATAGTGGAATCAGAGCTGGTGGTATCTGTAGGAGCAAGGATTGTCTTGTTGAAGACGCTGTCGACGAGGTGGAGAGAGTATACTCCGCGCTCTTCTCCAAATTTGGTTGTCTCCATCACTCCCTCCCACATTCTGCGAAGCTTGAGGTTTTTGCTTGTGTCTACAGGTTCTGTCATGCGGTAGGCGGTGATCTCTTTGAAAGGGTAGACCTGGGCAGACGTCTCCACGTCCCATACCTCATTGCCAGTCACGTCTTCGCGCAGATAGATAAGGGTGTCTGTAGACGGTGCGATAGTATCTTCGTATGAGACATTGTTTTTGTCCAACGTGAATTTCAGAATCACATCGCATGGTTGGTCGTTGACTATGCGGTATTCATAGTCGAATGATTTCTCCTTGCAAGATGTAGACGCGAGTATTCCCGTCAACATTATTATTTTCCAAACATTATTTCTCATTGTCGAAGAATTTTTGAAAATCGTTATCGGTTTTTGCTTCCGGACAATATTCGTAGAATAGAGATTCTGCCATGAAATCCTCTCCCGTCTCCCTCATTGAAGTGGCGGCAGACTTGATGTCTCTCATTTTGTAATATGCGACAGCCTTGAGCGCGTGGATTTCACCGGCGTTGTCAGCGTTGATGGAAATCGCCTCGTCGTACATATATATAGCGTTGCGGAAATCCTTGCGGTCCATATAAATATGACCGAGGGCGGAGATTGCGTCGGCGTTGTTGTTGTCCATCTCCAACACAAAATTATATATGTTTTCGGCTTCGTTAAGCTCTTCGAGGCAAACGAGGATGTCGGCTTTTAGCAGATAGTAGTCCACTTTGGTCTGCTTGCAAGGCGATTCATCCCAATCCATTTTGTAGACATTGGATCCGAGGCTTACAGTGTCGGAAATCACAGTGTCGAAATAGTCGCCCTCCACTTCACGTATTGCCTTGTTGATGCAAGCGAGAGCCTCTTTGTTACGATCGCTTTGGTTGTAGCAGATGGCGAGAGAGTATTGGGCATTATGATAATCGAAATGTGATTCCGGAATTGTTTCCAGAATAGACGCTGCTTTCTTGTAGTCGTCAGCCATCAGATAGCAGTTGGCCAACTCAATTTTTGCTTTGATATCCGTAGGATAGAGCATACCGTGCATGCGAAGCTCTTTCACAGCCTCCTTGAATTTGCCGGTGGCTGCGTACACTTTTCCGAACCACAGGTGCAGACGGTTGCTGTCGGGATTGATCGCGCGAGCGAAATTGAGAGAAAGCTTAGCCTCCTTATAGTTGAAATTCATGAAATGTAGGATTCCTTGGGCGAGCCAGGCCTCCATGCAATAAGGATTCTCGTCGACGAGAGCCTCATACATTTCAGAGGCTATTTTATATTTGTCGTCGCCGATGGAATAGTCGGCGAGCTGGATATAGCATTCCGCTTTGACGCGAATGTCGGCATCCGTTTTTGTCGGCAGTTTGCTTGTGACATCCTGCGCCATTTTAAGCACCTCGTCTTCCTTGCACAACACATTCATGACATCTGCGACGTCGAAGATTGAATCGACGGGGTTGCAGTCAGTCTCCTTGTTCCACTGAATGTCCACGATAGCCTTTTTTATAGCGGCGTCGATGCTAGTCCTGTTGTCGACAGCATTAAGAATATGGTGGAGAATGATAAGATAGTTGTTGTGCGGATAACGCAGATAGTCAGCCTCAGGGTTCCATTTCTTCAGGATTTTGAATCCTTTTGTTGTAAACTCCATAAACAGACGGCAGATGCGGATCTCATCATTATAAGGGTAGTGAGCCAAAGCGTCGTCTGCACAGGCGAATGCTCTGTCGTGTTCTCCAAGATCAGCGTAATAATATAGCACAGAGACAATCTCTTCTTCAGACAGATAGCTGTCTGAGTAGTGATTGCGGACATGGTCCTCGTAACAATTTACGAGGTATGTAGTGCGGGCATCATATATAGAGCTAAATCTCATCGTCTTTTATTTTCTGCAAATTTACGACGGGAAAAAACGTTTGACGAAAATTGGGTGGGATAGTTATTAACAATTCATAATTCATAATTCACAATTCGGAATAAGTGGAAAATGCAATTAGTGGAGTCTGTTTTGTGGTTTTATTGAATTTTTAGAGTCTTTTTTGCATTTTTTTACGTTTGTGCCACAAAATATTACGAATATTATGCAGATTTAACAGAAATGTAAAATCAATTTTTGAAAAAAACTATATATTTGCATATGTGCCTTAAAATGTGTCTGTATGTTTTGGGGCTGAGAGTATAGAAATTATTTTATCAAAAATATAGTTGTTTGACGAGGAGGATATAGAGTAAAGTTTGTACCTGTGAGACTGTTTGTTTTTGATATGAAGAGTTACAAACATTTGCTTAAACTACAAAGATGACTTTGACGTTAGTTGAAAGATGACAGTAGACTATTGCCAAGACAAACACTATAAAATATAGAACTTTTTTTGAAGATGATTTTAGATAGCATGAAAACAAGGGGATTTTATGCCTTTTTTAATAGAATGAAGTTTTCTGGCACACTGGGCTTATACCTGGTGGCATTGTTTATGTGTCTTGGTTTTGAGGTGAAGGCAGTGGATTTGCCTACGGTTGGTAAATGTGATGCTTCAGGATGGAGTCAGGGTATAATAGATATTTCTGTAGAAAGAAAAGATCAGACAAAATTAGTCTTTGAAGTTGATCAGTCTCACAAGGACCAAATGTCTCAATTGGGTGTTATTTTTTATTTTTCATATCCCAATAATGTTGTGAATCTTGTTGTTGATGGAAATTACAGCAATGGACTTAATGTTAATGGTGATTATAAAGTTACGGGCATTAATCCTTATAATTATCGTATTTATCTTTATCGCAAAAATGAAGTATGGTATGTAGGACAGACAACCACGTCAAATTTGAATACAATAATATCTGCCGCAGATTCAGAAAGTGGAGGTTCTGGATGTAATAAGCCAACTATCAATACAAATTCTATTCAAAATGTAAGTGCTGGCACCACACTTTCTCAGATCACAATTTCAGTTAATGATAATGGGAATGGTATAACAGGACATCAATGGAAGGTGAATGGAGCAAATCAAAATGACAATTATGTATTACAGGCTGGGCAAACGTATAGTTTAACTTATGAGGTCACGAATGAATGTGGCACTTCTTCGAAAGACTATAGTGTGACAATTCAGTCAAATGGAGGTCAGGCACCGACTATAAATACGACATCATTGTCTATTACTCCAGGAATGAATTTGTCAGAGGTTCAAATGGATGTTGACTTACATGGATGTACAAAAGTGAGTCACCATTGGAAGGTTGATGGTATAGATATTGATGCAAATGATAATTATGTATTTCAGGCTAATCATTCATATTCCATATATTATGAAATAACATCTACTTGCGGAACATCTTCGAAAACTTACGAACTGACTACATCAAATGGTGGCTCAGGCACGTCTTCTTATCATATCAGATGTACTTCGGGTAATTATGGAAATAATGGCGGAACAGTTATAGAATTGAATGAGAATTCTGGTTGCTATTATACAACTTCAACAACACCTTTGTTGTATTCAAATTGGCAATTTGAAGATTCAGGCAATAATGTGATACCGTTAAGAACAGAATTTTCTTTTTTTGTTTGGGGAAATGAGAATCAGCTTTATAATAACAACAATGGAAATACATTGACATCTATTCAACCATTGCAGCATTGTGGATGGGATCGCACGAATTCATATACCAGCAACTGTGCTTCTTACAGTGGTCCTTATTATACATTATATATATACCAGAAGAATGGGGAGTGGTATGCTTCGGAGACTTGTAACGGCACTGTTCCTTCCACTTTGTCCATCACTCCCAATACAGCTCAGAAAGTGGCTTGTGAAGATATCACATTCCTGGCAAGTGAAAGTTCAAATTCCCTTGAATGGTATTATGGCTCGACAAAACTATCTAATGGCAATGGAATAACAATTAACGGAAACAGTCTTACTATCTCTCCATCGTATGTATATGCGAATGGTAGCGCAAATGTGTATGCGAAGGATGGTGACGCAGAGAGTAATAAAGTCTCTGTTGGCAGAAGTGAGATAAGGTTAAGAACAAATAATAATGAAAATGTAACGCTTACTCGATACACAAATGCCAGATGTCCTGAAATGTGTGCGTATATGTTCAATTTCAATCAGATAAACAATTTCTGGACGCAATGGTGGTTTGAGCAGGATGGAGTGAAGATGTCTATGTCTATTGCTCCTGGCAGCCATAGCGATTTCAAAATAGAAAATGGAAACTTTAATCAGGTTGATAGAAGTAAATTTTCTACCGGATACATATATTACGATAATGGTTGGGTGTTCTCTAATGAGGATCCATGCAGATGTATGACTCTTTCCGTCGATAATGCGGCATCGGCTTGTGGCAACACAATAATCACACTGAATAACACATGTGGTGAGATAACAAGTTGGACATGGCAGAGCAGTAATGACGGCAATAATAATTGGAATAATGTCACTAATGGAGGCTTGACATATGATGCGTCGGGTGTAAACAACACCGTCTACTTCAGAGTGATTAGTGGAAATGAGAAATCTAATGTTGTAAAGGTCTCTAAAAGTGGAGTCGAAATAGCACAAAATGGGAATGCATATAATTATTCTTCATTGACTAAGCTTTCAGGATGTTCTACTTGTGCATTTGTTGTGCCGTTGAATGGTAGTATCAATTCAATGCAGAATGATGATTGGTATTTCCGCACTTCATCAGGAGCAAAAATAGATGTGATAGTCGATAATGATGCAAGTTTCGTCACTAAGAACGGCAATGGCAATTTTAACCGTGTTGATAATAATAGTACTAACGCTAGGTTATATGGAAATCTCTATTTGTATGAAGACAGTGGCACGTGGCATCTGACAACAACAAATCCATGCCCATGTATCTCAGTCAACACAAGCGGAAACATTTCGTGTGAAAACGCAACATTTGTAATCACGAATGGATGTGGTCATAATGATGTGCGTTCGTATAAACTGGAGAGATGGGATGGAAATAATTGGTCGGGCATAAGTGAAGGGTCCAACAATTCCATTTCTGTCACTTCCAATAATATAAATGGAGCGAGATATGTAAGAGCCGGATATGCGTATGGAAATAATTGGACGTGGGTGTATTCAGAACCAATTGTAGTCTCATATCTTCCTTTTGATTTTAATTCGGTTTATGATGTTCCACAGTTGGCTGGCTCAGCTACGGGAGCCAAACTAGAGGTGTCGCAGGTAACCCCATTGTGCTGTGATAATTTTGAGATTACGGTGCGTAACACAGGAACTCATGGCGACTGGAACGGATCGGCATATCTGCATGTGGGAGGATATAAGATGATCATTGCTGGAGACGGCAATGATAACATCGCTGTCAATAAAATTGGCAATGAAGACGTCTTGGCGGTCAACAACAGTCTTGCCAATCAAAAATTCTATATTTATGTGGATGACACAAATAAGAAAATATATGTCAGCTCGCATAACGACAGAAAGGTTATAGCCTTTGAGATTGATAATGTAGAAAACTTCCCTTGTGGGGATATCACACTTACTTTGTTGACAGAACCGTGTGACGCCGCTCGTTACCAATGGTATGTGAAGGTAAATGGTAATGTCAGCGAGATTTCTGGAGCCACAGGTAAGACGTTGTACATCACAAAGGAGATGTATGAGGCAAATGATTTTTCTTATGACTATGGAATCAGAGTATATGATCGCAACAACGCAAGTTACCAAAGAGATATAAGTCTGAATTTGAATCACGAAACTCCTTCAGCGACAGGAGTAAACGGAGTTACTATTAAACGTATTCTGACTTTATGTTGTGATGACAACGGAGGCAAGCTTTATCGCGTCGACTATGAAGGAACTGGAAATATACAATTAGAAGGTGTCGGAAGTCATTATAAAATAGAAGACGCTGGCACTAACTCGTTTAATACGACTTCGAATGGAGTCTCTATAACAGAGTCTTTGAGCCCATTGTATGTGTATATCAAGGGAGATAAGGCATTTTGGTCTACAACAAAAACAGATTCGTATATCAATCTGAATTTGACGGAGAATATATGTGACGTATGTAGTGGAAACAGAGCAATTACAGCAAATTTAGACTTTACATATAAGTCGGATTTCGGACTTGACAATCCTGCATTCACGTGGGAAGGCTCGAATAATGGCCGTAATTGGACATCTATAGATGGAGTGACAGGTCCGACATTGTCAGGAGAAATTGTCGAAAAATACACATATTACCGTGTGTCTCTATCAATGGGTTGTGCGGCATTGAAAGCTCAAACGGCAATTAATTGCACTACGTATCCATCTGTTTCTATTTCTGGCATTTTGAAAAAATGTCAGGTAGGAGCATTGACGATGACAAGAAAAAATGTCGCTAGTATCAGTTGCGAAAAGACATTTGAACTTCAGGAAAGTGAGGATGGTGAAATATGGGCAGTGGTAAAGCCGTCAGAATATACTGTGACAGGAAATGTAACGGTAATAAACAGTGTCTCGTCTACATATTATAGATATGTGCTTAAGGTAAACGGAAACGAAATACCTTCCAATATTATTAAGGCACAAGAGGTGGCTGGTTTTGATTTGAAGGTATCGTACGACAAAACCAAAGTGTATGGTGTCAACCATATAAATAATGAGGTTGTGTTTTTTGCCACTCCTTCCACTGTCGCTGGTTATTGGGAAAAACTGGAGAATGGAGCATGGGTAGACGCAAGGACATTGGCGAATACGGATGCCTATGAAATTTCTGGTGCGGGAACGACAAGTCTTAAATATAAAATCAAAGACGACAACCATAAGGCAATATTTAGGTTTTTTGCCACGGAAAAATGTACTAGAAGTGAGTCGATCGAGCTAAAAATAAATGAGATAGATCCGATTTGTGCGAGTGAAGGAGCTATTATCATTTCGTTCAACGGAATGAATGCAGGTCGATTTGTCGCTCAGGAATCAGATACGGATCCTTATATGTTCATTCATCCTGAGGATTCAAGATGCTATGATCCATCTCATCAAGGAGTGCATAATTCATATCCGTATTCTACGGGAGATCCTAATCATCCGACCACTTATTTGGGTATTCCGTATTGTAGTCGTATAGGAAACCCTACATTCCCGAATGCTCAGGAGAATGTGTTTGGAAAAAATAATGCATACTATATCGTCAATCGTAATGCGATGAAGTCGTTAGGTGGTAGCGATGCTGTGTTGCCTCCTACATACCTAGACAATGACATGTATTATCTTTGGTGGCACGGTGGAGAAAAATATAGATCCAATGAAAATGTCACTTTGCCAAAGATATATCCAATGCTTGGTATTCAGTATCCGAGTGAGATAGCATCAGGATCGACTGGAAAAATATCAGTTCGTTTTTGGTTGATCACTGATGGACTTGAAGGAGACAATCCCTGTCATTTTGGATTCTTCTCCGACAGACATGGAAGTAAAACTGTTGAAAATGGAGTTCTAGTCTCAACACTAGAAGAAAATCCGTTCTATAATCAAAATTGTACGGTTACATGTGAGGAGACAGGTGAAACATGGCAAATGTCCGTGAACAATAGTATGATGGCCACGCCTGCCAACAATGACTGTCTTACAGAGGTGAAAGTGTCAAATGCTGCACCAGGTTGGTATACGATGACAGCAGAGTTCAGAATAGATGGAATGCTTACTTCTAATGATTGTCCTGTGTTCTATCCGATGGTGTTGCCGTATTCAAATAAAGTCGGAGTCGCTGTTGAGTATTTGATAACAGACATGAATGATGGAAGTGGGTCGCAAACTCAGGAGCCTATCACTCCTGCTATATGTGTGAGCGCGGAGACTGCATGTACGGACGACGCTGTCAGTCTGTTTGTAAAAGGACTTGAGAATCTAGATCCTTCAGTTCATCAAGTAAATATCAGATGGTATGATGAGGCTAATCCTAACACACCTTTGGTGCAGCAGACGATTACAGATGTCGCTGGCAATGGTGTGTCTAGATTTGATACCCATTTCCCAGAAGGGGTAAGCTATATCAATTATCGTTGTGAGGTGGAGATTGAAGAGGCATCTGGCTCCAAGACAACATTCAAGAACAATGTCCAGGTAGGTCGTGACGCAGAGTGTTCCGATTGTGTCTATATCGGTGAAGACCTTGAAAATGTGATTTATACCAAAGATGTTGATGTCAGAATTCTGTCGACGAATGCAGATCTTCCTATTGGTGTCGAGTACGTTTGGCAATGGAGTGACAGCCGTTATAATGCAGAGCAGAATTGGATTGATATTCCTTCTGAATCATACACACCAGTGGATGACGGTACAGGAATTAATCTTCATTTGAAAAGGTCTGATTTTGAGTCACACCCATATATTCGAGTTGTGATAAAAGATGAAGGTGAGATATATTGTTCGTCGAATGCTATACTTCTTTCTCCTATGGATACAACTTGTTCGTGGGAGATTAAGGATGTCGAAACAATCAATCCTCAGGAGTATGAAGTGAGATATGCAGACGTATACAGAATTGTCTTCCATGTGGAGAATAATGAAGAGTGGGTAAATGATTCTCCAATCTTCATCATGACTGATATACAAAGTGGAGAGAGCAAAGAAATAGTATGTACAGACAAGGATATTGATGGCAACTGGTATTACGATGTTGAAGCAATGTCGGATTATGAGTTTACGGTGACTCATTTCTGCACGGAGTTCAGTACAATTAATCCGGAACACAAATCAATAATTGTCCGTAATATAAAAGAATGTCAGAGTACGAAGGGCACGGCTACTCGTGTATGGTATGACGATTTCGGAACATTCTCTAATTGGGCTAGCGACAAACGTTATCCATTGGTTACTCCAAATGGAGAAGGTGGATATAATTTTTCTGAAGGCAACTATGAAAATCCAGATTGGGGATTCAGACATTATGAAAGAGCGATAGAAATTGATGGAGAGAAAGCAACAACTGCACCTTATTATTATACTTCTAATAATATAATAAATGAAGCGTTTGCAAGGGATGAGACAAATGCCATTACAAACGCAGTTCAGTTTGTGACTGATTTGAATCAGAATTGCTGGGGTGGTGGAACAAGGGTTGTTAATTATCATGTCAATGATGGCTCGTATGCGATTGTATACGATGCGGTAATGGGATCATGTGTCGATTGGGCGTTAACAACTGAAGACCATACTTCTGGAGATGAACATGGAGGTATGCTATTTATCAATATGCCTCCATCTGGAGGAACTGTATATTCAGGTTCATTCAGGACTAAGTGTCGTGAGGCAGTTGCTATTGTATCTTGCTATGTGGCAAATGCAAACCAGAAAGACGGAAAGATACCATGTAATGTGACGTTCAATATCAGAAAGGGTAATGATGTTTTAGCTTCATATAATTCTGGAGATATTTTCTCACGTTATCAAAGTGATCCTGCTTACCAAAAAAATCCTTGGACTCATCTGACATTCCGTGTCCCTTTGACAGCGTCTTATCAGGCCGATTATTATGAATACACATTTGAAATCGTCTCTAAGTCTGTAAATACAACAGAAGGTAACGACTTCTTGTTTGATGATGTGGAAATCTTTGTCTGTGATCCGGATGTCACAATCTCTTCTGAGGATAGGGTGACACATGAGCAGGAAATTGATTTGTGTGACCCTAATCCAATGTCGGCTCGTGTTTATGCAGTGCCAGAAGTGCCGTTCTGCAATTTCTTTACTGATGTTGAGAACTTGAAGATGAAGTGGCAGAAGTGGACTGGTGGAGAGTCGGAGATAGGAGAATGGGTGGACGTATTTGTCAGTGAGGGTGATAATGGCCGTGAACTGAAAAATTCAGAGCCGTCGACAGGACCTTGTCAGGATAAGTATACTTATTTCTATCCTCTTGGTCAGATTGGAGATTACCGTCTTCGTGTTGTTGCCGCTGAGTCTAATGTGTTAGACAATGTGATGCAAAAACTTGAGCCTTATAGAAATGTGTTGGATCCGGAAGATAGCTGGCCTCAAAGCACATGTAATGAACTTTATGCTCATTCCAGCGATTTCTGGGTGCATGTGCATGAAAGTCGTGAGGAGATAGATACTGTCCTTTATGAATGTCCTGGAGAGACGGTGGTTCTTGAGGAGACAATCCCAGACGGATATGATTGTGAATGGCTGGATATTGAAGGAAATGTATTGAAGTCGGAGTCTGATCCAATAGATGGTGACGAAAGAGTCGTTAGGTATGAGTTCGTCAAAAGTTCATCTGTAGATAAAGTTATATTTATCGCTACTCCTGGAATCTATAACACAGATCCTACTAAACGAGTGTGTCCTCGTTCCACTAATTATACAGTGAATATTCCGCAGACTGTAAAGATAGAGTGTTCTGCTCAGTCTTTGAATTTGGCATGTCAGTCTGATTTTGAAAAGTCGGAAGGCGCAACTCTTGAGTTGAATGCTCCAGAGATTCCTTTCTGTGTGCCTGATGCTAAAACATCTTTGGATATCGTCAGTGTTATAAATGGAGGTGTCGACTATAAAGACAAAGTATACAAAGATTCAAATGGCAAGTGGTATATCTCAGGAATAAAGTCAAAAGGTGAATATGTGTTCACTTGGGAGGCAAAAGCTTGGGAAGAGGCGACGGGTACAGAACCATATAAAGATTATGGAACAGTACAGTCTACTTGTACAGCCACATTCGATTATCATTCGTTGCCAACAGTTAACATTTCTCATGAAGGAGACCTCTGTCCGAAATCCAACAATGAGGTCAATGTGAATGTGACACCGTCTGGAAATTATTCATTTAATTATCAGGTTGATGGCGTTACTTATGCTACAAGCAAGAACGGATCTGACAATCCAAATGTTGTTTCGTTCAATACAACTGTTTGTAGTGGAGAAGCTCCGTTTAAGGTGATTGTCACTGATGTCAACACTGGATGTGCAGTGTTGAAGGACACTACGCTTGAGGTGGATGGAGACTTGTTCGTCACTTATAATAATCCTAAGAATCCATTTACTGTCATTGGCGAAAATTGTGAATTCTCGGTTCCTGATTTTATAAATCCTAGCGCTGCTGAAATATCTAAATATGGAGAAGATAATCTGAAACAGTATCTGACTGCAACGAGCGGTTGTGGATTAAATGTGTCATATACCCAAACACCTGCTCCAGGAACTAAATTTACAGATTCAGAAATCGTTACAATTACGGCATCTAATGAGTGTGGCAAAGATAACTCTATATCATTTGTGCTTAATACAAACATGCCGACATCACAACCTGAATTAGCGTTTGTGGATGGTGCATGCCCTAATGATGATCGTCTGGTGAAGATCACAGGTTGGAATACAAGCACGGATCGTCTGGAGGTTTATCGTAGAAAGATGACGGAGACGGGTTCGATGGCCAGTGTTACTCCTACAGAGACCATTTCTGGAGATGTGTTGACATTTAAGCTTGATTATGAATATGACTATCTTGTCAGAATGACGCATATTCCAACAGGTTGTAACACAGAATATGAATATAAAGGAAGAATTCGTCCAGGTGACGATGTCGTTGTAATATCAAACGCACAGATAGAGTGTGATCCTTCGTCGGCAATTAAGGCGACTGGCATCACAAAGAAGAATTCAAGCGACCAATTGGTGATCGCTTACGACAATGTGTCTTGGCAATACACAACAGACCGAAATGATGTGGGCAAGTATCAGCTATATAAGTGGAATACACCAGCAGATTCTTCATTCTCGCTTGCGGATAAAGTTAAAGTTGATGCCAATACCGTATATTCTGTACGTCTTCATATCGAACATGCAGGATGTTCATGGGATTCTCCTTGGTCGGATGTGACAATAAAGAAATATGGCTCATTCGGTGCTGTCAGTGGAAAGGTGGAGTGTAAGGATACGAAAGTTACGCTTACCCCTGATCAGAATGTTGACCTTTGTGCTTTGCAGAGCAGCAACAAAATCAACTGGAGCTATATCAAAAAGTATGGCAATGGATCAACAGAAAAAGTCGCTATAGAAAATGAAAATGTGACTTGCAGTGATGGCAAGCTAACACTTTCATATCATTTCCCTAACGATGATTTTGAAAACATCACTTATGCTTTCGTCGCTGAACTTGTTGGTGAGAACAGTTGTGTGGCTGAGATAAAGAGTGCAGAGTTTAAGGTCGCAAAGTCGACAGATTATTATATCAGCGGACCATCTCGTGTCTCTTCTTGTTCGAAAGTGGAATACAGATTGTTGAAGAGAAGTGACAATACTCCAATCAGTTGCTCTGATTGCTCTGTGGTTTGGAAATATGTATATGAAGACGGTACGGTAGCTCCGAACGGTAATTCATCATTGTCTATGTTCAGCCCTGTTATCAAAGATAATTCTGATTTCAAGATACAGGCATTTGTCACAGAGTTGGGTTGTGAGTCGATGTATGAAACAGATGGCACATCAGATGTTGTTGATCCAACATTGTCGATAGACGGTCCGGATGAGATTTCACTTTGCCAGACTCTTAGCCTTACAGCTAAGGCGATGGCTGAAATCACTGCTGGATCACCTGTTGATGTGATAGATTCCTATAAGGAAGTCAAGTGGTTGTCTGCGACATCTGAGGATGGACCATTTACAGAGATAAGCGGACAGACTACCAAGACATATTCTCCAGTATTGGAGTCGGTAGGCACATATTACTTTAAGGTTCAGCTATATAATACAGACGGTAATGACATTTGTGTCAAAGAGAAGATTCACAAGGTAGTTGTAACAAATGTCGGAAAAGTTTCTCTTGTCGCAAATGCTGTAGAGGTATGTGAAGGAGAAAACATCACTGTCAAGTTCAACTCTTTAATTTCAGATAATTTCACTACGGATTGGAAGTTGAATGGATCTCCGGTTTCCGCACCAGGAAACACATTGGTTATTTCTGAGACAGGCTCATATACGTTGAATTTTAAGGCTACAACAAATACAGGATGTAAGTATGAGCGTGATTTGACATTCCGTATTAATCCGAATCCAGAATTCACACTTACTGAGGACACTGTATGCTCGCAGAAGGAGGTTTATTTCTTGGCAAATACAACTCCTGAAAAAGATGAAAATATTATAAGGGATACTATTAATAAATCTGTAAAGGGATCTCACGGTTTTGCTTATTACGACCGTCGTATGGACAATAAGTTGGGTATAAGCACGTCTGCGGATGACATATCTGATTATAAACCTTATGATTTGACTCCTGCGACACAGAAGTTTAAGGAAATTGTCTCTTATATCAATTATTTGTTGGCATCAAAACAGATGAATCTTGATGCAGAATTGGTATCTTACAATTCATTGGTTCACGGACAGATTGCCAACAATCGTGGTGGTGTGCTTGGTGGTCAGAATTTGGTCATTGCAAACCAGCTGAATAGTCTGTTGATTGAAAAATTCGGACAGGATGAGATGGATGCGGTCTATTGGTCGCTTTATAACGACGGTACTCCGGATGATCCAAGTGTGTTTATTATGGTGAACGCAAGAAAACCTGGCAAGTATGCGTCTGAACTTTCTTGTGTCAAGTATGTCACTGTAAGAGAATCCTCAGCTCAACCTGCGTATACTACCGGTGAACAGTCGACACAAAGAGTCGGTTGGTATATCTTCGGTACTAAAGGTGATTCGGATCAGGATGCTCCGTTTACAGATGGCTTGATTTCTGATGCTGAATATGTGCGTAGAATGTACGACCCATCTCTAATGACTCCTGTTGCCGAGAATCGTGGATTCAAGGTCACAGCAAATGTGTCAAACGCGTCGACTGGTGATTATTTCGATTATACATGGAATAATGAACCAGGAAAGCCATGGGGATCTTCCGCAAGTAAGGATGCTTACATCTTCTCCGACATTTGTGAAGGAAACATCCCTTATTCACTGACTGTTGTCAACAGACGTACATTATGTCATACAACAAAAACGGCTAATTTGCCAGTTAAACTTGGAAATCTGTCTGTCAAAGGGGCAAACGGCGTGGCTTATAATGTGGTGGGCAAGGATGATCATCTTTCAGCTTCCGCAAAAAAAATTGCTGATGTCGAAGCATCAATGTCTGCTGGATGTAAGGTGACGGCTCCAGAGGTAGATCCATTGGATGCTACGCTTTCATGTGGTGAAACAAATATTGTCGGCACTCCTGTATGGATTCAATCTCCAGCTGCAGGAACAGAAGTCGCTAACGGATCTCAGATCACATTGACAGTCAAATTCACTACTGAGTCTGGATGTGATATTGAAAAGAAAGTCGATGCATATTATATTGTTAAGGTTCCTGATGCAATGACTCTTACAGACGTTGCTAATGCTAAGGTGTGTGAAGGTGGAACTTATGCGGCTGAATTCACTATTGAACATGGAGCAGGAGGTTATAATGTCTCAGGTCTTCCAGGTGGAGTGACTCCAACGATTACTGGCAACAAGGTTAAGGTTGATGTCCCTGCTGGAACTTATAATTTGACAGTTAAAGACATGAACGAATGTTCTGCGGATGTCTCATTCAAGGTCGACGAGATTGTTGTGGCTAAACCAGAAATTGTATTCAATCCTGTCTGTGATGACCAGACTGTTGATCTTGCTGTGAAAAATCCTGACAATACTAAATATACATACTCTTGGAGTCTTGTCGAACCTACGACATCATCAAATCCAACGGTGACTGGATTGACAAGTGCTTCAGCAGGAAATAAGTATGTGCTGACGGCTTCTGCAAAAGAACTTCCTACTAGCACCGTCGCTTGTACAAAACAAAGTGATACTGTGACTCTTACATTCAAGGCTAAGCCAGTCTTGAATTGGGCTGATAATAATACATCAGGAAACTCCGTATGTCCAAAAGAGAGTGGGGCATATCCTCTTGGTGTTGTCGCCACAAATACGGATGCTGATGTGTCTTATGTTTGGAGTGTCACCGGTGGAACTTTGGATAAGAATAATGAAAAGGATGTGAATGTCACTCCTTCCGACAGATGTTCAGGCAATGTCACATATCAAGTTTTGGTGAAGAATGGAAACGGATGTCAGACTATAGACTCTAAATCGTTTACAATCAGTGCTCCAGATTTGACATACACATTGTCGGATAATTTGAAGACGGTGCAGATGACAAGTGCTAATTGTAATTTCTTGGTGCCAAATTTTGTGGACAACTCATCTTATAAAATAGCGACTTCTTCATGCGGCAATACTATTTCATATACACAGAGTGTTGATCCGGAGACTTCTATCTCATCCACAACAAGTGTGACAATCACTGCTAAAGATTTTTGTCATACTGAAGGTGTCGCTCAAACAATTAGTTTGGTCGTTCCAACTCCTCTTTCAATAGAAGGTGTGTCGTCTACCCCTGTTACATGTAAGGGAGACGGTGATGGAACAATCACTATCGGAAATATTGTTGGCGGTAAGGAAACCTATCACTATTATTATAAAAAAGCGTCAGATGATCATTTCACAGAGGTAAGTGAAAAGACTGTTTCGAATCTTCTTGCAGGCGACTATGTGTTGAGAGTTGTTGATGCTAACGGATGTTACAATAACAAGAACGTAAATGTCTCAGAACCTTCAATTGTCACGTTGACTGCGACTCCTACGAATGCCGAGTGTTATGGCTCTAAAGGTAAAATCGCAGTTGTGGCTAATGGAGGTAATGGAGGATCATATATTTATAAATATGGAACGGCTTCTGATAATATAGACACTCAGTTTACATCTGATTCAGAATTGCCTGCAAATACATATTATGTTCAGGCATTCGACTCTAAGAATTGTAAGAGTGCTGTTGAGAATGTGACAATCACACAGCCTGCTGAATTTAACCCAGGATCAATTGGAAGTGCAGGACAGACAATCTGTTATGGCTCAACAGTTAATGCAGTCAATAGCATCTCTGTCGCAACGTCTATCCCTTCTGCTACTATTTCATATCGTTGGATTTTGGAACAAAATGGAGTGGAGACGGAGATAGAAGATGCTACTGGTATCTCATACACTCCAAACGTGTCTGCTCCTGGTAGTTACACATATTATCGTGAGGCTAAAGACGACAAATGTAAAACAGAATGGACTAGAAGTGCTGGCTCTTGGACGTTGGTTATCAACCAGAACCCTGTGCCTACATTGACTGTTCCTTCTAACGTCTGCGCTAATGCGGATGGAAAATATCAGGTTTCTGTCAGTGTGTCAGATCAAACAGGTGCGTACACATATAGCCATGCGTTCTCGAATAATGTGACTGTCGAAGGCACAGACACTTCAGTTGTTGCTGCAAACAAATGTGGAGGAGTAGTGTCTTACAGTGTGGAAATCACAAATAATCAGACGGGATGTAAGGGTACTGACTCTAAGTCGTTCACTATCACGACACCGACAATCGCATTTACAGAAGAAGCTAAGATTGCCGCAAACACTCATATCAAACCGACGTCGACAGGAAACTGTACGTTTGTTGTCCCAGTTTTGGATAATTCGAACTTGGGTGTCTATGATAATATTTGTAAAGTCGATAGAAGTTGTGAGTTTGGAGATGTCACATACTCTATTAAAGAAAACATTGGCGGACAGAATATTCATGGCAAACCAGTTCAGATGACTATTGTGGCATCTGATGCTTGTGTGTCTGATGAGATAACTGTTTATATTGATAAACCAGAGCCGCTAGTCCTTAGTGGAATACCAACAGTGACACCAATATGTTCGTATGCAACTACAGACATCACACTTACAGCAACAGGTGGAACTGCTCCATATACATATAAGTTAGTGTCACCGTCAGAAATGCCTGAAGGAATGTCGCTAAGTGGAAATGTGGCGGAAAATGTAAAACCTGGCAAATACATCTTCTCAGTTACTGATCGTGATGGATGTACGTCAAACACGTCAGGTGTCTCTGTTGATATCAATCCAGGCTTTAAGGTAAATCCTGTTCTTGGATCAACTGGTGAGACTATTTGTTCTGAATCCACACCAAGTGAAGTTAAAGTGTTGAATGCAGAGTCGGTTGGAGACAGACCAATTCTTTATCAGTGGTATAGAAACGAGGTCGTTCCAGAAAATATGCTCGACGGTGCTACTTTAGCTGAATTTACTCCACGCCAAAACACTGCTGCAAGTGGTGAGATTCAGAGAGTTTATGATTATATAGTTGTAGTCACTGACCAATGTAGTGGAAAAGAAATACAATTGAAGTATGTGTTGACTGTCAACCAACTTCCTGATGTTTCGCTAAATGCTACTGATGGATGTGAATCAGCAACATTCAGAGCTGATGTCAATCGTAATACAGACGGATATAATTTCACATGGAGTGAAAGCGAGAATGGCACATTCGTTTTGGGAACGTCCGCAAAGACACTTTCATTGCCAACTAATGCCGACCAGATTTCCAAAACATATTATGTGAAAGCGGAGAATGCTACGACTAAGTGTGTAAGTAAACAACCTGTGTCGGCATCAGCAACCGTTTACCGCAAGCCATCAATTACAATTGGAGATGTCGCTGTAGTTTGTCCAAAGGTTGGAGATGTTGCTGGAAGTACGGTTGAAATACCTGTCTCATCTATTGTAGGAAATATAGAAAATGTGAAGGATGGCGACGCTAATGTGTCTTATTCATATAATGATGGTAAAATCACATTGGCTGAAAAAATTTCGACAGGTAAGAAGTACACGATAACAGTCAATAATGGATCTGTTTGTGAATCTTTTACAAAGGATGTGGATGTGTTTGTCTACTCAGCACCAGAGTTTAATTTGATGGAATGGAATGCTGTTTGTCAGGGCACATCAATGGATGAATTGCCTGAAGTCTCAGTGACATGGAATGACAATGTCGCTGATAAAGATTCTCGTTCTGAAGGTTGGTATTATGGACAGAATCCACTTTCTGCCAATGAAATAGCTAATCTTTCAGCTGGCAATTATTCATATACATATAAGGCAGTGAATGGATGTGGCTTGACAACTGCAAAAAATATTACATTTGTTGTTAATCAGAATCCGACCATTTCTGCTTCGGTAGTTACTTCACATGTGTGTGGTAATTCAGGAGAGATAAACGTGTCGACAAGCAATGGTACGACACCTTATTCATATACAATCAATGGTTCTGCAGTCAATGTTGTAAATGGTAAGATTTCTAATCTGTCACCTAACTCTTATACAATTGAGGTCACAGATGGCAATGAGTGTAAGAATAGTATTGCAGGATTATTGATTAATTCAAGTTCCGCTCTAGATGCAGGATCGTTGGCACCTATATCATCGTTCTGTGCTAATGAAAATGTGACTCCAGTATTTAAGTTCCAGACTTTGCCAAGCGGTGGCTCCGGAAACTTTACATATAAATGGACAAAGGGTACAGAATCAGCAGTTTTAGGAACAGACGCAAGTTATACTCCTTCTTTGCCAACAGAGAACGGCAAGTATATCCCAGGCATATATACATATACTGTGACTATTATAGATCAAGCAGATCAGAATTGTGGTACAGTTTCTCTTCCTGCAGTTGTTGTTGTCAAACCGCAGCCTGCTGTAGTGTTGAATGCGTCTTCTGCCAAGAGTTGTGATGAAGATGTTACATTCACCGCTGTGCCAAGTGGAGCTAATACGGGAGTCGGATATCAGTATGATTGGAATGATGATAATGAAGACTACGGAAATATAAATAAAAAGACATATAGCCTATCTCAGGCGTCTAAATTAGAGGTGAACTTAAAAGTGACAGTTAAAGCAGACGGATGTGTAAGTGATACTGCAAATGCATCGGCTACTATCTATGCCTCTCCTACACTTGGTGATTTCACTAATCCTGCAGATTTGTGTGCTAATATAGAATTTTATAATGTGTCAGTCGCTCTTAATGGAGGATATACAAATGGAGACAACATATACACATGGAAGAATGGAGATCAGTCTTATGGCAACACACCATCTGCCGTGATTCCAGTGAAGAACAGTTGTGGAGATGTATATGAATATTCAGTGAGTGTCAAGAATGTAGAAAGTGGATGTGAGAGTGCTGTAAAGAGCGGTTCATTCACAACTTCAATATCAGAGTCGACAATCAAGGATGCTGCAAATATTGCTCCAATTGTATTGACTGGTGGTGTGAATTGTAAGTTTGCAGTTCCGTTTGACGACATCAAAGATGCAGTAGGATTCCAGACGTCTTGTGGATTGATCGCATCAAATTGGTCATTCAAGATCGACGGTGTTGAAGCTAATTCCGCAACAAGAATTGATTCAGACAAGGATGTCTTGGTTACTGTGACAGACGGATGTAATCGAGATGTCCACACAACTGTTTCGCTTAAGGCACCGTCTCCTTTGGAATGGAATGGAGATCAGACTATTGTAGATGTTGATTGTAAGGGTAATGCGAATGGTAAGGTCACATTGTCTGTTGCCGGTGGCGTGACTCCTTATTCTTATGCGAAGACGTCGCTTGCAGTAGACGCTGATGGATGGCAAACAAGTAATGTGTTCGACAATTTGTCGGCTGGCTCGTACATTATGGCTGCAAAAGATGCCAACGGATGTAAAATAGAAAAAGACTTGACTGTTGCAGAACCAGCCATGAGCCTATCTGCGACAATTTCTGGAGACACTACTGTTTGTAAGGACGCAACGACTCCTGTTACTGTAAAGGTTTCAGGCGGAACCGCACCATATACAGTGACTGTGGCAGGTCAGACAATTGTAGGAGAATCTGAGCAGACTGATTTTGTGTATAATCTGACTGCCGGCACATACACTGCAGATATTGTAGATGCTAACAATTGTACGTTTAGGACATCTTCAACAGTGACGATCGGTGAGTATGAAAGTTTGAAGACAGCTCTTCAATTTGTGAATGATCCAACGTCGCAGACTATATGTGAGGGACAGATAAAGAATCAGATATCTGTTTCTGCGGAATCATATAAAGAGAATGCATTGACTTATACATGGAAGAGAAATGACGTCGCTTTTGATAATAATAAGTCTACATATACACCTGTTGAGACAGCTGTCGGAGTGTACGAATATTTAGTTTCGGTATATGATGGATGTACGAAGACGACGTATGAAATAAAGGATCCATACATCTTCACTATCAAGAAGAAACCTACAGTGGAAATCACAGTGCCAGAAGGCTCAAATTGTGACGGAAGTGATGTCGTATTATCTACTGTTACTAATAGAGTAGGAACAGAAGACTATAAGTTTAAGTGGAATGATGCAAATAATTCAACGACAGAGACATTGACAGTTCAAAAGAGTGGAACTTATATTGTCGAGGTAAACTTGGACGGATGTACGGCAACAGGCAAAAAGGCAATATCGTTGAGTTCTCGTCCTGCTAATCCGACGTTGACAGTAAGCAAGGAGACTTCTTGTGAAGAGAGAATCACGTTTACTGCTACGGGAGCAAAGAGTGGAGAAAAATATGTTTGGAAAAACAACAAGAATAATTCTTATGATGAGACAGATTCTCCTACAAAGTTTATTGATTTTGTGAGTGGAGAAAACACACAATCGGTAATTGGAGACTGGACTGTCCAAATTAAGGATTCAAAGGGATGCTTGAGTGAGCAGTCTGTGACAAAGACGGCGATTATTTATAAAAAACCGACTTTTGATATTGTCGTGCCTACTGATGCTTGTCCTAATGCAACCAATTATCCACTATCGGTCAACGTCACTTATGCTGCGAATAATAATTATTCAGTAGCATGGTCTAACAATGTTGTGCAGGATAATCAAACTCCTACTCAGGCAATCATGAATAAGGTGGCTGACGAGTGTGGCCGTACATATTCATTCAATGTCACAGTGACAGATGCTCATTGTCAGAGAACTGAGTCTGGTTCGTTCACAACTAAGACGAGCAGTGTGTCTGATTTGACATTGACTTTGAAAAACGATAATATTGATCTGGTAGGAACAAATTGTGAGTTTAAGGTGCCAGATGTTGTTTCTGGATCTACATTCAGCTCAATTTGTGAAATTAATAATGCCAAGACAATTACACAATCAGTCGCTTCAGGTACTGTTATTACCTCTTCGCAGACAATAACTGTCACAGCTACAGATCTTTGTGGAACATCTATAACAAAGGATGTTGCACTTAATATTCCATCTAACAATTTGAGCGGAAAGACTCTTTCTGCTAATGTGAAGGAT
>Ga0256406_1002050_pt1 | contig 30033 bp, 20 predicted proteins | sample RumenRJG_03DNA_FD_185986 | JGI IMG/M metagenome (GOLD analysis project Ga0256406, IMG submission 185986) | Bovine rumen microbial communities from Lethbridge, Alberta, Canada - RJG_03 | ecosystem: Host-associated > Mammals > Digestive system > Stomach > Rumen | place: Canada: Alberta | collected... | reverse complement strand
CCAAGAAAGAAAACATTAAAGTAATAAAGAATATGAAAAAGAAAATTTTTGCACTGCTCGCACTGGCCACGATGACCCTGACCGCGAGTGCCTACGACCTGACCGTCGGGACCAACGAACATGGCTCGCTGACGTTCAAGGTTGGTGAAGAGACCGTGACCACCGCCAATGAGGGCGACGTGGTGTCGGTAGTAGTGAAAGCCGGCAAGGGCTACATGAGCGACGGCGTGACGGCTCGCGCATATACGTCGTTCGGCGGCATGAAGGCCCCGCGCCGCGCACCGGGAGCCATCGACATCGTGGACAACGTGACGGTGGAGCCGACGGCTGTGGACACGGTCTATTCGTTCACCATGCCTGCCTACGACGTGCAGGTGAACGCCGCGTACACCCACCGCGCACTGACCAACGACATGATTCACGCCATCGCCGACCAGACTTGGACAGGCAGCGCCGTGACTCCGACGCTGGTTGTGACCGACCGCGAGTACACGCTCACTGAGGGCACGGACTACACCGTGGCCTACGAGAACAACACGGAGATGGGCGTGAACACCGCCACGGCCATCATCACGGCCAAGACGGAGGGCAACGACGACTACTACATCGGCGAGGCCTCGGCCAACTTCAGCATCCGCAAGACCATCGCCGGACTGACGGCCTACGCCGTGAGCTCGGAGGAGCACCCCATCATCTACACCGGCAACCCGCAGGAGCCCGAGGTGGTGGTGCGCGACGTACGAGAGACACTGGTCAGGGGCAGGGACTACACGGTGAGCTACAGCGACAACGTGAACGCCGGACAGGGACAGTTCACCGTGACCGGTATCGGTACCTACCAGGGCGAGCTGACCGCCTACTTCCTGATCAACACGCGCGACCTGAGCAGCGAGATGATCAGCCCCGTGACGGGCATCACCTACACCGGCTCGCCGCAGTATCCTTCGCTCGTCATCACCTACAACGGCAAGACGCTGGTTGAGGGCAAGGACGACGGCTCGAACCAGTCGACCTGCGACTACTACACCACCTACGAGAACAACACCGAGACGGGCGAGGCCCGCGTGAAGATTGAGGGTGTGAACAACTTCAGCGGCACGTTCTACTACACGTTCAACATCGACGCGAAGGAACTGACCGAGGACATGATTGGCGCCATCGCCGACCTGACCTACACGGGCAACGCCCTGGAGCCTGCCCCGACAGTGACCTACAACGGCATGACGCTGAACGCCGGCACGGACTACACCGTATCGTATGAGGACAACACCAACGCCGGCCTGGCCACGCTGACCATCAGCGCCACTGCCCAGAACAACAACTACACCGGCTCGGCGCAGAAGACCTTCAACATCCTGAAGGCCGAGGCCACCGTGACCGCACCGACCGTGAAGAGCGGACTCGTCTATACCGGCGAGGCCCAGCCGCTGCTGAACGCCGGCCTCGTGGAGGGTGGCGAGATGCAGTACTCGCTGGACGGCGTGGACTACACCTCGACCGTAAGCACCGGACTGAACGCCGGAGAGTACACCGTGTACTACAAGACCGTGGGCGACCAGAACCACAACGACGTGGCCGCCCAGACGCTGACCGTGAGCATCGCCAAGGCTACGCTGACCACGATGACCCTGTCCCAGAACAACTTCACCTATAACAAGGAGGAGCAGACGGCCCAGGTGGCTACCGTGAGCGCCGGCACCATCGCCGTGACCGCCGCCGACTATGACGTGACGGGCAACGCCCAGACCAACGTGGGCACCTACACCGCCACCGTGACGGCCAAGGCCGCTTCGACCAACTTCACCGGCTCAGTGACGGCCCAGTACAGCATCGTACCCGCCGACGCCAACATCTTCACGATGACACTTGACCCCGAGTCGTTCGTCTTCAACGGCGAGGCCCAGCAGCCTGCCGTCACTGTGCAAGACGGTTCCGCCGTCTTGACGGAGGGCACCGACTATGACCTGACCTTCGAGAGCAACGTGAACGCCGGCACCGCCAAGGTGACCGCCACCGGTAAGGGCAACTACGTGAACACGCAGGAGGCCACCTTCACCATCCAGAAGGCCAACGCCCAGTTGGGTACGGCTCCCGCAGCCCTGACGCTGACCTACAACCGCGAGGCTCAGGCACTCGTTAGCGCCGGCACCATCACCGCCGTCGGCACCACCGACGAGAGCAAGTTGCAGTACTCGATAGACGGCGTGAACTTCAGCGACGAGATTCCCACCGCCACCGAGGCCGGTGCCTACACCGTTAGTTACTTTGTGCTTGGCGACGCCAACCACAACAACACCGACACGCTGACCGTGGCTTGTGCCATCCAGAAGGACCAGGGCACGATGGCCTTCACCGAGGCTAACTACGACCTGACCTACGGCGACCTGAACTTCACCAACGCCATCATCCAGCACGGCGACAACGACATCCGCTTCGTCAGCAGCGACCCGCGCGTGGCCGAGGTGCAGTACTACACCGGCGAGGTGACCATCAAGGGCGTGGGCCAGTGCACCATCACCGCCATGATGCAGGAGCACAAGAACTTCAAGAAGCAGGTGGATAACATCACCTTCACCGTGAACGTGGCCGCCCGTGAGGTGACTGCCGACAACGTGACCGTGGGCGAGCAGGGCGAGAACGGCGTGCCCGAAATCACCGTGAGCGTAGAGGCTCCCGTGGGCACCCTGACGCCTGCCGAGACCACCGACTACCAGTTGGCTTACTACGATAATCCTGAGGACCGCAACGCCGTGACGGTAGAGCAGATGCTGGCCGCCCCCGGCGAGTATGTGGCCGTGCTGACCTTCTTCGGCAACTATGCCGGCTACGTGGAGAAGACCATCACCGTGGGCTCGGCTGAAGGCCCCATCCCCGGTGACGTGAATGCCGGTGGCGACGTGCAGTTGGACGATGCCGACGTGTTCATCGATAACCTGCTGAACGGCAACCTGCCCACCGACCCGGAGAGTGACGACTTCATCCGCCACGACGCCAACCAGGACGGCCGCATCGACATTGCCGACGCACAGGCCATTCTGAACCTGGCTATGGGTCTGAACGCCGACGGTACTTCCAAGAACGCAGCACCCGCCCGCCGCAACGCTCCTGCCGCTGAGACGGAGAGCGTGAAGATGAGCATCGAGCGTGAGGACATGGGCGACGGCATCGTGCGCTATGCCCTGAACGTGGAGGGCGACTTCGCCTTCACCGGCTTCCAGGCCGACGTGAAGACCAGCGGCCGCATCGTGACCGTGGCCCTGGCCAACAGCGAGATGCGTATGCGCTCCGGCATCCTCTCCAGCGGCACTCACCGCATCCTGGGCTTGCCCGGCACCACCGAGCAGCAGGCTGACGGCGCCATCGCCTACGTCTTCGTGCAGGGCGGCGCTGCCACCTTCGAGAACGTCGTGCTGACGACGGCACAGGCTCGCAGTATTGCTGCTGTGGGACAGACCACTGGAGTTAACGAAGTTATCGAAGTTAACGGAGTTAACGACAATAGCGTCTATGACCTGAGCGGTCGCAAGGTGAACGCTGCCCAGAAGGGCATCGTCATCATTGGCGGCAAGAAGGTACTCAACAAGTAAGTAACATTAAGGGTCGCTTCGCTCAAAATTATAAGAAAATTGAATCAGAAAATTATAAAAAGAGAGTTCTTACAATTTTTGAAATAAATTTTCTTGTAATTTTGAGCCGAAGGCGACCAACTAAAAAGAGTTAAATATATGATAAAAAGAATATTCGCGTTTCTCGTCCTCGCCATCACGACGCTGACAGCCGCTGCCGCCGATGTGTACATCAGCGACTTCAGCATCAAGGCGGGCGAGTCGAAGTTGATAGCCGTCAACTTCACGACCGAGCGAACGGACCTGAAGCGACTGGTGGGCACCATCACGATGCCGGAAGGACTGACCGTGATGAACCAGGGCACCACGAGCAACTACCTGTGGATGACGCCCGATGCCACGCGCACGAACGGAGCCATCGCACAGTATAACGCCGCCACCGGACAGGCTGTCGTGATGTGCATCGGCTCGACCATCAATGCCGGCGACGGTCCCGTGGCCTATATCAAGGTGAGCGCCACGACCGACCTGGCCGACGTGAGCACCATCACCCTCTCAAACTTTACGGGTACCACGACCAGCAATGAGACCGTGAACCTGACGAGCCAGAACTGCACCGTGACCCGCGAGGCCGGTACGGGCGGCGGCGACGACCCGACACCCCAGACCAGCGACCTGGCCTTCAACTTCAGCCCCGCCACGCTGACCATGACAGCCGGCGAGGTGAAGCAGGTGGAGGTGCAGATGACCAACGGCATGAGTGCCACCGGCTTCCAGGCCGACCTCGTGGCCTCGACGGGCCTGAGCATCCAGAGCGTCACGAAGGGCAGCCGCCTGAGCAACTGGAACTACAACCCGACGCTGGGACGTGTCGTCTCGTTCGGCGCCATCTCGGGCAACGAGGGCACCGTGTTCACCGTCAGCCTGAAGGCCGACGCGGACTTCTCGGGTGCCGCCACGCTGAAACTGACCAACCTGGCCGCCACCGACGCCGGTGCAACGAGTTACCAGGCTGAGGACGCCATCCTGCCCGTCACGGTGCAGAGCCAGAAGAACGTGGCCCTGGCCTTCGGCAGCACGGAGGTGAGCCTGAACCCGGGCGAGAGCACCACCGTTGACGTGACACTGACGAGCGAAGTGGACCTGACAGGATTTGCAGGCAAACTGACGCTGCCCACCGGCATCACCGCCACCGTGGCCAAGGGCGCACTGCTCAACAGCGACCCGCAGTACAACCCCGCGACGGGCGTGATGGCCTATCTGGGCGGCATCACCGCTCGTGAGGGCGTGCTCTTCACGCTGAACCTGACCGCCGACGACACGTTTACCGCCGACGGCACGCTGACCTTCACCAGCATCTCGACGACGACGGCCAGTGCACTGAGCATCGTGCCCGCCGACATCACGATGGACGTGAAGTTGAAGACCACCGCCGGCGTGACCGCCCCGACCGCCAAGGAGAACCTTGTCTATAACGGCGAGGCGCAGGAACTGGTCAACGCCGGCACGGCCGAGGGCGGCGAGTTGCAGTACTCGCTCGACGGCACGACCTACGGCACGGCCATCCCCACCGGACTGAACGCCGGGACGTACACCGTATATTATAAGGTAGTGGGCGATGCCAGCCATAACGACGTGGCTCCCGCATCCGTCAGTGTGACCATCGCCAAGGCCGCGCTGACCATCGCCACACTGAGCCAGACGTCGCTGACCTACACAGGCGCGGAGCAGACCGTGAGCGTGAGCAGCGTGAAGGCCGGTACGCTGGACGTTCCCGCCACCGACTATGACGTGACGGGCAACAAGGCCACCGACAAGGGCGACTACACCGCCACCGTGACCGCCAAGGCCACGTCGGCCAACTTCACCGGTGAGGCCACGGCACAGTGGAGCATCACCGCCGAGGACGCCGCCGCGTTCACCGTGACGCTCGACCCCACCTCGTTCGTCTATGACGGCACGGCCAAGACGCCCGCCGTCACCGTGCAGGACGGTTCCGCCGTCTTGACGGAGAACACCCACTACACCGTGGCCTACGAGAACAACGTGAACGCCGGCCAGGGCAAGGTGACCGTGACGGGCAAGGGCAACTACAGCGGCACGAAGGAGGCCACCTTCACCATCGAGAAGGCCACGCTGAGCAGCATGACCATCGACCCCACCGCGCTGACCTACAACCAGCAGGCCCAGACGGTGAGCGTGACGAGCGTGAAGGCCGGTGACCTCGACGTTCCCGCCACTGACTACAGCGTGAGCGGCAACACGCAGACCGCCGCCGGAGAGTACACCGTGACCGTCACGGCCACGGGCAGCAACTACCAGGGCACGCTGACGGAGCAGTTCACCATCGCCAAGGCCAGTGCCAGCGGCTTTGAAGTAACGATCGGCACCGCCACCTACACCTACGACGGCACGGAGAAGCAGCCCACCGTCACCGTGAAGGACGGCGAGACCGTCCTGACAGCCGGCACGGACTACACCGTGGCCTACTCGGACAACGTGAACGCCGGCCAGGCCACCGTGACCGTGACCGGACAGGGCAACTACACGGGCGAGAAGACCGCCAACTTCACCATCGCCAAGGCACAACTGACCGCCGTGACGCTCGCCGAGACGTCGCTGACCTACAGCGGCTCGGAGCAGACCGTCAGCGTGAGCAGCGTGAAGGCCGGTGACCTGGACGTCAGCACCGACAACTACGACGTGACGGGCAACAAGCAGACCGCAGCAGGCACCTACACCGTGACCGTGACGGCCAAGGCTGAGAGCAACTATGCAGGCTCCGCCACGGCACAGTTCACCATCACGAAGGCCGAGGCCAGCGTGACCGCACCGACGGCCAAGACGGGACTCGTCTATAACGCCACGGCACAGCAGTTGGTGAACGAGGGCAGCGCCGAGGGCGCCACCATGCTCTACTCGCTCGACGGCACGACCTACAGCGAGAGCGTTCCCACGGCTACCAACGCCGGGACGTACACTGTCTATTACAAGGCAACGGGCGACGCCAACCACAGCGACGTGGCTGCTGCCTCCGTCGAGGTGACTATCGCCAAGGCCGCGCTGACCACCGTGACACTGGCCGAGACCAGCCTGACCTACAGCGGCTCGGAGCAGACCGTGACCGTCAGCAGCGTGAAGGCTGGTACGCTTGACGTGACCGCCGCCGACTACGACGTGACGGGCAACAAGCAGACCAACGTGGGCACCTACACCGCCACCGTGACCGCCAAGGCCGAGAGCAATTTCACCGGCACGGCAACGGCCCAGTGGAGCATCACGGCTGAGGATGCCTCGACGTTCACCCTGACGCTCGACCCGACCTCGTTCGTCTATGACGGCACGGCCAAGACGCCCGCCGTCACTGTGAAGGACGGTTCCGCCGTCCTGACGGAGAACACCGACTACACGCTGGCCTACGAGAACAACGTGAACGCCGGTACCGCCAAGGTCATCGCCACCGGACAGGGCAACTACAGCGGCACGAAGGAGGCCACCTTCACCATCACGAAGGCCGACGCCACCGTGACCGTCCCGACCGCGAAGACGGGACTCGTCTATAACGCCACGGCCCAGGCCCTCATCGAGGCTGGCAGCGCCGAGGGCGGACAGATGCAGTACTCGACCGACGGCACGAACTACAGCGAGAGCGTTCCCGCGAAGACCGATGCCGGAACGTACACCGTATATTATAAGGTAACGGGCGACGCCAACCACAGCGACGTGGCTGCCGCATCCGTCAATGTGACCATCGCCAAGGCCGCGCTGACCAGCGTGACGCTCGACAAGACCAGCCTCGTCTATAACAAGACGGAGCAGACGGTGAGCGCCGTGAGCGTGAAGGCCGGCGACCTGACCGTGGCCGCTGCCGACTACGACGTGACGGGCAACAAGCAGACCGCCGCAGGCACCTACACCGCCACCGTGACGGCCAAGGCTGAGAGCAACTTCACGGGCGAGGCCACGGCACAGTGGACCATCGCCGCCGCTGACGCTGCCACCTCGTTCACGCTGACGCTCAATCCTGAGACGTTCATCTACGACGGCACCGCCAAGCAGCCCGCCGTGACCGTGAAGGACGGTTCTGCTGTCCTGACCGAAGGCACTGACTACACCGTGGCCTACGCGGACAACACGAACGTGGGCACCGCCACCGTGACCGTGACCGGACAGGGCAACTACACGGGCGAGAAGAGCGCCACCTTCGCCATCACGAAGGCAGCCGCCGTGGTGACCACCGCCCCCGAGGGCGTGGCCGACCTCTACTACAACGGCGAGGCGCAGACGCTCATCAGCGCCGGTGAGGCCGCTGGCGGCACGATGCAGTACTCGCTGGACGGCACCACCTGGCAGACCACGCTGCCGACGGCTGTGAACGCCGGTGCCTACACCGTGTACTACAAGGCCGTGGGCGACGCCAACCACAGCGACTCAGAGCCTGCCGTCGTGAGCGTGGCCATCTACAAGGCTCCGCTGACGGAGATGACGCTGGCCCAGACCACGCTGACCTACAACGGCACGGAACAGAGCGTGGCCGTGAGCAGCGTGAAGGCCGGGAACCTTGACGTGACCGCCACCGACTACTCCGTGAGCGGCAACAAGGGAACGGACGTCGGCACGTACACCGTGACCGTGACGGCCAACGAGGACGGCAACTTCACGGGTCAGGTACAGGCCCAGTTCACCATCGTTCCCGCCGGTGCTGAAGCCAAGTTCACCGTAGAACTGGAGTATACCACGGTGGAATACGACGGCACAGCCAAAGAGCCTGCCGTGACGGTGAAGGACGGTTCTGTCGTCCTGACCAAGGACGTGGACTACACCGTGGCCTACCTGAACAACGTGAACGCCGGAACGGCCACCGTCGTCGTGACCGGACAGGGCAACTACAGCGGCACGAAGACCGCCACCTTCACCATCACTCGCACCGTCTTCGCCATCGAGGCCGAGGATGCTGAGAGTGGAGCGGACGTGGCCGGTGTAACCGTGGACGTGACCATCCTGGACGAGACGGCCAAGACGCTGCGCATTGACAATCTGAACGTGCCCGCCGGTGCTGCCGGCGAGGACCTGGCCATCTTCATTCCCGCCACGCTGGGCGGCTACGAGGTGACCGGGATTGCCGACGGCGCCATCACGGAGACCAACGTGACGGACATCTACCTGCCCGACACGGAGCAGCCGCTGACCATCGGCACGGGCGCACTGCCCGGCACCGCCACCATCCACACGACGCTGGCCCTGCTGGACGACTACGCCCTGATGACCACCCTGCAGCAGAACTACGAGGCCGCGAAGGTGATGACCACCGTGACACCCGCGAACAAGTTCTGGACGCTGGGTACGGGCTGCGACGTCATCCTGCCCGCAACGCTGAACGCCTACACCGTGACGGTCAACAGCGAGACGCAGGTGAGCATGATTGCCATCAGCGAATCCGACCTGACCATCGGCCCGGAGCGTGTCGTGAAGGGTAACAACGGCGTGCTGCTGCTCGGCGAGGCCGGACAGCGCTACGACCTGGTGGCCTACAGCGGACGCATCAGCAGCGGTACGGCCATCGCCACCACCGACAACAAGGACTACGGCACAAGCAACCTGCTGGAGCCCGTGGTGGAGAAGATGCACTACGACGCCGACGACAGTTACTTCGTGATGTCGAACAACGAATTCCACGCCATCAAGGCTGAGGGCGACGAGGTGAAGGTGCCTGCCGGAAAGGCCGTGCTGCACCTGACCAGCGGCCAGGCTGGCGCCCGTGCTGCGGTGCTGGGCATCGCTGAGGGAACGACGGGAGTTAACGAAGTTATCGGAGTTAAAGAAGTTAACGACGATAGCATCTTCGACCTGAGCGGCCGCAAGGTGAACGCTGCCCAGAAGGGCATCGTCATCATTAACGGCAAGAAGGTAGTTGTAAGGTAAGAGTATTTTAAACACGAATTACCGCGAATGAACCACGAATTTTCCACAAAAATTATATGAGAAATTAATGGGTAATTCATGGTAATTCGTGTTAAAAAGAAAAAGAAATAAAAAAGAAATTCAAGTATATGAAAAGACAATTATTGTTTCTTGCACTGTTCGCCCTGGCACTGACAGGCGTGCAGGCTCAGCAACAGGAAGAGACCAAGTTCAAGGCCCACTGGTATGTGCAGCCGCAGGCTGGCATCAGTTGGACGACGGGCGAGGCCTCGCTGGGCAAGTTGCTGTCGCCTGCCGCCCAGTTGAGCGTGGGACGTCAGTTCTCGCCGTTGTTCGGTCTGCGCCTCGGCGCGTCGGGCTGGCAGGGGCGCAACTGGCAGGTGACGCCCGCTGAGGAATACAAGTGGAAGCACGTGCAGGCCAGCCTGGACGCCACGCTGTCGCTCAGCAATGCCTTCGGCGGCTACAATCCCGACCGCCGGTGGAACGCCTACGCCTTCCTGGGCGGAGGACTGAACATTGCCTTCGACAACGACGACGCGAACGTGCTGGCCACCGGTCACCCCGTGGAGTTCTCGAAGGTGTGGGACGGCACCTGCTACAGCCCCGCCGTGCGCGGCGGTCTGGGTGTGGAGTACGCCCTCTCGGAGCGCGTGGCACTCGGTCTGGAGGCCAACGTGAATATGCTGCCCGACAAGTGGAACTCGAAGCGCGGCACCGATGCCGACTGGCAGAACCACCTGCTCTTGGGCATTAAAATTGCCCTGGGCAAGACCACGCAGCGCACCATCGTGGAGCCAGCCGCCATCATCGAACCGGTAGTGGAACCCGTAGTGGAGCCAGGACCCGAGCCAGTGGTGGAAGAGCAGCCCATCGTGAGCCAGCCCGTAGAGGAGGCCCCGAAGACTGCCGCCGTGGCCGAAGAGAAGACTCCCGTCGTGGAACAGCCTGTGGCAGAGAAGAAGGACGAGGTGAAAATCTACTTCGCCTTCAACTCCTCGCGCATCTCGAAGCAGGAGGCCGCCAAGTTGCGCCAAGTGGCCAACTACATGCGCAGCCACCGCGACGTGCGGCTGACCATTGAGGGCTATGCCAGTCCGGAAGGTCGCCGCAGCTACAACAAAGCCCTCTCGGGATGGCGGGCAGAGGCCGTGAAGCAGTGTCTCGTCAGCTATGGCGTTGCTGCCGCTCGCATCAAGACCGAAGCCAAGGGCGAGGTGGAACTGGGCGATGCCAAGGAGAGTCGTTCAGCAATATGTATAACAATAGAATAACAAGAAGGTATGAATAAAAAAGTAATCATTAAATGGATGGTACTGCCGCTGGCTTTCGCTGCCGTGGCATGTACTGACTATCAGAGCAGCATCGACGAGTTGAGCCAGCGAGTGGACGGTATCGACCAGCGCGTGACAGCACTGGAGGGCCTGAACGACGACATCGAGGCCATCAAGGAAATCGTGGATGCCCAGAAGCAAGCCGGCTACATCACTGGCGTGACCGAGACCGCCGACGGTTATCAGTTCACGATGTCGAACGGAAAAGTCATCAATGTGCGTAACGGCAGAGACGGTAGGGACGGAACGAATGGCCAAGACGGTCAGAATGGCCAGGACGGCCACACGCCAGTCATCGGAGTCACTCAGGACACTGACGGCAACTGGTACTGGACCGTGGACGGCGAGTATCTGCTCGACGGCTCCGGCAACAAGGTTCGCGCCAACGGCATCGACGGCCAGAATGGTACGAACGGCACCAACGGCCAGAACGGTGAAAATGGTCAGAACGGACAGGACGGCATCACTCCGCAGCTGCGCATCAACACCACGACGCTGGAGTGGGAAGTGTCGCTTGACAACGGCGCTACCTGGACATCGCTCGGTGTAAAGGCCCAAGGCGACAAAGGTGACAAAGGCGACAAAGGTGACAAGGGCGACGATGGCGATGCCTTCTTCCAGAGCGTCGTTGTGGGCGAGACCGAAGTGACCTTCACGCTGGCCGACGGCACCACCACCTTCACGCTGCCACTGATGGACACGTTCAAGAAGGTGCGCGACCGCGTGCAGAGCATCGTCTTCATCCCCGAGAATATTGACGGTATGATGACCTTGCAGAACGGCGTGCAGACCACGGTGCGCTACCGCGTGATGCCCGAGGCCGTGGCTACGGCCCTCGCCACGAGTTATGCCAGCACCCTCTCGTTCATCGGCGAGGAGGTGGCTGTGACGCGCGGCATCGCATCGGCTGGCATCACCATCAACAGCGTTGCCAACGAGGGCAATGGCCGACTGGCCCTTACCGTCACCCCAAGCGGCATGACCGCCGGTCAGGGCTACGCCTTCGCGCTGGTGATGAACGACGGCACTTCGATGTACAGCACGGCCTACACCTCGGTGTTCTATGCCATTCCGCCTGTGGCTATCGGCATCGCTGCCGACGGCATCCTAGCCGGAAAGGGTAACGTGAGCGTTGGCAACACGGTGCGCCTGATTGCCCTGCTCGTACCGACAGACACGAACATGAAGGGCGTGAAGTGGACTTCGTCGGACGAGACCGTCGCCACAGTCGATGCCAACGGTCTGGTGACAGCCCGTGGCAACGGAACGGCCACCATCACCGTGACCTCTACCGCTGACCAGACGGTCAGCAAGAGCATCGCCATCACCGTGAGCGATGGCGTCATCACGCTGAACACCGACGACCTCGTGTCGCAGAGCGAGGCAGAATAAACTCTTTCAATAGGTAATAATCAGGATAACTTCATCGGCCTCCTCATCAGCATATCTGGTGGGGAGGCTTTTTCGTTATAAAGAAAGGGAATAGTCCCCCAATAATTAATTTATGTACAAACAATGAACAAACTATCATTGATTGCGTCAGCCTTGGCGATGCTGGGGCTGACGGCGTGTGAGAAAACGTTCGTGGATGACATCGAGGATGTCGCTAACGGGCAAGTGACGAACTCTTTGCTGCAAGTGCGGACGCGAGCGGGCGGCGCTGGCTCGGATGACGCTACCGTGGCGTACCCCGTGACGGTGTATGTCTTCAGCGGTGACGAGTGTAAGGCGGCGCAGACCATCGGCGACGAGGGCCAGACGCTGAACATCGCGCTGACGGAAGGAACGTACTCGGTGTATGCCGTTGGCGGAGCATCGACGGCAGACTACACACTGCCCTCGGCTTCGAATGCCTTGACGACGTCAGCCATTGCGCTGCGCGAGGGCAAGAGCCACGGCGACCTGATGACGGCGAAGGCTACTGCCACGCTGGAAGACGGCGAGGCGAACACCGTGACGCTGGGTATGGAACGGCGCACGATGCTGTTGCAGAGCGTAGTAATGAAGAAGATTCCGACGGCGGCCACGGCGGTCAGCGTGTCGATGTCTCCGCTGTGGCAGTCGCTCACCGTGGGCGGTAATTACAGCGGCACGGACGGCGTGTATTCGCTCAACTTAGAGAAACAGAGCGACGGCAGGACGTGGCAATCTGCGGCGGCGGCCTATCTGTTGCCGCCATCGTCTTCTCCCGCCAGCATCACCGTGCGCATCACCACGCCGAGTGGCACGCGCAGTTACACCTACTCGACGAGCAACGAACTGGAGGCGGGCTACAAAATCAACATCGAGGGGACGTACACCGAAGCCGTAGGCGTGAGTCTGACGGGCACCATCGAGGGCGCGACGTGGCTGGGCGAGCGCACCATCCGTTTCGACTTCAACGAGAGCGGTTCGTCCATGACAGACCCGTCTGACCCCACTCAGCCCAACAACCCGACCAATCCGACTTCTGACTTCCCTGCGACTGGAGACACCTACCAGGGCTGCTACGTGCTGGCATCCGTGGTAGCCACCGACGGCGAGTCGGCAGAACTGACGCTGCTCTCACCGAACGAGAAGAAATCTGTCAATAATTCAGGCATGACGCTCGGCACCCTGCAAACCGCAGCCGCAGGACAGGGCACCGACGACATCAGCGACTGGCGGCCCATGACGCTCGCAGAGGCCCAACTGCTGCAAGCGGCCCACAGCGACCTTGGCATCGAAGACAGCCGCAACTACCTCTTCGACGACAACGGCACCGTGAAGCAGATACTCATGAGCAACGGCTCGGTGTCCGCCCCCACGTCCAGCGCCGCCTATATCCGTCCCGTCGTCACAGTAACCATCAATAATGAATAAACGATTATGAAGAAATTTATGTTTTTCGCTCTCGCCCTGCTGGTGGCAGCGTGCGAGAAACCCATCCTCGACGAGGAAAATAGTGTGGTCAGCAGTTCGGCTGCCGACGCCAACGTCATCCTACACATGACGCAGTTTGAACAAACAACCTTCGACAACAGCGGCAATCGCGCCGTCACCCGCGCCGCCACTGACATCACGGAACTCTGCACCCGTCTGAACATCGCCATCTTCAGTGCCGACGGCACGAAGGTGAAGACGGTGGCACAGAAGGAGGCCGACAGCGACTTCGGCACTGTCGCCCTGACCCTTGCCGTCGGCACTTACCGGCTTGTAGTCATCGCCCACAACTGCGACGGCTCGGCCACCATCACGTCTGAGGAGAAGGTCACTTTCCCCAACAACAAAGTGACCGATACCTTCTATTATGATGGCGACCTCGTGGTGACCGACGCCCGCCAGTCTTACGACCTCACGCTGACCCGCGCCGTCGCCATGTTCCGGCTGGTGCTGACCGACGAGGAAATCCCGTCGAACGTCGCTAAGTTCAAGTTCTACTACGTCGGCGGTTCTAGCACCTTCTCGCCCAAGGACGGCTACGGCTGCGTGAACTCGAAGCAGACCGAAATCCGCCTCGTGCCCGTCGGTTTCCCCGACGGGATGTCCTTCGACATCTACACGCTACCCCACACAGAGGAGGACGTGCTGACGAAACTGACCGTGACCGCCCTCGATGCCAACGACAATACGGTGAAGGAGCGCATCTTCGGAAACGTTCCCGTCACCCGCAACCAAATCACCCGCTACACTGGCAGTTTTTTCGGTAGCGGCGGCGGTGGCCAGCAGAGCGACGGCACCTTCCGCATGACCGCCGATCCCGATTGGGACAGCGTGAACGGCTACACGTTCTAACAATTCCAACCCATCTTTTAAATTTGAGAGCCGCGGCGCATTGCCCTGGCTCTCATTGTCTCATGCACCCGATATTTAGCTCACATTTGCCGTTTACGAAAGTTAAATCTGTTAAATCTTGCCCTCCCAAACACATTTCTCGACCCCAGAAATCACTTTTCTACCGTATAATATGTAATTCACTGATTATCAATACTTAAAATATTCAGTGGTTGTTCCAGCTTGACCTCGTACACCATCCCTGAAAGTGTCACTTCGATAGGCTCTTCGGCCTTCTCGGATTGCGACGGCTTGACTTCGATCACCATTCCTGAGAGTGTCAAGTCGATAGGCGGTTATGCCTTCTCTGGTTGTTCTGGGCTGACTTCGATCAGCATCCCTGAAAGTGTCACTTCGATGGGCTCTGGTACCTTCGAGAATTGTTCCGGCTTGACTTCGGTCAACATCCCTGAAAGTGTCACTTCTATAGGCTATAGGGCCTTCTATGGCTGTTCCGGCTTGACTTCGATCACCATCCCTGAAAGTGTCACTTCGATAGGCGCTGCGGCCTTCTATGGTTGTTCCGTCTTGACTTCTATCACCATCCCTGAAGGTGTCACTTCGATAGGCAAGGAGGCCTTCTCTGATTGTATTTAGAGACCTCTAAACAACTACAAACAATGAAAAACACATAGAGATAAACCTCTGTATATCAGCTACTTTTAGTTTTTAACACTTCGGACTTGCTTTTTGGTAGTTCTCAAAAATCCGCTTACCTTTGCAACGCATTTCTACCGCGGAGAATTTTGAGGGCTTTTATTTTGCCATCTCGTGGACAGGGTTGACAAAGGTTGACAAGAGTGGACAACGGTTGACTGATTAACGAGAGGGAAAAGAGCAAGGAAGTGACCTCATTTGAAGAACGTGACATCGTGGAATGAGTTGACAATGGGTGTCAATGATTGACGAAAGTTCACTCCGTGGCGGTTTGCAAGAAATTGATTGTAAAACCACATAAAAGGAGTCAAATGAGAAAGACAAGAAAATGCGCCTTCTGCGGCAAGGAGTTCACTTGTAACAGCGGCTCGCAGAGGTATTGCTCAGAGCAATGTGCTGAGGCGGCAAAGGCTCAGCGCAAGAAAAGGCAACAGGACTTTTTGAAGGCTGTCCAGCCTGTAATAGACATCGCCAGCCAGGAGTATCTCACATTCTCCAAGGCTGCCATCCTTATGGGATGCTCCCGCCAGTACGTTTACAAATTGGTAAACGAGGGGAAGCTACCTGCATCACGAATCAGCAGCCGGATGGCATTCATCCGTAAGGCAGACATTGAGAAGATGCTTGCAGGCAATCCTTATCATAGAGTATTGCCCAGTGTTTCATCAATCAAACCAAGCAAGAAATCATCCCATTCATCATCTTCTTCCCTTTCGTCGAGAAAAGTCAATAACCACATACCAGAATTTGATATGCGGTCATCAGAACCACTTGAATACATCTCTGGCGACGATGTTATGGCAACCTACAAGGTAAAGAGGTCTTGGCTCTACACTTCTGCCAAGAGAAACAACATACCTATGTGCAAGATTGCCGGCAAGAACTATTATAGCCGAAAGCATATGGATGCGCTTTTCGGAGTGACTGCCGAGATTGAAGCCTTGACAGAATGGCTCACCACCGAAGAGGCAGAAACACTCTATTCCACAACAAAGGAATCCTTGCGTACCCAAGCCTACCGCCGCCATATTCCCACCAAGCGAGAATATGGCAAGACCTATTACTCAAAGAAACATCTTGATGACATCTTCCGTCCCGACCTGAAAGCTAGTGATGCCTATTACACCACAGCCGAAGCTGCCGAGAAGTACGGCATGACCAAGAGCAACATCTGCGTTATCGTCAAGACAAACAACCTCACAAAAGTGAAAGTCGGTGTACAGAACCTCATCGTCAAGGAGGAATTAGACCTAATAATGGCAAACAGACTGGCGCAATTCGGGGCTTACAGGCTCCAATAATGCCCAATAATCAATACTAACTGCGTGAAAGTACAATTATCCGTGAGTTATGAAAAGGTAAGTTGGCCACACTTTCATCACGCAGTTACTTTGCACCTGCTATGAGACGCATAGCCTTCGATTATTAACAAAACAAATATCATACAAGTATGAGTAACATTTGCAAGACAGTAACCCTGCGTACGCGTAAGATAAAGAAAGGTACGCAGCTGAGCTTCTACCTTGACTACTACCCGGGCTACAGGGACGAGTCAACCATGAAGGTACAGCGACATGAGTCACTTGGCATCTACATCTTTGCCAAGCCAAAGAACCAGCGCGAGAAGGACTACAACGAGCGCATGACGGAGAAAGCCGAGGCACTGCGCTGCCGACGCTATGAGAGTATCGTGAACGAACGCTACGATTTCTTCGACCGAGAGAAGGAGAAAGGCAATTTCCTCGCATGGTTCAAGAAGAAGGCCGACAGCAAGAACACCAAGTGGCAGAATGTCTATAAGCATTTCGAAGCCTTCTGCGAAGGGAAATGCACCTTTGGCGAGATAGATGTTGACCTGTGCAACAAGTTCAAGGAATACCTTTATACAGCTCCACAGACCATCCACAAGAAGCAGAGGCTGCACACCAACACTATTGCTGGCTACTGGTCAACTTTCCGAGCCGTTCTCCACACAGCCTACCGCGACCACAAGATCAAGGAGAATCCAAATGGCTTCCTTGACAGGATTGACACCATCCCTACGGAGAAGGAGCACCTCTCACAGCCGGAACTCGTAAAGCTTGCCAACACCGACTGCAAGGAACCTGTATTGAAGAAAGCGTTCCTCTTCTCCTGCCTCACTGGACTCAGAAAGAGCGATGTCAAGGCGTTGACTTGGAAAAAGATTCAGCCATACGGTGACGGAGGCATGTATATCACTGTGCGTATGCAGAAGACTCAGCAGCTTGTGAACAACCCGGTCAGCGAAGAGGCTCTTGAACTCATTAGTTTCTATGACGGAGAACAAGAACCCGATGCAAAAGTCTTCCCAGACTTCAAGGACAAGATGACTGGCACCACTTTAAAGAATTGGTTGAAGGCAGCAGGCATCACCAAGCACATCACATTCCACTGCGCCCGTCATACTTTCGGCTCCTTGCAGGTTGATGCAGGAACAGGCATCTACACCGTCCAGCACATGCTCGGACACAAGAACGTGGAGACCACTCAGATCTATGCGAACATGGCTGACGAGAGCAAGCGCGAGTCGGTCAACCGCATCACGTTGAAGCCAAAGATAACTCCACAATTGAAAGTCGTCGGGCAGGGATAAACCTATTTGTTGGTTCTATTTCTTCGAGAAATGAAACCAAAGATACTATTTTCAGGTCACACACATGGGAAAATGGGAACCAACAGGATTGGCTCTCATTTTTCGTTATACCTTTGTAGGGCAATCAAACAACGGAGAAAAAGGAGGAAAAGGCCAAATGTGAAAATCATACTCACTTCAAGTATGATTCACAAATAAACATAAATCATTGGCCTACAGACGAAAAGGCTATACGCCATATGCAAAAATCTTCTTAACTTTGCAGCGCGTTTTCTGAAACAACGGACAATAACACATAAAGACAATGAAAATAGATTCACCATCTTCAATCACTCCACGTGAGGCATCCATCCGGCTCGAATGGATCTCCACAAGAATACTGCCGGGAGTTGCAGTACTCCTTCTTTCAATTCCACTATGTCAATGGGCAGACTCAAATCTCCCCGATGGCATCGTTCCTGTATCTATCATCTACTTGATGATTGTAATAATCCTATGGTCAATGTACATGGCTGTACAGTATGCTTTCGTGGGAATAGCGCAGACGAGGAAAGCCAAGGACAAAGTTTCTATAGACAACAACAATCCTCACGAAGAAGATGGGCAAGCACCTGTTTTCCTTTTGGAGGCAATGCCTGTCTACAACGAGTCAGAGATTATTGAAGCTGCTTGCGAATTGGAAAACGCTGAAGAGGTTTGCGAGGCTGAGGTTGCAGAAGATGTATGTGAGGAAAAGACAGAAGAGCTCCCGAAAGAAAACCATGCCAGTTCAACCTACCAGCAAGGCATTGATGACTTCTATCAGATTCAGGCAGAATGCCAGAAGAAGAAACTGGATACCATTCATGAATACCTTCTATACATCATGTCTCCTTTTATTTACGAGGAAGATATGGACGAGTTCTGCACAGACCTTTTGAGATTCGCAATGGACCACAACTACCGCCCTGAAGTCGAGTGGAAGAGATACAAGACCAAGTTGAGCAGCTTCGATGTCCGCCATCTGGTCTGGAGCATTGCCATCAGATTGGGACTTGGCAAAGGCAAGGTTTACAGCAACGACGATTGTGCCTGTTATATCGAACGTCGTTTTGCTTCTTTGTGTGTAACAGCCAGTGGAGAACCATTGTCGCATAGCACACTCAGGAACCTGACAGTCACATCCAATAGCGACCAATTACATTGTGACATCCAGGGAGAAGACGGATTGTTATTCCATATCCCTTCACAATTGGGCGTAGAGAAAGACAGAAGATAAACTTTCTCACCTCTCCTATATCAATACATAGACATCACATATTGGAGCCACATCAGAAACCAAACATTGGTGTGGACCTGATGTGCCTATACCCTTTTGCGCTGAAATCTTGCCCCCAAAAACAGCCATAATCCCAATTGTCATTCATTATACTTACATGTTCGATGTTGTCAAAATCCGCTTCAAAATCTCGTTTTATCCACAAATAACAGCCAAAAAGAATGCTCAACTGCGTGATAGTTTCGTGATGCACCAGTTATAAAACTGTGGCTTGCCCTCCGATTCATAACGGGGTTCCTTTGCAGCACGATTCCACTAAAGGGTCGTGTTGTAAAATGATAAAAGATCAAATTACGTTCAATGACCTTCCGCAGGTCATCGCCGAACTTCGGGATGAAGTGTCGGGCATGAAGGCGTTACTGCTGAACCTTCAGAACAGACCAACTCAGCAGAGAGAGAACAGACACCGCCCTGTCACCCCAGAGCAGGTTGCCGAGTACACCAACATTCCGCTTGCGACCATCTATCAGAAACTCGCAAACAGGGAAATCCCTGGCTCCAAACCCGGCAAGCGATGGGTCATTTATCTTGACGAGATTGACAAATGGCTGGAAGCGAACCGCAAGAATCCCATTCCTTTGACGGATGAGGAGCAGAACGCTGCCATCCTTGCATCGCACAAGCGCAAGCCGAACAAGTCCAGCTGGAACGATGAAGGTTTAGCTCGACGAAGTCAACCTATTGCAAAACCATTTGACGGGGATAAAATCTAAAATCAAGCAATTATGTACGACCACAAAATTCATTATTGCTTCACGCTGTCCGAGGAACAGATGAAGTATCTACGCAGCAAGAAGTACAAGATTGACCGTATGGAATGCTTCATGTCGCTTGTAGAACTTGCTGAACGCGAAACGAAACTGGTACAGTTAAGCAAGACTCAACAGGTTGAAATCTTGCCCGGCCAAGTGATGGTTGACAATACCCGACTTGCCAAGCTCTGGGATAAAGACCGCAAGACGGTTCCCAAACTGATAGAGGCGATGGAGGCTCTGGGTATTTCCTTTTCACAGAAGGTAGGAGATAACCGCATCCATACGCTTCATGCTTTTTCGGGCTGGTATGTGGATGGCATGTTTGTCAAGAATCCCTTCGCAACAAGAAGGAATGCCGATGGCACTGCAATCGTCACCGCGGAAGTTCCACCAGCAAGGGTATTCACTATTGAGTTGTCAGATGACAGAAACAAAGGTGCGGAAGATTCAGACTTTGATAGCGACAATTCCCAAGTAAGTAGCGTGGGCGTAGTTCCGTCTGCCGATAGCAGGGTTCCCCATCCATCACCACCATCTAATGATAGTAACAATGTGGGTAAATCTGTTACGGATGGAAGAACTTCCGATTCCTCTCAAAACATCATTTCCCTTCAGTCTGCTGACATCCCTTCTTCGTATGTAGAAGCCGATGGCAGTCAGAAAGATAATGCAAGTCGAACGCAGAGCCAAACTCGTTTGAGCTATGCTGAGACGCAGCTTATCTTATCTAATGAAGGGAAAAGAAATGATGTGCCATCAGTACAGCAAGTAGGACTGTCACCACAATCAAACAACGCCTCGTCTGATGGCAGTGGAGACTACAGTCAGAAGTCTAATAGCTATTCCAACCCTAATGGCTTCCATAACAACGAGTGACTGTCCTGAAGGACTCTGGTCTGCGACCTGCACCGCCCAACCATCCCAATGGAAGTTTGCCGATGAAGGACGCAAGTCAAACCGAAACGGACTTCTAAGCCCTGACGGGAACTTTGGAGTCAAAAGCCCCGATATTTTAGAGGGACTTTTCAAGAAGTCCCAGTGTAATACACGACCGTCTGACAGACGGGTGTATTCCTACTGGGGTGAGGCCGCTCGCAGGCTCGCAGCAGCTGTCCAATGTTTAATTATAAAAGGTTTACTATATGCAGAATAAAGCAGTTTCGGCTCGTATTGAGCCAAAGAAAGAGATTATCCGCAGTGTCAGGTACACACCCGAAGAGGATGCCTTACTGGATGCTAAGTGTACAAAAACAGGACTGCCAAAGAGTGTGCTCATCCATGACACCTCCTTGGGCTACGATCCTCCACAGCTCATGACCGATGAACAGGAGGAGGCACTGAAAAGCTTTTCCGCAGCCCGTTCTGAACTTATTGGCATCCGCAACGCTCTCAACGGCAGAAGCCAGGAGCAGCGGAAGCGGCTCTTTAAGAACGACCAGTTTATGCTGGCCTGGATGGATGGTGTGAATGCGCTCATCAGACGCTGGAAGGATATTCAGGATTACTTTACAGGAATACGCGTATGACAGCTGTGGGAGATACCGTTCAGAGTGGCCCGGCCATGACGAACTACATCACGAAGAATTTCCGGGCAGACCTCGTTGTGGTGCATAACCTCAGTGAGGGGCTGCCCCCGATGGGGATGTGGAATGAGATGCAGTTGCACCTCGACCGCTACCGTGCTAAGTTTGCCAGACATCCGATAGGCAAGCAGGGGATTATGCTGGTACTTTCCCCATCTGCGGAAGAGAGTAAGAACTGGGATACGAAGGATTGGTACGATTTCTGCTGGGAGTTCATCCGTGAGTTTGACAAGGTTGACGAGATAATCAGCAAGGGGAAGAGGCATAAGGTTAGGCCGACAAACCTTGCAAACAGTCAGATATTTGCTGGACTGCACCGCGACTCCAAGTCGGGCATTCTGCACCTGCATTTGCTGGGGAACCGCATCGACATGTTGGGCAACATCAATGACGCTCACTTCATCGGTGAGCGGGCAGTGAAAGCCGCGGCGATCGTCAATATGCGTCGCGGTTGGAAAGACCCGATGAAGATTCGTGAGGAGCACATCAAGCAGATTGTAGATGACTGTATGGATGTGCTGGGGAAGCTGCCTGAGTACAGTTGGCTTCGCTATAAGAGTGGGCTTCAGAGTCGTGGCTATGAGGTCGAGGCACGATACGGGAAACCTTTCTGTCCTTTGGCCTATACCATCAAGTTGGGCAACTCTGTCTACAAAGCATCAGAGCTTGGAGTCGGGCGAAAACTGATGGCGAGTAAACTGGAACAGACGTGGAAACAGCTGCACGCACGTCATGATGAGGATAAGTATGGTCTGTTCTACAGTCCGCCATCGGCTGAAGAAAAGTCATACACAAATAGGAGTCAAAAGGCTGAGAATAACCATGATTATCCAGCAAAGTCGAAGGAGCAAAAGCCAGAGGCAATACCCACTCCGATGCCAGTGAAGCCTGCTCCAAAGGAAGAGTATCGTGAATCTATCACTGTCGGTGACAGAGTGTATGATGTAAATATCCCGAAGTCTGCCTATGAGGTGATGAAGGGTATGGTGGAGGTGGCCGATAATGCTGCCCAGACCGTCGATGACGTGTTGCGCGTCTCGATGCTCCTGTTCATGAACTATGCCGATGCTGCCACCACAGTGTCCGAATCGCTTGGCGGTGGCGGAAGCGTTGATAGCAACTGGGGACGCAGGAAAGACGATGATGACGAGTGGTGGGCACGCCGTTGTGCTCAGAAGGCCAACTGGCTGTGTAAGCCGTTTAGAAGAGTGATGAAACGTTGAATAAAAATATTGTGATTATGCGTAAGAATAAGATTGATGAATTGTTTGATTCTATCGAGGCTGGCGACTGCGCGAACATTGAGCAGCAGAATAACCAGCACCTGACTCAGATGAAGACGCTACTGGACGGGCATCTCGCCCAGCAGCGTAACATCTTGAATGAGTTTAAGGATGAGTATAAGGCTATCTCCAACGAGATAAATGCGATAAAAGGCGAGATGACGAAAGACCGTAAGTTGCTGCAAAAGGCTTTGAAACAACATGAGGCAGTGATAGACCGCATCATATCCTATCAGGAGGGTGTCTATCTATCGCGAAGGGTCTATAACTGGTGTCTGGGCATTTTTGTCAGTTCTGTGATAATCGTTACTTCACTTACTATTTTAGCAATACTTCTTTGGATGAAAATCATCTGAATCTACACATTGAGAGCCGGGGCGGTGGACCTCGGCTCTCGAAGTTAAGAGAGAGTTGGTCACGCAAGCCAGGGCAGACGTGTGACATGCAAATGACCGAGTATCAAAAGTGCATCAGAACGTGTAGCCGTTCACGCTGTCCCAATCTGGATCGGCGGTGAGGCGGAAGGTGCCGTCGGAGGTCTGGCCGCTGCCGCCGCTACCGAAAAAACTGCCAGTGTAGCGGGTCACCTGGTTACGGGTGACAGGAACGTTCTCGAAGACGCGCTCCTTCACAGTGTTGTCGTTGGCATCGAGGGCAGTGACGGTGAGCTTCGTCAATACATCTTCCTCGGTATGAGGCAGGGTGAAGATGTCGAAAGTGGTCACACCGTCAGCAACCGTGCGGATTTCCGTCTGTTTTGAATTGACGCAGCCATAGCCAACCGATGGCGAGAATGTCGAAGAACCGCCCGTGTAGTAGAACTTGAACTTTGTCACCGTGGACGGGATTTCCTCGTCGGTCAGCACCATACGGAACATGGCGACGGCACGGGTCAGCGTGAGATCGTAGGACTGCACCTCGGAGGTCACAACCAGGTCACCATAGTAATAGAAGGTGTCGGTCACTTTGTTGTTGGGGAACGTCACCTTCTCGGTCGAGGTAATCGTGGCCGAGCCTTCGCCGTTGTGGGCAATGACCACCAATTGGTACGTCCCGGCAGCAAGCGTCAGGGCAACAGTGCCAAACGACGCGTCGCCCTCTTTCTGCGTTACGGTCTTGACCTTCGTGCCCCCATCATCGAAGATGGCAATGTTCAGACGCGAGCATAGTTCCGTGATGTCAGTGGCGGCACGGGTAGCCGCACGATTTCCACTATTGCCAAACGCCTCCTGCTCATACTGCGTCATGTGCAGGATGACATTGGGCTCCTTCATTGATACAACGTCCTCGTCGAGGATTGGCTTCTCACACGCTGCCATCAGCACGGCGAGAGCGATAAACAAATATTTCTTCATAGCGGTTTAGTCTTTAGTGATAGAAACGATGGCGACAGGACGGAGGTTGATGCCTGTGATATAATTGGCAGAGCCAGTTGCGCCAGTGGCCAAATTGTACTGATAATAAACACCATTGTTATTCTTATAAAGGTAGTTTCCGCCCGCAGGTGTAGGAGTCACGTCGTTCCGTGCGGCGGCAAAGGCATCCATCTGCGACTTGGTTGGCACCGTCCAGTCGCTGATGCCGTCCACACCCAGACTAGCAAGAGCTGACTCTGCATCACTGGCACTCATCACCGCCCGTTCGTTGGGCGAAAGCAGCACCACCTCAGCCGACTGACCATCATCTTCCACCGTCACGGCAAGCACGTAGCATCCTTGGTACGTGTCACCGACCGATGGGAAGTCCTGTGTATCACCACCATTGCCACCGTTGTTGTCGTTCCCCGACGTACTACTGCCGCTTTCGTCGAACGTAAAGCTAATCGTCCTTTCCCCAAGCCACGTTGCGCCTGTAATGGTTCCTGTCAGGTTGACGCCCACGGCCTCGGTATAGGTACCGTCGATATTGATCTTGTAGCCAGCCTCCAGTTCGTCGCTGGTGCTGTAGGTATAGGTTTTCGTTGTGCCGCCCACGGTGATGTTCACGCTCACGCTGGCGGGCTGACTGCTTGGTGGCAGCAGATAGGCACTGCCGCTGTTCTTCCACGTCCTCCCGTCCTCCTGGCGAGTCAGCGCAATGGTGCTGCTGCCATTCGTCGTGCTGTATGTACCGCCGATGGTCAGGCTCTGCCATAGCGGGGCAATAGTCACCGTGACAGCCGTGGCCGCCGAGGGCACCTTCTTGATGGTCACATCCTGAATCAGCATCGTCTTCCTCGTCATGCCGAGCGTAACGGTATTCGTCCCGCCGTCCACCAGCGTCACCGTAGCCGAAGCCGTCATCAGATCGGTCAGTTTCTTTCCCTCTTGTAGTGCAATCACCGATGTCGTCAAAGCATCCGATACCGTAGGCAGCACATAGTCCGATGCCGACACACCGCCCACGGCATACACCGAATACGTCCCTTCCGTCAGTGCGATGTTCAGCATCTGCCCCTCGTCGCCGATGGTCTGCACCCCCTTGCACTCGTCACCCTGGAACACATATACCGCAACAGGGTACGCCACCGTTGCCCCGTCGCCCGATGCTCCACGTGTCCGTACCTGAAGCACCGAGTTTTTCACCAGCCCCGTCGAGGCATTATCCTCCCCAACGTCGAGCGTCTTCTCACACGCCGTCAGCCCCAGCACCGCCAGGACTGCCGCAAAGAATACAATTTTCTTCATAGTAATAATAAATTTGAATTGATTCGGGACTATTCCCGATTACAAAAAACAGCAAAGTTACAAAACAACCAAGCAATAAGTCCTTTGCAAATCTAAAATGTAGGCATCGAAGTGAAAGTCTGAACAAATGTTCATGCCTTCAGTTCAATTTTCACTATTCAAGACCATGATTTTATCAAAAAGAATATGCACCGCCATTTATGTAGCCATCAACGAGCGGTTTGGCCCGTTGTACCCGTGAAAACTCGCTTTTATAAGCAATCCAATGCCAAAAATAACAAATAATACCTTGAATTTGGAAAATTTTCCATAAAATAAATGTTCTTTTGGAAAGTTTTGCTACCTTTGCACCATAATTGCAATAATTTATGGAAAAAAATACTCTATTGAATCACGAAGTCGTAATGGCTTCTTCCGACAAGACAACCAACAACTTCATTACGAAGATGAAGAAAGAAGGCCGTCTCGTCAAGATTGCCACGAAGATATACACTACCAATCTCAACGACACCCCAGAGAATATCATCCGCAGAAATCTCTTCTTTATCCTTGGCGAACTCTACCCCGATGCCGTCATGAGTCATCGTAGTGCCTTCGAGTGCCGCCCCACTAACGACGGACACATCTACCTTACCTATAATTATACGAAGAAAGTATCGTTGCCAGGCATTACCATCCATCTGCTTGAAGGCCGGAAAGCCCTTCCCGCCGATTATCCTTTCATGGGAGGTCTGCACATGTCTTGCAGTGCCAGGGCCTATCTTGAAAACCTACAGACAGGCTATAGCCGCGATGGCGTTTCCAAGTGTCTGCCACAGGACGTTATCGAAGAGAAACTGGATAAAGTCTTGCAGACCAATGGTGAGGACGAACTGAACAAGTTGCGCGACACAGCCCGCGAGATAGCCGGACAGCTCGACATGGCCGACGAGTTCAAGAAACTGGACTCCATCATTGGGGCCATCCTTTCCACAAAGCCCTCGAAGATTCTCACTTCCTCGGTTGCCGAAGCCCGTGCCTTGGGAGAGCCGTTCGACAGTCAGCGACTGAAGCTCTTCAGCATTCTGATGGCCGCACTCAACGAGCGTGAGTTTGAGAATTTCCCTGAGCCAAACGAGACGGATGCCGCCTACAACAACTTCGCCTTCTTTGAGAGTTATTTCTCCAACTATATCGAGGGAACAGAGTTCGAGGTGGAGGATGCCCGACAGATCATCGAGACCCGTACCCCGATGCCTGCCCGCAACGCCGACAGTCACGACGTGCTGGGCACATATTACATCGTTTCCAACCGAAAGGAAATGGCCATCACGCCCACCTCGCCCGACCACCTGCTTGACATCCTCCAGCATCGTCACCGAGTGATGATGTCTGCCCGTCCAGAAGCCAATCCCGGCATGTTCAAGACACAGAACAACCGCGCTGGCGAAACCCATTTCGTCGATTTCCAACAGGTTCGCGGAACACTGAAGAAAGGCTTCGAGGTCTATAGCGCCTTGCGTCACCCCTTTGCCCGTGCCCTCTTCATGCTCTTTATGATTAGCGAGGTTCACCCATTCTCCGACGGTAACGGACGCATCTCCCGCATCATGATGAATGCCGAACTGACAGCCGCCGGACAGTCGAAGGTCATTATTCCCACCGTATTCCGCACCGACTATCTCAGTGCACTGCGCCAACTCACCCGAAAGGACAACCCCGAAAAGCTGATCAATGCCATCCAGCGTGTACGGCTGTTCAGCTACAATCTCCGTGGAGATAACTTTGAGGAAATGCGCGACTACATGGAACGCTGCAACGCTTTCAAGGAAGAAGATGAATATATATTACGCTTTTAACTTATGGAGCAGAAATTCGGGAAAAATAGCATTGACATCAAGGTGCTGCGCGAGTTTTGCGAGCGCGAGGGCAAGGAGGTGACTTACCGCAAGGGCGACCAGCTGGAGCGCGAGGGCGACCCCGCACGGTGGTTCGGCTTCGTCACCGAGGGGTGCTTCAAGTACGTGACATACGGCATCAGCGACGACAAGGAGCACATCACATGGTTCTCGTTCGAAGGCGAGTTTGCTGGCGACTATCCCGCCTGCCTCGACGGTGGCCCCGCACTGACCACGATCGAGGCGATGGTGCCCACCCGCATCATCCGTGTCAGCGGCGAACAGCTGGTGAAGCGGTTCAGTCAGGATAAGAAGTCGATGGATCTGCGCTGCCTCGTTGCCGAGCACCTGCTCAGTCAGGCCCGTGCCCGCTACACCGACCTCCACCGCGCCACGCCCCTCGAACGCTACGAGTTGCTGCTCCGCCGCTGCCCGGGCATCGCCCGCCATCTCCCCCTGAATGCCATCGCCTCGTTCCTCTGCGTCACTCCCCAACAGTTGTCACGCATCCGCAAGGCCGTCACGTTTTCGGAGAAATAATTCCAAATATTCACAAAACCCCTGAACATTTGTTCAGACTTTCACCTCGGCAGACACTTTTTCGGTCTTGTCGGGGGCTTTTTTGTGAGACTTTCTGTAACTTTGTGGCTCGGAATGACAAAAATCATTGTAAAATGAAACATCAGAAACACAACAGACGATTCCTGCTCCTGCTGACAATTTTGTTAGTAGCGACATTTGGAATGGCACAGACGGTAATTGTCAAGGACAGCATCACCAATGAGCCAATACCGTTTGTGAGTGTCCATTTCGGGAATGACACTGGTGGCTATACGGACGAAAAAGGGATGATTGCCATTCCAAACGAAGCAGCACAGATACGGTTGTCTCATATCTGTTACGAGACAAAGAGCATCTCTAAGATAACAGCCGACTCGCAAACAATCCTTCTTGTTCCGATAAGTATCAATCTTGATGAAGTCGCCATTAGCGCAAAGGCTCCCAAACGAACAAAGACCACAGAAGTGGGATTGATGAAAGCGAAGACGCAGACCATGCACAAGGGAGCCAATGGATTTGAGATGGCCTTGTTTATTCCTTACGACAACACTTGGGCTGAGACGCCATACATCCACTCCATATTGGCAAGTCTCGATTACTCCACCCACTGGCTGGTGTTCACGGAAATCAAGACACCCATCTATGCCACTCTCCGCTTTGACCTACGACTGCCAGATGCCAAGACTGGTGCTCCCAAAGACGAGTCCCTCATTAATGGCGGCATCATACTCCCTTCCGGTCAGAGACTCAGCAAGAATGGCATCAGCCTTTCCCGTCCTATACCTTTTCCACGGACAGGCGTATTCGTTGTGGTGGAATGGATAACCACAGCTCAGGTCTCGGAATCATGCAATCTTGTGCCCTCTCTCAACATGACTTTGGATGAGGTGGATAACAGAACTTGGAACAAGAAGACATTTCGAAGCGTGGGCTGGATGCAGGAACAGAACGAACCTGCGTATCAGAATGAAGAGGCACAGGTCTTTTATAAAGGCAGGACACCATCTGCCAAACTCGGTTTGAAAATATCAAAATAAGAAACATGAGACAACTGAAACATTACAGACGACTTCTAATCTTGCTGGCCATGCTTTCGGCTGTGATATTTGCATCGGCACAAGATAATCATGCGCAACAACTGAAAATCGTAGAAGGAATAACTCATTCTTTAGTTCCCAAGAAAACTTCGCCAAAAGTTGTTTCATTGAAGGGAGGAAAACAGATGGGAGTGCAATCGATGTTTGGTGGAGTTTATCGTGATTCTCTCACAAGATATTTTGATAAGATTGAAGAGTACAATCGTCAGACGGGAAACTCTATTCGCTTTCGCTACTATAGGGCCATATTTGGTAAAGATACACTTTGCTACGAAGAAAGGAAAGAGGTCGTGATTGATTCTGTTATGGGGAAAAGGATGCTTGAAGTGGAGAGTCAGAAGGCTCCTTATCAGAGGTTTGAAGTCGAGATTAGCGGGCTGAAAGAATCGGAGATAATAGCATTGATTGATTCTATGCGACAGATGAAAACAGCAGATATATTGATGAATAACGGGCAGACCTGTATCTTCTATGCCTTGAATCTTCTGTTGGACTTTCATGGCATCAACCCTGCACCGATTATCACACGTAATACTACATTTACCGATGGGGATCAACTCAATGCATTCTTCGACCATATTCTCACACAAAAAGGCAACTATCCCTGCAAATATAGCGTTCTGAAGAAAGCCGATCTGCCAGATAATTGTGTGCTTGTATTCCAAAACGCCTATAAGAAATTTATTCATGCTGTTTTTTATAGGAAAGATACAGGTAAGTATTACACTAAAAATGGATGGTGGCCTCCAATTATCTTAAATAATATCCACCCTGTTACAGAGGCATACGGAAGATATGATACTAAAGAGGAATTAAGCGAATATGGCCTTGACATGCAGGCCGACACCATATTGGTATATTGTATAAAAGAAGATGAAAAATAGGCGCAGGGGGATTTTTCCGTGGATGTCCCTGCACTCGCCTAACTAAAATATAGTGAAACAGCGTTGCTGATGTCGGGAAACTATGTTACCTTTGCAGCATGGCAAAGAAACTATCGACATTCGA
>Ga0256406_1002049_pt1 | contig 30037 bp, 37 predicted proteins | sample RumenRJG_03DNA_FD_185986 | JGI IMG/M metagenome (GOLD analysis project Ga0256406, IMG submission 185986) | Bovine rumen microbial communities from Lethbridge, Alberta, Canada - RJG_03 | ecosystem: Host-associated > Mammals > Digestive system > Stomach > Rumen | place: Canada: Alberta | collected... | reverse complement strand
ATAGATGATATCTGTTGACTGTTGCCCATGCAGTAAATGAAAATTATCATTCTGGGTTAAATTCTGCGGATGAGGCTGATGCGGCACTTGCGAAGGATGTTGGCAGATGAGATTCACAAGCAGTCAATGGGGTATTGTTTAATGGGAATACTGCGAGATACAATAATATTAACGGACCCGGGGAAAAGCAGTACAATTCAGATCATGATATGGAAAGTGAGAGGAAATTTATGGAGAATATCAGATTCAATTATGAAAAAGAACGGAAACGCGTCGCTGCCTATGATGGCAGTAAGTGTATAGGAACCTGCAATTATGTGACCCCTGGCAGTTTCTGGATAATTACACACACAGAAGTGGACTCGGCGTATGGCGGACAGGGTATCGCGCGATCGCTGGTAGACCTTTTAATGCATCAGGCAATCGAAGCAGGGGTCAAAGTGAAACCATTTTGTTCCTATGCTGCAAGGGTATTTCAGAAGAATTCATCTTACGCAGAGCAGGAAGATTTTTCGGTCATTACGATATTTGGAATGCCAACATGTCCGGATTGTGCCTATGTGAAAGAGCAGATTAAGGACAACAAATCTTTCCGTCTGATCGATATTGGTGAGCATATAAAATATTTAAAAGCCTTTATCCGCATCAGGGATAACAATCCGGTATTTGATGATGCGAAAGAAAGTGGCAGTGTGGGAATTCCGTGCTTCGTGCTGGAGGATGGAACCGTTACATTGTCTCCGGAAGAGGTCGGCCTGAAGTCGAGACCGGCGGAAGGCGCGGCCTGTCGTCTTGACGGAAGCGGATGCTGATAATCTCACATGGTAAGTGATTTACTAAAACTTCCCACACCTTTTCGGTGTGGGAAGTTTTGGTTATTTAAATTCAAAATACTGAGCATATCCTTTAAAGGAAGGAAATTATTTTAACGTGCTTGCGTCGACCGGACTTTATGATTGACAGCAGAGCACCATCTGAAGGAAGAAGCCGGCTGTCGATAAATGCGGCGCCGGTTTTCGGAAGCGGCAGCGCCGATGTCATCACAGCAGGAACAGCAGAATTGAATCCGCCTTTTCTGGAAGAAACCGGACGGCCGATGTGGTAGAGTTACCTCTGGAGGAAGAAAAGAGGGATACTGGTTTTGATCAGTATCCGGTTGAGGATCAGAGGGAAGGAACAGAGGGAAGGAACAGAGAAGCCCGATGATGAAAGATGATGAGATGTGGGAAGCGGTCAGAGACTGTGACGCTGCCTGTGACGGAAAATTTTATTACGGAGTGAAGACGACCGGTATTTACTGCCGTCCGTCCTGTAAATCAAAACTTCCGAAGAGAGAAAATGTTGTCTTCTTCAGGACCAGAGAGGAAGCTGAAAAAGCCGGCTTTCGTCCGTGCAAACGCTGCCGCCAGGATCTGCTGCAGTATGATCCGGCGCTGGAACTTTCGGAGAGAACAAAGGAACTGGTGGATCAGCATTTCAGCGACCGGCTGAAGCTTGGCAGAGACATGAAAGGGATGGGCGTGAGCCGAAAGCATCTGACACAGATCTTTAAGCAGCAGTATGATATCACGCCATCGGAATATCTGATGCAGGTGAGGATCGCCGCAGCGAGAAAGCTGCTTCAGGACGGCGCTGATATTCCGGATGCAGCCGGCATGGCAAGATATGAAAATCTGTCGGAATTTTATGATCATTTCCGCCGGCAGACAGGAATGACGCCGGCAAGGTACCGGCAGATTTTTGCAGACAACATCAGCCGGAGTGTTCTCGACACGCCGATCGGGCCTTTAAAAATTATCGCTTCGCAGGATGCCGTTCTCTGTGTGGAGCAGACCGGACGGGAAAGTCTGGATGCAGGCGCACAGGCCGGTCAGATCCCGGCCGACCGGATCCTTTCCGGAGACGCTTCGGGTGAACTGGTGAAGGACTGTAAAGCACAGCTGGGAGAATACTTTGCCGGCAGGAGACGTACCTTTGATCTGCCGCTGAGTCCTGAAGGGACGGATTTCCAGAAAAATGTCTGGATGCATCTGAGGGACATCCCTTACGGAGAGACAAGAACCTACGGCGAACTGGCGGAGATGGCCGGAAACAGAAAAGCATCCAGAGCCGTCGGCATGGCGAATCACTGTAATCCGATTCTGATTCTGGTGCCCTGCCATCGTGTCATTGGCGCCAACGGAAGTCTCACGGGATATGCTGCCGGTATCGAGGCTAAGAAATTTCTTCTGGCACTGGAAAAAAGGGTTGCGGCATAAAAGGAAGTTATGGACAGAACACAGATTCAAAGGGAACTGAAGAAACACGCGGATGAAAAATACAGGAAATTTTCCGCCGGTCTGCTTCCCGGCGTGAACGCCATCCTTGGCGTACGGCTTCCCGAGCTGCGGAAAATGGCAAGGCAGCTGGCGCGGACAGACTGGCGTGAAAATCTGAGACAGCTTTCGGATGACACATTTGAAGAAATCATGCTTCAGGGAATGATGATCGGCTATGTGAACTGTCCGGCAGAGGAACGGCTGGAACTGATAGAAGAATTTGTGCCGAAGATAGACAACTGGTCGGTCTGCGACAGCTTCTGCAGCGGTCTGAAATTTATAAAATCGGAACAGCAGCGCGTCTTTCGTTTTTTAAAGCCATATCTGGAATCAGATAAGGAATTCGAACAGCGTTTTGCCGCAGTGATCCTGCTGGATTATTTTATTGATGAAACGTGGCTGTTCCGCACTGTGAATGCACTGGAGCAGATTAAGGCAAAGGCTTATTATGCAAAGATGGCAGTAGCCTGGGCAATGGCGGAATGCTATCTGCATTTTCCGGAAGAAGTCATGCCGGTTCTCAGACAGAACAGACTGGATCCGGAGGTACAGCAGAAAACCCTGCAGAAGATCATCGAGTCGCGGACGATCCCGGACGGGACACGTGAGGAGATACGCGCAATGAAGAGCAAAGCAGTCAGACGTCACCTTTAAACAGGAAGCGGTTCATTTGTCTCGATTTGCTTTACCATTGATCTTTTCAGCATTTTCTGTGGCATAATGGTTCAAATAATTAAACGGACATGCGCATTTGAAACCAGAAACAGATCAGATCATCTGACTGCCGGATGGTGCCGGGAAAGGGATAACTTATGGTATCTGCTGAAGAGATAAAGAGACTGTCAGAGGAGCTCCAGAGCTCCAGAAAGCTGCTGACGGCGCTGGGAGATGAAGATGCAGGGCCAATCGACAGTCTGATTCAGATGCTTGAACACGCAAAGCAGATCATGTGCTCTCTGCCGGACAGGAGCGGAAATGATTAAGGTACATATTCTTCCGTGCGGAAGTACCGTTGTTGACGAGGCACTTCCGTTTTCGAATAAATCGAAAAATCCACTGGCATTCACGGGTCTCTTCAGGGGGAAGAAACATAAGATTTCCGTTCCGGTCAGAGCCTATCTGATCGAGCATCCGAAGGGGCTTGTCCTCGTAGATACGGGATGGGACGATGCCATACGTAAAGACGCGAGGGCTGCGGAAGGATTTTTCAACTATTTTGCTTCACCCGGACTTTTACCGGAGGGCGAAGGGATTATTGATCAGCTGGCAGCGCTGGGTTACCGGACTTCGGATCTGGACTATTGTATTCTGACACACATGGACATTGACCATGCCGGATGAATCGTTCGACGTGTTCGGCGACGGGAGCGTTGTCGCTTTTCCTATGCATGGACATTCTGCAGGCATGACGGCCATCCGCGTCGGCACCAGTGTTCTGGGTGTTCTGATTTTCAGGGAAGTGCTGAATCCGGCACAGATCGTCTGCATCGCACTGATCGTTGCGGGAATCAGCGGATTAAAGCTCCTGTCGTGAGCGATGTGACGGCAGGCTTTCATAATCCGGATATTTTCATCAGAAGACTTTCTCATTTCTGCCGGAATAAGGTAAAATATAAAAAGATGCTGGTCCTCAGTATATGACATTCTTATCAGCACAGGAGGATGAAAATAATGGGATTTCTTGAGCTTGCTAAAGAGAGGTATTCCTGCAGAAAAATTTCTGACAGGCCGGTAGAACAGGAAAAAGTACAGAAGATACTGGAAGCTGCACTGGCAGCACCCACGGCACACAATATGCAGCCGGAGCATATCTGGATGATCACAAAGCCGGAAGATATCGAGAAGGTTAAAGAGGCAACGACCTGTACATTCGGCGCCGGACTGTTCTTCGTTGTCGGTGCGAAGAAGGAAGACGGCTGGATACGCGATGCCGATGGAAGATCGTTTGCCGATGTGGATGCGGCGATCGTCGGAACGCATATCATGATGGAAGTCAAGGACCTCGGACTCGATACGACCTGGGTCGGATGGTTTGATCCGAACGTGATGAGGAAGAATTTTCCGGACATGGAAGGATATGATCTGGTGGCGATTTTTCCGGTGGGCTATGCACTTCCTGAAGCACACCCTTCCCGTCTGCACAGTGACAGAAAAAAACAGGAAGACGTCGTAACGTTTCTCTGATTTCACAGCATGGAAATGAGGGACAGGACAATGGCTGATTCTGAGAAGATTTCGAAAAATATATTCCGGCAGACGAGAGATGATCTCGACCTTTCGCGGGAGAAGGCGAGCGAACTGCTGGAATTCATCACGCCTGAGCGTCTGGAAAAAATCGAGAGCGGCAAGTCGCCTGCGCATCCGGAAGAAGTCCTGATGATGTCGAAGAAATATAAGCGGCCGGATCTCTGTAATTATTACTGCTCACATGAGTGCCCGATCGGAAAGCAGTATGTTCCGGAAATCCGGATGGATAACCTTCCCGGCATCGTACTGCAGATGCTCGCATCCCTGAATTCCATGGACAAAGAGAAGAACCGTCTGATCGAGATCACCGCTGACGGGAAGATCGAGAAGGATGAGCTCCGAGACTTTGTAAAAATCCAGAAGCAGCTGGAGAAAATCTCCGTTACCGTTGAGGCGCTTCAGCTCTGGGCAGAGAAAATGCTGGCCTCCGGCGTGATCGATATGGAAGAATACCATGCCTGTGTCCGGGAAGATTCATGAAAACCTCAGGACAGTAACAATGGGTGGCCGCTCGGCGGTCACCCATTTTTGTACTGTAATTTGCTGTTTCTGACAAAATTCATGACCGCTTTTTGCTGAAAATGACATGGTATAAGCGCCTGTCCGGAGCTATGCTTCTGTTATCAGTTAACTGAAACGGAGATGAAGGAATATGAAATCGGGATGCCTGCCCGACGCATTAAAACGGGATGCGGGGATTCGGGCAGACAGCAGCCGGCATCAGACAGAAGCCGGAGACAGGCAAAACCGATAGCAGGCAAAAGCCGGGAGCAGACAAAGATTGGCATCAGACAGAAGCCGGCAGCAGGCAGCAGATCAGGACAGAGGAGTATGGCAGGCAGGAAGTGGTGAAAATGAATACACGGGAACGAATTTTGTCGATCAGACTGGCGGAAGCGATGAAGAAACAGCCGGAATATGCAGCAGGGCTCCGGCTCAGGTTCGTGATGAAAGAACCAGCGGCTGAAGCCCGCGATCTCAGCGATCGCACAACAGAAAATGTCCGGTCAGATGAAGCATGTCAGATGAAACATGTGAATATATGAAGGGGGAAGCTATTCTATGATTATAAGTATCATTTTTCTGATTGCGGCCATATGGCTGTTCGTGAAATTTGTCGGTGTGATTTTCAGGATGAGCTGGGGACTGCTGAAAATCATCCTGCTCATTCTCGGGATTCTGATGTGGCCGGTAACACTGGGAATTCTGTTATCCCTGGGACTGATCATAGCGGTGCTGCCGGTGATCCTGATCTGCGGGACGATAGATCTGATAGGAAAAGCATTAAGCTGAAAACAGGAAACCGGTCATCGCCGAAAACAGTAAAAGTGTGGAGGGATCTATCCCGGGAGGACGAACATGAATCAGAACCAGAATCAGAACCAGAATATGAATCAGAATATGAATCAGGACCAGAACATGAATCAGAATCAGGATTTTAATCAGGTGCCGGAAACAAAGAGACCGGGAAAAGTAAAGAAGACGCTGGTGAGAATTTACCGGATCATTTCAGTCGTTGCCATTGTTCTTGTGATTGGCTTTATTGTCGGCCGCATGGATCTGAACAAAAAGAATACGAACGAACCAGATACAGAAGTGACTGCGAAGACGAAGAGCGTCAGTTTCGCTGATATTGGAGAACTGGCTACACAGGAAGTCTACTGCAATGAAATAGGTACGTCTGAGAAGCCGGCAAAGCAGATCTTTAATGTGGATATTCCTTTTACATCCAGCAAAAGTATCTATACCTGCGGCGTGATGGTCAAAGCAGGATGCGATTTCTCTGAAATAACGTGGGATGAGAATAATAACGTGGTGAAGGTTAAGCTTCCGGAGATGCGTATTCTTGATGCGGAAATCGATAATGATTCCTATGCTGTTTATGATGAGGAGAGCAGTGTGTTCAATCCGATTAAATCAGAGGATGTGAATCTCAGCTTTAAGGAGCTGAAGGCGCAGGCGAAGACGGATGCAGAGAAGACAGGCATTCTGACGAAGGCCACGGAAAATGCCGAGACACTGATCAAAGATAAGTTCATAGAGGCAGGATACACTGAGGATAATGGATATACCATTGTTTTTGAAACCACACCGTCGGAAAAAAACAGTGAAGCATCCGGGAGTTCTGAAGTATCCGGAAGCGCATCCGGAAGCGCTGAGAAAAATTAATCAGAGGGATCTGAGAGAGAGATGAGAAAAGAAACGGCTTACGTCTGCAGGCGGAAGCCGTTTCTTGTTATACAATTTTATTTTCAATCAGACAGGCTGCCGTATCCAGTACGGTCTCCTTTGCCGGGCGGGGATTCCAGCCGAGCAGCTTTCTGGCTTTGGTATTATCTCTGTGATATTTAAGCCCGATCATCGTATTTAATACTTTCATCAGTACCTGGAATTTTGCCATGATGGAAATCACAAAGTCAGGAATAACGGTTGTGCTGATTTTTCTGTCCGGATAAGCCTCCTTCAGGATTTTTGCCATCTCAGGCATGGTCATTTCTTCGGATTCTGCAATGAACCGCTGTCCGTCAGCAGCGTCATTCTCCATGGCAAGAATATGCAGATCGGCCAGATCCCGCACATCGCCAACCGGGTAGATGACATTCGGGCTCGGAGTTCCCTTCAGCAGCATTTCAAAAATCTGATCGGTGCTGCTCCGCTTTCCGGCCATACTCGGACCGAGGATGGCGCCCGGAAGAATCGTTGAGAGCTTTGTATGGCTCTGTTTTCCAATCATTTCCCAGGCTGTGCGCTCAGCAATGATTTTTGACCGCTGATAATTCGTGATCCACTTATTATTCATATCAGTCCAGAAGTCTTCATTTACAGCCGGATTCGGATCTTTCTTATCCGGATAGTTTGCGGCTTCGCTGGAGGTCATGACAATTTTCGGTACACCGGCTCTGATTGCGGCGGATTTGGAAATTCCATGCTTCCTGCCGTTGAGACGACAATCTGTTCCTGCGGTTTCAGGGTTTTATGGATTCTCACGGTTTTCCGGTATTTTCATACGCTGGAAGTTCTGTATCTCGTCTATCCTTTCTCATGGGGCATCACAAGTGTGGTCTTATGGATCAGCCTGATTTTTACCGGAAGGAAAATGCATCCTGCAGGCCAGGCTTCCTGAGACTCTTTTCAGTTTCCGATTGCATTCCGGTCATTTCTTTTATATTATCATTACAGTACTGTGGCATCTTGTATGATATAGATGCTTACTGAGAAGAATGGGGTGGTAACGTGAGCTATAAATACAGCGGCCTGGCCGTGGCGACGATAGAATTCGACCTGATGGTTCCTACATTAATGGCTATGGATGCGGCAACGAAGACCGCAGATGTCAGCGTTGAGACCGTGGAAAGAAACCGTCTCAAAGCGGGGGTGTGCCTGAAACTCAGAGGAAATCTCTCTGATCTTCGGGAAGCGCTGGATGCGGCGGTCAGAGCCGGAGAGGAATACGGGGGCAGGCTTCTCGCAAAGAATCTGATACCGGCGCCGACGAAGGGAACAGATCTCGCAGTCAGAGCAACCATCAATAAATAAATACCTGATGAGGAAAGCAGGATAAAGATATGGCAGAAGCGTATGGATTGATAGAAGTGCTCGGCAGGGCAAACGGCGTGCGCGTACTGGATCAGATGTGCAAGGCAGCAGATGTTCAGTTCGTGACGGACTATACGAGAAACGGCGGGCACGATACGATTGTTGTGAGCGGCAGTGTATCTGCATGCACCGCGGCGGTTGACAGTGTGAAAGAGAATAATCCCTGCCCGTTTTTCAGTGCGGCAGTGATATCCGGCCCCTCTGCTGAGACGGACCGTATTTTCCAGGAGTGGAAAGACGGAATCAAATGACAGAAAGAAGATCTGATCAGGAGCATACCTGACAGTCTGAAAACCGAATATAAAAAAACCGAATATAAAAAGATAAAGACAGACTCCGAAGGCGTAGTGCTTTCGGAGTCTGTTCAATGAAACGGCAGCATATGGAAGCAGAAGAAGCCCCGCCGGGGCGGTGATGAGGAGGTAAGGAAGATGAGTTTTAAAGATTCGAAAGTTGTCATTGTCGGCTGCGGAAATGTCGGAAGTACAACAGCTTATACGATGATCAGTCAGGGACTCGCCGAAGAAGTGGTACTGATTGATGTGAACAAAGACAAGGCCTATGCTGAGGCACTGGATATGGCTCATTCGGTTTATTTTATGAACCGCAACATTAACGTTCACCCCGGAGATTACAGCGACTGCAGGGATGCCGATATCGTCATTATCACGGCCTCTGCCCCGATGCCGAAGGATTCAACCAATCGTCTCGACATGCTTGCGCCGAGTATCAGAATCATAAAGAGTATCGTTGGTTCGGTGATGGAAAACGGATTTAAGGGAATCTTCCTTGTGATCTCCAATCCGGTCGATATCATGACTTATCTGGTCTACAGGCTTTCCGGTCTTCCGAAAAATCAGGTGATCGGTTCCGGCACCAATCTGGACTCCGCGCGGCTCTGCTGCGAACTGGCCAGAATGTATGGCCTGGATTCCAAGAGTGTCTCTGCCTATGTATGCGGTGAGCATGGTGACAGCGAATTTGTTTCCTGGCACTCTGCTGTCATTGGCGGAAAGTCTGTGGAAAATGTCATGCGGGATAATCCGGACCGGACACGGAATGTGACTCCGGAGGATCTGCAGAAGCAGACCATTAAAGCCGGCTGGGATATCTTCAACCGGAAGGGCAATACCTGCTACGGCATTGCCGCTTCTACCGCGGCCATCTGCAAGTCCATTCTCTTCAATGAAAATCATATTTATCCCGTTACGGTCAGACTTTCAGGACAGTACGGCATTGACAATGCATGGCTTTCCATGCCCACCATTATCGACCGGACAGGCTCGAGAGAGATCGTGGAGATCCATCTGGATCCGGAGGAGGAAAAGGAGCTCCACCGGTCTGCGGAGCTCCTCACGTCCTTCTATGATGAACTGGGTCTGTAACAGTATAAAAGCTGATCAGCCGGTCTCCGCCAGCTTCAGAAAGACTGACGCCGCTGTCTGCAGGATATGATCATTGAAATCATATCCCGGCTGATGCGGCATCGGCCAGTTAACGCCGTTTCCTACATAAAACATGGCGCCCGGGCGCACCTTTGTATACCACCCGAAGTCCTCGGATGGCCGCCACGGCTGATCCATGGGAGCCAGCGTAAGGCCGAGCTTTGCTGCCGCGTGCCGTACCTTTTCCGCACACTGCGGATCATTGATCGTTGCCGGGAACGGATCATATATCGAAAAATCAACATGTAATCCATACTGCTCCGCCAGCTGCTCTGCATGCCGGCGGAGATTTTTTTCCATGTCGTCAAGCTCACTGTCTGATTCTGTCCGCAGAGTAAAGGCAATCTCGCCGTCGCCCGGAGAAATGCCGAAATCCAGATTTCCTTCATGCATATGAACGATCGTACAGAGATGTATGCCCTGAGCCGCAGGCAGCTGCTGTGTGTACAGTGCCAGAGCGGCAATGGCAGCTGCCGGATTGCGCCCGTCTTCGGGCGTTCCGGCATGCGCTCTTTCTCCGTGGAATTTCACCAGAAGTCCTTCAGACGCGCACTGCGTCAGACGGTCGCGTACCATCACCGCACCTTCCGGATAACCGCTCAGATTGTGGAAGGCATATACTTCACTTACCGGCGTCCTGCGCAGGAAATCCGCGCAGGGTTTCCCACCGCGGCCGGTCTCCTCTGCAGACTGGAAAATCAGATATACCGGCCGGTGAACATTCCTGTAAAAGTACGAGGTTTTTGCTGTTCGTGACCGGGGAAAAATGCTAAACTGTGATCAGAGCAGACATCATACACTTTTATAAGGAGGAAAAATCATGAGCAGGGTACTGGTAGCTTATTTTTCAGCAAGTGGTGTCACGGCAGGCGTGGCGAAGAAACTGGCGGCCGGAACGGGCGCGGATCTGTTTGAAATCAGACCGGAAACGCCGTATACCGAGGCGGATCTGAACTGGCAGGATGCCGGAAGCCGGAGCTCGGTGGAAATGAAGGACCGTTCTTCAAGGCCGGCTATTCTTGAAAAGAAAGATAATATGGCAGATTATGATGTCATTTTTGTGGGCTTTCCGGTATGGTGGTACAGAGAACCCTCCATCATCGATACCTTTATGGAACAGTATGATTTCAGCGGGAAGACGGTTGTGCCGTTCGCGACGTCAGGTTCAAGCGGCATCGGTGACTGCGGCAGGAATATGCAGGCTCTGGCAAAGGGTGCAAAGGTTGCAGTCGGTAAGCGATTTGCCGGCAGCGTGAGCGAGAACGAGCTCGCGGCCTGGGCAGAAGAGTGGCTGTAAAAGACTGAAAAATCTGTGGACCGGCCGGCAGAGCGGCTTCAGGTATTTTTCGACAGCCGTGCACGACGTGAGTGTTCCGGGTTGGAGTAGAAGCGGGATTTTGCGTCTCGCATCTCTTTTTCCGCCTCCATCAGCATCTGGTCGGAGTCGATTTTGCCGGCGGGCTTCTCCGTCATGCCCCAGGAAACAAAATATTCCCTGTCTTCAAGTTCCTTCTGTACTGAAGCCATCTTCTTTTCGGTCTCCGCAAGAGGTGCATCAAAAACGATGGAGACAAATTCGTCTCCGCCAAAACGGAAGGTATTCTCTCTTCCGAAGGCCTCTGCCATGGCCCTGGCCACCGTCTGCAGCATGAGGTCGCCGGCGGCATGTCCCTCCTGATTGTTTTTCTCATGGAGACCGTTCACATCAGCAAAAATGCAGATGACATTTTTTTCAGCCTGCTTCAGGTATTCGTCGCAGATTTCCTCATAGCTGTTCCTGCTGCGTACGCCGGTCAGCAGATCGCTCTCAAAGAGATAACGGTTTTTCCGCGCAAGGGACAGGCTGCGGAACTTGATGAGCGTGATTTCTGTGCCGGCGACGATGCCGACAACGCAGAAAACGGTTGAATTCCACAGATCTATATGCCATATGGCAGGCTGCTTGATCTGCATTGTGAGCAGATCAAAGAAGACTGCCATCGCTATCGTCAGGGGGACAGACTCTGCCGGACGAAGCGCAAAAATTACCGGGATAACAGCAAGGCAGACCATCATTGTGGTTGCCTGACTGGCGGGATTGATGACCGTGGTCATTACCGCATAGCTGTACAGCACCGCAATGCATATCCAGACAAAAGGGGTAATCATCCTGCTTCCTTCTGACACGTCCGGCTGTGCCGCCTCATCTGCTGTACGGGTCTCATTCTGTAGTGATCCTGTATCGTTTTATCGTATCATTTTTTCCCCGGATTTTGTACCGTTCTGTGGCTCATAAGTGTGCCGTTTTTATCCGGCGCAGAGTGTGGTATCATGCATTCTGTGGTTTGAATGACAGACTGATTTACTGCAGTTTTCATGACAGACTGACATTCCGTGAAGCAAACGGCCTGTGACGGCCGTCTGATGGTTGATCATGCAGCCGATGCGGCGGAGGTACAGGCAGATGAGGAGAGGAAGGCATGAAGACTGAGAAGGAAGGACAGATGCAGGAAAGACAGATGCGGGAAGGGCAGATGCAGGAAAGACAGATGCATATTATGTTTGCAACGCTACTGGCAGCGGCAGCTGCCGTTCTTGTTGTTCTGTTCGGATACAGGAACGTACTGGCAGCGGATTCTGTGGATATGTACCGGATGTACAATTCGGAGAGCGGAGAGCATCTGTATACGGCGGATTATCATGAGCGTGATGTGCTGATGATGCACGGCTGGGACTATGAAGGCATCGGCTGGACGGCACCGGCTGTTTCGTCTACACCGGTTTACCGGGTATTTAACCCGAAAGACGGCATGCATCTCTATACGAAAGACAGTAATGAGAGATCGGAGCTGCTGAAGCAGGGATGGAACGATGAGGGGATTGCTTTTTATTCGGATGACGGGAAAAGCATACCGATGTACCGTGAGTTCAATCCGGCGGGTAATGCCGCATCCAGCCACAACTTTACCGCTGATGCGCATGAAAATGATGTGCTTACGAAGGAGCACAGCTGGAGATATGAAGGCATTGCGTGGTACGGGATCACGGATCCGGATCCCTCCATTACGCACCCCGTGACGGTGTACCGGGGCATGGATTTTTCTCCCGTTTATGATTACAGCTTCTATCGCAGCGCATATCCGGAAGTGCAGAAGAGCTGCCATGATGATGCAGAGACGCTGCGGTACTTTGTTATGGTCGGCCTCAGGAACGGACAGCAGGGGAAACAGGGTGTGCCGGCAGACAGCAGTGTATATCAGACGCTGTACAGTCAGGCGCATCCGGGCAGTCAGCGCATCGCGGAGCTGCTGCGGAAGTCAGAGACGGCAAAGAAGACGGATCAGATCATTCTGGTGGTGGATCATTCGCTGTCACTGTGGAACAAAGATGCCTTTGGTTACTGGGATATGGTACAGGGCGAATGGTACTGCGGCTACGGCAGCCATGGCCTCAGCGTTGAACATACGGAGGGAGATTACAGGACACCGATCGGATCTTTCCCGGCACTTTTTGCCTTCGGCAGTGCGGCAAACCCGGGCTCCGGTATGACGTGGCGCCAGATTACGCCGAATTCTTACTGGTCCGCCGAGATGAACGGACGTTACAACACCTGGGTGGAAAGTGCGTCTCCGATCCGCGGAGAGCATCTCAGCACGATTTACCAGTATGAATACGCCATAGCGACGGGATTCAACACGAATCCGGTGAAGCTGGGCGGAGGCAGTGCTATTTTTATTCATGTGAAGGGAAGAAACAGCTGGAATACCGCCGGCTGCGTCAGCCTGTCACGTGACAACATGATCAGCCTGATCCGGAGCTGCCATGACGGTGCATACTGCCTGTTCACGGCGAATGAAGGGCAGATCGCAGCATACTGAGATACGTGATAATTCTTTTTTGGTTTCATCATAATGAACAGCAGACAATGGATATAAGATGCTGAACTGAGCCGCCGGCGTCAGCCCTCACGGTACATGGCAGAGTATCGATCACGGTCGATATGTCAGGTACCTGAAGGGCTGCCCGGGGCTCTTTTTTGTCATTCGGATCACCATACAGACTGTTTAAAATCATTTCCTTGAATATCTTCTAGCTTTGCTATAAATCATATTTATAACTACTGATAGATTATCTGTATTTCCGCCGTTCTGCCCTGCGTGATATCCTAGCCATGAACTAAGAAATGTATGAAATACAAACGCCCGGACTTAAGGGGAGTCTGGAACAGGAGGAGAGAGAAAATCATGAAAAAGACGAAGGAAATTACAGCATTACTTACAGCAGTTGTTATAGCGGTTGGGCTTACGGCCTGCGGTTCTGCTTCCGGGAGTTCATCATCTGCGTCATCGGCTGCAGGTTCAGCTGACGCATCATCCGTTTCGTCTGAGGCAGCAGTCAGTGCTTCATCCGCTGCGGACGACAATCCCGACGCAAAGGTCGTAGAGATCGGTCTCAGCTCCACCGATGAGCCGTACTCCTACGCCGACGACAATGATCAGCCGGCAGGTTCCACGTATGAGACACTGCAGCTGATCGACGATTATCTCAAAGATTATACCTTCCATTATAATGTGCTGGATTATGAGACAATTCTTGCAGGCACAACAAACGGAAAGTATGACGTCGCAGCGGATTCATTTTTCAGAACTGATGCCAGAGAAGAGGCCTTCAATGTATCGGATCCGTATGATTACTATTTCATGAATCTTGCCGTCAAGGCAGACTCGGGCATTGAGAACATGGAAGATCTGGACGGCAAGAGCATCGCACCGATCGTAGGAACTGACGGTCGTGTGGCGGCACTGAAGGACTGGATCAAAAATCATCCGGATGTCAGCATCAACTTCGAGACACTGGCCTCAAGCGGAACGATCGCCGATGAGATTCAGCAGGTTGAGGACGGCACATATGACGCTTGCTATGCATCTGCTGAGCAGGAGAATGCCGTGATCAAGGAAGCCGGCTACGACGATCTCAAAGTTACGGATATCGTTGACGGCAGAGATCTGGTATTCCTGATCAACAAGGACGAGACAGACCTGCAGAGCGCATTCAACGAGGCTATTGATGCGCTGACCAAAGACGGATCACTCGGCAAGGTTACCGAAAAGTGGTTTGGTCAGGATAACTTTGCAAAGGCTAAAGAGATCGGACTTATTTCGGACTGAAAGATCTGATAAAAGGTCTGGTTCAATCTGAAAAATCAGTCAGAGAATAATGATCAGGAATCCTGATCAGATACAGATATAAGCTCAGGGCCCCGGGTGTAAAAATCCCGGGGCCCGGGAGCAAAGGGAGAGCGGAAGGATATGTTCAGAGGCAGCGAATTATTTACTGAAAGCCTGGCAGAACTTGCGGGTTATGTGCCGGTGACACTTTTTTATTTTCTTGTGCCCACGGCTGTATCCTTTGTTCTGGGATGGATCCTGTGCCTCATCAGATCAGGAAAGAAGAATGTTCTTTATTATATCGCCAGCGTGTTCGTATCCTTTTTCCGCGGCACGCCGGGACTCGTTCAGATTTATCTGTGCTTTTTCGGTCTGCCGCAGCTTTTTGATCTGTTTGGCGTGGATATTAACTCCTGGGACGCCGGGATTTTTTACATCATTGCAACGTGCTGCAACTTTTCCAGTTTTGTTTCCGAAGCTTTTCGAAGCGGATGCAAAGCAATCGATCCCGGACAGATTGATGCCGGCTATTCCATCGGATACAGCAGAAGCCAGTGCTTTTTCCATGTGATCATGCCGCAGGCGATGGAGATCGCGCTGCCCAATCTGAAAAATCTGGAGATCGACCTGCTGAAGGGAACGGCAGTGGCCTATGTCATCGGCGTGACCGATATTATGGGCAGGGCAAATCAGATCATCAATCATCACAAGGGATATGGCCAGATATGGATCCTTCTGGCGGCCGCCATTCTTTATTTCCTTATCAATGTGCTGGTCGAGATCGTATTCAGCCTGATTTCTTCACATAATAAAAAGTACAGGAGGGCAGCGGCATGAATCTGAATTATGCGTTTATGCTGAAGGATATACCGGTTGTTCTCAGTGCCCTTCCTCTCACGCTTGCGCTGACCGTGATTTCCATGGCCCTGGCTCTTCTTCTGGCGGGACTCATGGGCGCATGCCGGTTAAAGCGGATCCCTGTTCTGAGTCAGGTGATCGTTGTTTTCAATACGTTTATCAAGGGCGTGCCGCTGGTCGTTCAGCTGTTGTTATGCTACTACGGAATTCCGCTCATTCTGAAGAGCATGGACGGATTTCTCGGCTATACCTTTGATCCGAAAAATCAGTCCTACTTTGCCTTTGCCTGCGTGGCTTTCGCCTTCAATTACGGGGCATACATGACAGACATGGTTATCACATCATATGAGGGCGTTGATCCGGGACAGTCAGAGGCGGCAGCATCCGTCGGCATGACGAGATCTCAGACGCTGACGCGTATTATTATTCCGCAGATGATCGTGATCGCGCTTCCGAATATATCGAATTATTTTATGTGGCTGTTCAAGGCAACCAGCCTGGCGTCGATCGTCAATGTCTTCGAGCTTCTTTCGGTCGCAAGAGCGTCGACTGCCGATAATTATGCCATCCTCGAGGGCTATCTCATTGCGGCCGGTATTTACTGGATCATCTGCATTGTGGTCGAGCGGCTGCTGAACAGTCTGAACAGAAAGCTGACATCACATGACCGTCGTCCCTCCGTCGCAGCTGTGACAGAGAAGGTGCAGGTAAGCTGAGACAATCACGGATCAGGACACAGGGTCGATCAGGACACAGGATCGCAGGAGAGAATGCTGAATCGATGGTGAGGACTGAGGATCCCGGGTGAGAGGTCAGTATCACAGGTGAGAACAGAGGATCAGGAGAGGTACAGACAATGGGAGCAATGGTTGAATTAAACGATATTCATAAAAACCTTGGCGGCAAGGCCATCCTGAACGGTGTCAGCCTCAAGGTGGATAAAGGCGAAGTTGTCGTTATTCTCGGCCCGTCGGGCGGCGGAAAGACGACACTGCTCCGGACGATCAACTTTCTGAATCCGGCGGATTCCGGGACTGTGACGATCGACGGGCTGACCGTGGAAAGCGGGAAAAAGCAGAATGCGAAGGTGCTTGAACTGAGGCGCCGGACGGCGATGGTTTTTCAGAATTACAACCTGTTTAAGAATAAGACGGTTCTCGACAATATCACAGAGGGCCCTGTCACGGTTCAGAAAAAAAACCGGAAAGAAGCAGAAGAAAAGGCGATGGAGCTTCTGAAGAAGGTTCATCTGGAGGATAAGAAAGACAGTTATCCGTCGGAGCTTTCGGGAGGACAGCAGCAGCGTGTCAGTATCTGCCGGGCACTGGCCCTTAAACCGAAGGTGATCCTTTTCGATGAGCCGACATCCGCGCTTGATCCGGAACTGGTCGGAGGTGTTCTGGCCACGATCCGGGACGTCGCGGCGACCGGTATCACCATGATCATCGTGACACATGAGATCAAATTTGCGAGGGAGGTCGCGGACAAGGTTGTCTTCATGGAGGGCGGCAAGGTAGTCGAAGAGGGACCGCCGCAGCAGGTTATCGATCAGCCGAAGAATCAGAGAACAAGACAATTTCTCTGCAGCCTCCTCGGTGAGGATTATGGTACGGATTACTATATCTGAAAAATCCCGAACAGGGAAGAATGGAAAGTAACGGAGGGAAAAGAAATGGCTTTTGAGAACAATGTACCGCATATTCAGAATGATGTGGCTGAAGGAATGAGAGATATCAGCGAACGCAGGGCTGCGACAATCGCGAATATGATCGACGAGGCAAAGAAGCGCGGGATCGACGACAGCTTTGCCAGTGATGCCATCGCGTCTTACGGCGCTGAAAATGCCGAGGCTGACAGAAAAGCCATGAAGGATCCCGATGATTTTAACGAGTTCAGAGCGATGTTCGGATCGGATCTCAACAGTGTACTGTATGAGATGGAGAGAGTGAAAGACACAGAGGATGAGCTGGAGATCGCCTTCCACTACTGCCCGTATGTGAACAAGTGGAAGAAGCAGGGACGGACGCCGGAGGAGATTTCCCATCTCTGCGAGGTAACCATGGCCGGTGATCACGAGTATGCGAAACATTTTCCGTGCTGCAGATTTGATCTGGAAGGAACGATTGCCGATGGCGACCCTGTCTGCACACTGCGGTTCACCAGAAATCCCGATTTTCATAAGTGAACTTCCGGTATATAATTGTTCTGTTGAAAGAAAGCTTCAGTGCAATACTGAAACCGTATTCTCAAAGAGAGCTTCAGTGCAATACTGAAACGTATCTGCAGGGAAAGATCAGAACAACAAAAACGGAGGATTTTGATAATGGAAGACTGTATTTTCTGCAAGATTGCGGCCGGTGAGATTCCGTCTGCGACGATTTATGAAGATGATGATTTCCGGGTGATCCTTGATCTCGGACCGGCAACAAAGGGTCACGCTCTGATTCTTCCGAAGGAGCATTACGCCAATATCACGGAGATCCCGGATGAGCTGCTGCAGAAGGCAATTGTCCTGGCCAAAAAGGTCGTGACATATATGATGAAGGCGCTTCCCTGCGACGGATACAATGTCGTTCAGAACAATGGTGAAGCGGCCGGCCAGACGGTGTTCCATTTCCATATCCACCTGATCCCCAGGTATAAGGGAGATGGCGCGGGCGTTACCTGGCAGCAGGGAAAGCTCACCGATGAGTGGAAAGCCGAGATCCTTGAGAAGACAAAAGGTCTGCGCGGCGAATAAAGAAAGCTTATACCTTCTCGGTATGCCGGATCAGCCACATCTGATCGAATACCCTGGTCTGATCACTGAATTTCATAGAGATGCGGACGGAATCCGGCTGAGCTGCGATATCGACAATCTCACCGATACCGTAGCGGGGATGCCGGAGCCGTTCGCCGAGCCTGTACCGGACCGTCCGGGCCCGTTTTTTCCGATATTCCATTTCCCGGTGATATACATCTGTCACCGGGATTGTTTTGTCACTGACGGGACTTGTCAGTGCCTTCTCATAATCGTGATCCATGCTGCCCTCGCCGGCGCGATACAGCGGTGTCGGCGCGGCTCCGATCAGGGAACAGCAGTATTTCCATGCGCTTCCGTGGGTTCCGTACTGCCACCGGTATTCCTTTGGAACCGGCATATGGTACTGCATATAATGGGCGTATTCATGCTTGTACAGGTCCAGCCGGTCTTCCTTCGACAGCGGATGAGGCAGACTTCTTCCGATGAAGAGAAGAGAAAAGTGGAACTCCTCTTCACTGTAATCTTTGCCCTGCGTATAGGATCCGAGCTGATCAGTTTCGAAGCCGAATGTCACGGGGATGCCGGCGCCCCTCAGATGAAACCGCCGGTCCAGATCACTGTATAATGTATGTATTTCCAGAAGCAGCGTGCTGCACTCCCGGAGGAGCGCATCCCGCTGCTGTTTATTTATCTGCATCTGCTCTTTCTCCTTTATCACACAAGGTATAACAGTTATCGTGTTTATCACACAAAGTACACCAGTTATCGTGTTTATCACACAAGGTACAACAGTTATCAGAATAGCGCAAGAGAAGGTTTGCAGGCAGAATTGACAGATCATGCCGGGTACCTGTAGACTGAGGATGATAAATATCGTGCCGGGTACCTGCCGAATGAGGGGGATAAACATCATGCGGGGTACCTGCAGACTGCGGGAGATATGGTATGCATGCATGTGGACGGCGAGGCGTCTTCTACCACGGTTCATATGATCCGGCTCCTGAATTTTTCTGCGACGGAAGGCGAGCATGTGACGGTCCGCATCAATAAGTCAGAGCTGAACTATCCGTCAGACACGGGACTACCGCTCGGCGAGCCGCGGGCCGCGTCAGCGGAACGCGTATCGTAACGGATACAGGGAGGGGAGGCAGATGGATTTCACAGAGTTTTCACGGAAAAAATGAAATCAGGACACAATTGGACAGTATCCTGTGAGACATAGAAAAGAACAAAAACTTCTTTTCATTTTTCATTCTCCTTCCCTTATCAAAGCGGCCGCAACGGCCGCTTTTGTTATGTCACGAAACGGCCATCACATCTTTCCGGCGTTTTCTGCTTTTCATCGGCAGTTCCTGATCCGCTCGCTTTCCATATCCGGTAAATTACTATAAAATGAAAACTGTCCATCGACAAAACAGAATCACGGGAAGCCAGTGAAGAAAACCGGCGGAGAGGAGAAGGTTTGAAACAGTATCTGATTGCACTGGACCTTGGCACATCGGGAACCAAGGCTTCCCTGTTCGACACGGATGGAAGTCTTGTCAGCAGCTGCACGGAAGGATACGAGGTGTATTACGGACCCGCCGGGGAAGCGGAGGAGGATCCTGAGGACTGGTGGAAGGCCGTCGTCCGCGCGGTGAGAAAAATCACCGCCGGCCGATCCCGTCATGTGGCCGCCATCTCTTTTTCCGGACAGATGCAGGGCTGCCTGCCTGTGGATGCGGAAGGCCGGCCGCTCCGGCGTTCCATGATCTGGGCGGATACCCGGGCGAGAGAACAGGAAAAGGCACTGGCGGAACGGATCGGACGGGCGCACGCGTATGATCTTCTCGGCCACAGGATCAGCTGCAGCTACACACTGGAGAAGCTGATGTGGCTGAAGGACAGCGAGCCCGATGTGTACCGGCGCACGGCCTGTGTGCTGCAGGCCAAAGATTACATTATTTTTCGTATGACAGGGCGTATGCTGACGGATCTGTCCGACGGTTCGGGGACAAACGGCATGGATCTCAGGAAGAGCGTGTGGTCGGAGGAGATTTTTGATGCCGCGGGTGTGGATATGGCGAAGATGCCCGAGCTTCATGCCTCGACGGATGTGGCAGGGAAGCTGACGGCCGAGGCGGCGGAGGCACTCGGCCTTTCCGGAGAGGTCAGCGTTGTTGTCGGCGGCGGGGACGGTCCGTGTGCGACACTCGGCGCCGGCTGTATCCGGGACGGGCAGTATTACCTGACCTTCGGGACGTCAGCCTGGATCGCCGGCACATCAGAAGTGCCGGCGCAGGACAGCGGGCACGTACTGATGACTTTCCGGCATGTGATCCCGGGAAAATTTTCCCCGACAGGGACCATGCAGGCGGCCGGCAGCTCTTTGTCCTATATCGCCGGAACGTTCTGCGGTGAAGAAGCAGCGCGTGCAAAAAAAGAGGGCCGCAGTGTATATGCGGTCCTCGATGAAATGGCAGAGCAGGTTCCGGCCGGTTCGGACGGTCTGATGTATCTGCCTTATCTGCTCGGAGAGCGGTCACCCCGCTGGAATCCGGACGCTTCGGGTGCTTTTCTCGGTATGCGGATGGCACACACAAAGGCGCACTATATCCGTGCGGTTCTGGAGGGTATCGCGCTGAATCTGAACGTTATTCTGGAAGCGCAGAGAAAAAACGGCGATATCCGCGAACTGATCCTCACCGGCGGCGGGGCAGAGGGCGATGTGGTTGCGCAGATCCTTGCGGACGTGACCGGCTGCCGGATCATACGTCCGGATCATGTGGAGGAGTCGACGTCCATGGCCGCGGCTGTCCTGGCGGGTATCGGAGCCGGCATCTACGACGGATTCGACGCAATATCAGAGTATATTCATTACGGCGAACCGCTGGAACCCGACAGGAAGGCGCACGCGGTTTATGAAAAGGAAATGAAGATTTTTAATGAAGCGTATGAGGCATTGAAGCCGATCTATCCCGAAATGCGGGGTAGTCAGAGCTCATAAATCTTCTTCGTGCCGTAGTTTTTCTCCCAGTCTTTTCCGAATTTCTCCAGGGCATCGCTTACATCCGGCGTGTTGACCATGGCGCTCAGGTATTCCGGAGCGGCTGTCACCGCGTGGGCACCGGCAAGCAGGGCATCCATCACCTGCCAGGTGTTGTGGAAGCTGGCGGCGAGGATTTTTGACGGAAGGTGCCAGCGGTCGATCAGGTATACGAGATCGGCGATCTGCTGGTGTGCGTCGTAGCCTGCATTGCTCATCCTGTTGTAGTACGGCGCCAGATAATCGGCGCCGACGGAGAGAGCGAGCATGCCCTGCTGTGCCGTGTAAATGGCGGTCGCCGTGACCAGATATCCGTCATTTTTGAGCCGCCGGATGGTTCTGATGCCCTCTTCGTTGGCCGGCACCTTCAGATAGGTGTGCTCCCTGCCGAAGTGTTCGCCGATCGTCTCGGCTTCGCGGAGCATCTCGCTGCAGGTGGGCGCCGTGAGCTGTATGTGCAGTTCCTTTTCAGGCCCGATGATGGCCCGTATCTGATCCAGAATTCCGTAAAAATCCGGCTTTTCCTTCGCGAGAATCGACGGATTGCAGGTCACCCCCGTCAGGTTGTAGATGTCGTTGTATTTTTTAACGGCTTCAACGCTGGCTGTGTCTATCAGTATCTCCATGGTAAAAACCTCCCTCTTCTGGTACTCCGATATGGATACCTCTTTTAGATGGCGGCTTCATCAGGCATCGGCTGAAAAGCTCACGCCTGATGAGGCCGGTTCATTGTCGGAGCTGTGATAGCGGTATTTTCTGGCAAGCTTTGACTGATGTACCTTGCGCTTCGCCTCCTCCGTCGGCTCCTTCTCCATGGTGACTCTTTCCATGATCTGTTCTGTTTTCTTTTCAGAGACACCGGATTTCAGAGCAGTGTCGCCGGCATGGACCAGGTGAGATCTGTGGCCGGATTCAGCATCTTCGGTCCGTGCTGTCTTTTCTGCCTCGGCCTGATCTTCGGTCGAAGCGTCGGCATCTGCTTTTCCGGTTACGTTTGTCTTTTCAGTTTCGTGCGTCTTTTCGGCTTCGTTTGTCTTTTCGATTTCGTCCGTCTTTTCGGATTCTTCCGTTTTCCCGGATTCTTTCGTTTCTTCGGTTTCCGACGGATTCTTTTCTTCTTTTTCGGCACGCTCCACTTCGCGTTTTTCTTCTTCGGTGGGAAGAGCATCATAGGCGCCGCTCCTGATAAATTCCTTCTCCACCTTCTGAGCGTCTTTTTCCTCTTCGTTGATGGATATATACTGTTCCAGCTTTTTCCCTTCCGGAATCGCAGGGTCGTTTCTGATAAAATTGATCCGGCTGATCAGCTCGGAAGATTTCATGGTTCTGATCCGCTGAAACTCTTCTTTTGTTTTTGCCTGTGAAAGCTGATTTTTATAGGCTTTTTCCTTCCGGTCGCGGTTCTGTAACTCCTGGTAGAGCTGCGGGTCCTTTTCCCTCAGCAGACTGAGCTCGTCGGGAGTGAGGGAATCGCCGTTCTGAATCTTTATAAGGATATCGTCAAGGCCGCCATCCTTATTTTTGTCTTTTTTCATCTGCTCGACGCTGTCATCCCATATGGCATGTTCCTGGCGGATCTTATTCTGACGCCATGCCTCCGAGACCGTCATGGTGCCGTCAGCTTTCATATCGCCGGTGGCCTTTTTCATCTGCCACTTATTCTTCATTTCGCTCTGCTTTATGTAGCTGCTTACAGATGACAGTGATTCAAAACTGATCATAAAATCCCCCCTGACCCATCGGCTGTACTTTCGGGCATTATCGGATATGCTCTCTGAAACGGTTTCTTACCGAAAATATCGGCGCGAGCAGGCGCATGATAACTCCATGCGGGCACAAAATTTCACAGCTTTGTCAGGACACCCTCCATGCGGGCGCAAAACTTCACAGTTTTGTCAGGACACCCTCCATCCAGCGGGCGAAGGCAGTGTGCCCTTCTTCCGACAGGTGAATGCCGTCAAAGGCGAGCTGCGGGTGTGCCTCTGCGGCGTTCGCAAACGAAAGGTGCAGCTTTTCAGCCACGCGGGCATACGGGCCGGCCAGCTTCCGGCTTTCCGCGCAGCATGCGGGACCTGCGTCAGGCGTATCGATCCACGGCGGCGAAACGAGAAGAATCCGCAGACCGGTTCCTTTCGTGCTGTCCTGAACATTTCGGATAAAATCTTCCATGCGGGCGGCGATCCGGTCTGCCGAAGGCTCCAGCGCATTCAGCAGATCGTTTGTTCCGAGCATGACAGAGAGAAGACCGGGCTTCTCATCTTCGAGCATCGCCAGGAAATGCTTCATCTGCCAGCTGGTCTGAGGGATCATGCGGCCGTTCAGTCCGCCGTTGCTGATCTGCCAGCGTCCCTCCGATTTCTGTGCGAGCTGTGAGGTCCAGCGGACACCTTCAGGATATCTTCCGCCGGCGAATCCTCTCGGGTCAAATCCATATGTATTCGAATCTCCGTAAAATAATATGCTGATCATGATAAAGAGCCTCTTTTACCTGTTTTCCTGTATTTTACCATACTCTGCGGTCTTTGATACGCTGCATGGCATTCGCTGCCGGTTTTTCCGAATGGAATCGATTTTCTTTACCATTGATCATCTGAGAGGATTTTGTGGCATAATGGTTCAAACAATTAAACCAAGACAACGAACTGAAACGGGAGGTATCAGATGATGGATATGATGGAACTTATGAAACAGAGACATTCTGTGAGACAGTTTACGGATCAGCCGCTGGCGGCGGATGCAGTGGAGGCGCTGCAGAAGGAGACGGAGGAGGTCAACCGCATAAGCGGACTGCACATTCAGCTGATCACCAATGAGCCGGATGCGTTCCAGGCCGGAAAGCCGAATTACGGTAATTTTGCCGGATGCAGGAATTATTTCATGATGGCCGGGCCGAAGGGAAAGGATGAGGAAATCGGTTATTACGGGGAGCGCCTTGTCCTGAAGGCACAGGAACTCGGTGTCAATTCCTGCTGGGTTGCCATGACCTATAAGAAGGGAGAGGCACATGGCGATATTGCGCCGGGTGAAAAGCGCTATATGGTCATCGCCCTCGGCTATGGAAGGACACAGGGCGTGTCTCACAAAATCAAAGGAATCTCTGAAGTCAGTGATTATAAGGAAGGCGATCCCGACTGGTACAGAAAGGGAATTGAAGCCGCGATTCTTGCACCGACGGCGATCAATCAGCAGAAGTTTTCCTTCACACGTCACGGCGATCATGTCACCGTGAAGGCGGGACTCGGCTTTTATACGAAGACGGATCTGGGTATTGTGAAATATCATTTCGAGGCCGGCTCCGGAAAAGACTCAGAAGTCTGGGCGTAAGGCGGCAGGAGCAACAAGAGCCTGACATCCGAAAAGGAGGTCAGGCTTTTACTGCCCACCGGAGTTTGGCGGAATGGGCTCTGGGATTCCGGTGGCATTCCTCTGCCGAGGGCCGGATGACGTTGCGTGCTATGCTGCTGTAGACGCCCTCTGAGTGAAAACAGCGGAAAGCCTTCTTGACAATGCGGTCCTCGCCCGAATGGAAGGTCAGAATGGCGATTCTTCCGCCCGGGTTCATCACACCGGGCAGCTTTTCCATCAGAGATTCCAGTACTTCAAACTCACTGTTGACATCGATCCGGACAGCCTGGAAGACGCGCCCGCAGGTCTTCGAGATTTCTTTCCGTTTCTCCGCCTTCGGCAGGTTCTGAAGCTTCCTGTCCATCACGGCTTCCACGGTTTCACGGAGATCGCGGGTGGTGCGGATTTTGTCCGCGGTCCGGTTTCTTCTGCAGATTGCCTTCGCAATATCTGCGGCACAGGGTTCATCGGCGTTTTCCGCCAGCATGCCTTCCAGTTCGTCGGGTGTGACGGAAAGCAGACGGTCGGCGGCGGAAATTCCCCTCTCCGGATTCAGGCGGAGGTCCAGCGGGCCGTCTGTTTTGAAGGAAAATCCCCGGGTCGGATCATCGATCTGCATGGAAGAGACGCCGAGGTCCGCAAGCATGAAGTCAAACCGTCCTGTCTCACTGACGATCTGATCAATGTCCGCAAAATTCATCAGCTTTATCGTAAGCAGATCAGGCCCGAAGCCGGCGTCTCTCAGGCGCTGCTCCGTTTTCGCGGATTCGATCGGATCCACATCAAGGGCATAGAGATGCCCCTTTCCCTGAAGGTTTTCCAGCATGTGTCTCGTATGTCCGCCGTACCCGAGCGTGGCATCAAGACCGGTTTCTCCGGGCTGAATATCGAGGAACCGCATGATCTCATCCACCATGATCGGGATGTGCATGCCGGCCGGCGTACTGCCCTTGCTGATGACCTTTTCCACGACATCAGAATATTTTTCAGGCTGATGCTCTTTGTATTTTTCCGCATAGGTATGGGGATGCGTCCCGCTGTAATGCAGCCGGCGGCGGTGCGGGGTGCTGCCGTTGCTGTTCGTATTTTCAGTCATGATTTTCTTCTCCGTTCATAAGCTGTGATTCACCGGGATTCTGATTTCAGGATCTGTGGTTCACTGACGTTCAGGTTTCATGACCTGCGATTCACTGATGTACCGGTTTCGGCATTTATGATTCGTTGACAAGTTTTCCGGTCATATGATCAATCGTCAGTTCGATCATCTGAAGATGATTCTCGTTGCGGCGGATATCGTCATCCACATAATCCGTTTCACCGGGGAAATACTTCAGGCCGAGATGCCGGCAGCGGTCGAGTGCCTCTTCATGGTCATCGATGAAGCGCACGGTTCCGAAAATAATCACACTGTTGATGTTCAGACCACGCTTGCCTTCCTTCAGGTAACCTTCGTCCATCACACAGAAGCTCACCCTGGGATCCTTCTTCATGGCATCGATTTTGTGGCCTGTCACGGCACCGTGGAAGTAGATTTTTCCATCTTCGTAGAGGAAATTGATCGGAAGCGCATAGGGATAGCCGTCTTCGCCGTGAACCGCCAGAACGCCGCGGGGAGCCGACAGCAGGACCTTCTCGCAGGCCTCGTCGGAAATCTGCTGTTTGAACCTTCTCATTTTTCTGAACATATTGAGCCTCCTGTAAGTCGGATTATTTTATATCATACCATGATTCTCAGAGAATCAGCAGATTACAGTAGAAATCTCCGGACTCATCTGCTATGATAAGGTGCGTTACAGAACTGAACAGAAGCTTCCAGTGTCCGTCAGAACGGAATAATAGGGAACCGGGTGGGAATCCCGGACGATCCGGTCACTGTGAACAGCGAGGAAGACGCATGGTATCCATTGTGTTTCCGCATAAAAGGAGACATGAGAAGGAGTGCGCCGGCCGTCTGAGCTGCTAGTCAGGAAACCTGCTGGAAGTGATTTTAAAGTAATGTTTCCGAAGAAAACAATTACGATATTCTGGCATGTGCAGAAGTCCGCTTCGGAAGAGGCGGGCTTTTTTTCGTGCAGCGTGCCGCATCCGCACATCGCCGATGCGGTGAGCCCGGCCGGGCATATGCCTTAATATAAAAAAGTTCATTTCACGTAATACAGGGAAGGAGAATAAAAGAATGAATAAGAGAATCATGTCAGTTATCGCGGCAGCGGCAATGACGGTGTCTATGCTGGCCGGCTGCGGCAGTACGACGGGCAGTTCGTCCTCATCAGCATCTGAGGCAGCTGTATCGGAAAGTGCCGGAGCAGCCACGGAAGAGGTGGCAGCATCGGTTTCTTCCGGTTCTTCTGCGTCATCGGATCAGGCGAAAGCAGATCACGTGGCAGATCTGATCGATGCGATCTATGTGCAGGAGCGGACGGATGATACGGACGCACAGTGCGAGGAGGCAAAGAAGGCCTGGGATGCGCTGACGGATGCACAGAAGGCACTGGTTCAGGGAGAATATGCGGATCCGGATTACTTCGGACGTGATACGGGCGATGCGTCTGCCGACGACCCGCTCAACGAAGACGGCATCGGCGAGAACGAGCTTCTCGTGGTAAGCTTCGGTACATCCTTCAACGACAGCCGTGTAAAGGATATCGGCGGCGTTGAGAAGGCACTTCAGGCAGCATACCCGGACTGGTCGGTACGCCGGGCTTTCACAGCGCAGATCATCATCAACCATGTACAGGCGCGTGACGGTGAAAAAATCGACAACATGGACCAGGCACTGGAGCGTGCTGTCGACAACGGCGTGAAAAATCTCGTCGTTCAGCCGACCCATCTGATGCACGGCGCAGAGTATGATGAGCTGACAGAAGCCGTCAATAATTACGCAGACAAATTTGATTCCGTAAAAGTGGCAGAGCCGCTTCTGGGCGAAGTCGGTGATGATACCACAACGGTTAATGAAGATAAGAAAAATGTAGCGGAAGCCATCACAAACACAGCAGTGAAGACAGCAGGCTATGACAGTCTGGATGATGCCGCCTCAGACGGCACGGCTTTCGTCTTCATGGGCCACGGCACTTCTCATGAGGCTGCGATCACCTATGACCAGATGCAGTCTCAGGTAGAGGATCTGGGTTACAAGAATGTCTTCATCGGAACGGTTGAGGGCAAGCCCGCTGATACAGAATGCCAGGCGGTTATCGGCAAGGTAAAGGATGCCGGATATAAGAAGGTTATCCTCCGTCCGCTGATGGTGGTAGCCGGAGATCATGCCAATAACGATATGGCCGGCGAGGACGATCCGGATTCCTGGATCAGCCAGTTCAAGGCTTCAGGTAACTTTGATTCCGTTGACGCGCAGATCGCGGGTCTCGGTGAGATTCCGGAAATTCAGCAGATCTATGTAAGCCATACCGGTGACGCCATCAACGGTTCATCAGAAGCCGTTTCGTCCTCATCCGCATCTGCCACATCGGCATCTCTTGAGGACGGCACCTATTCCGCAGCCTTCACGACGGACAGCAAGATGTTCCATGTCAATGAAACCTGTGACGGACGCGGCACACTGACGGTAAAAGATGGACAGATGACCATCCACATCACACTGACATCCGAGAATATCGTGAACCTCTTCCCGGGAACGGCAGAGGATGCGCAGAAGGACGGCGCACAGCTGCTTCAGCCGACAACGGATACCGTCAAATATGATGACGGAACTACCGAAGAGGTGTACGGATTCGACGTTCCGGTTCCGGCACTGGATCAGGAATTTGATCTGGCGCTGATCGGCACGAAGGGCAAATGGTATGACCACAAGGTAAAGGTTTCCGATCCTCAGGCCATGTAATAAAAATCTGATAAAACAGAAAGCAAAAAGGTAATTTCCGGTCCGGAAGCGGCTGCTGATGCAGAGCTTCCGGATTTTTTTTATGGCATCAGCAGGATCTGAAGAGAGAGAACACTTCCGGTCGTGATGATAATTAGTTAGTGAGAACTGTAATTAATAATATGAAATTACAATTAGCTTTGAAAAAAACTAATTAATTGACTTGAATTTAGATTAATTATCGCTATAATAAACAAAGGTGAGGTTATGAAGAACCGGGCTGCAGCGAAAGAACGGGAGGCGTACATGAAAATTCTGAGGTCTTCAGAGGATTATCTGGAGGCGATGCTGGTACTGAAGCAGAATAAAGGATATATACGCTCTGCGGATGTGGCAGATCTGCTGAATGTATCGAGGCCCAGCGTGAGTGCAGCCGTTAAGAAGCTGCGTGAGAACGGCTATCTGACTATGGATGAAGCAAGCATGATCACGCTGACAGAGTCAGGCAGAAGCATTGCCGAGAGAATTTATGAAAGGCACAGAGTGCTGACGACTATTTTCAGGGGAATCGGCGTAGATCCGGTTACTGCACGCACGGATGCATGCAAAGTCGAACATGACATCAGCGACAGGACATTCCGCGCGCTGTGTGATTATGCAAAGCAGTTTCCTGCCGATGCGGGTTCGCTGGAGGATGTACAGGCTGTCATACAGGACAGGAACTGATCAGTGCTGTGAGAACTGCAGAAAGGAGTCGGTCATGTTTCCACTGACATTTGGAGAATCGGGCGACAATCTGATGATAAAGCAGGTGAGTGGTTCCGAGGAAGTCAAAAAGCATCTGGGTGATCTGGGATTTGTTCCCGGCGCCGTCATCAGGGTAATTTCGTCGCACAACGGCGATATGATCCTGGATCTGAAAGGTACAAGGCTCGCGGTCACGCGGGAGATGGCAACCAAAATCAGGACAGACAGGGTCGAAATAAAAGAATAAGAAGAGAGGAGAAAGTGATTATGACATTAAGGGAAGCACCGGTCGGAAGCACGGTAAAGGTTGTAAAAATCCATGGCACCGATAAGCTGAAACGCCGGATCATGGACATGGGCATTACGAAGGGCACGGAAATCTATGTGCGCAAGGTGGCTCCGCTGGGGGATCCGATCGAAGTTACCGTAAGAGGATTTGAACTTTCGCTCAGAAAGGATGAAGCTGTCAATATCGAGACAGCATAAGGCCGGGGCCGGCGCCCGCTGCGGCGCTGGACAACGCGGCTTTTTTCAGACCACTGAGTTAGAGAGCACAAATAATAAATAAACATACTTATTTTCCCATGCGTGGATTTTTGCGGGAGAAAAAATCAGAGAAATTTTCTTCCGGACGAAATTCATGAAGAGAAGCATCAGGGATGAGGAGGCTTATATGGCAATCAAAATCGCACTTGCCGGAAACCCGAACTGCGGTAAAACAACGCTGTTCAACGATCTGACA
>Ga0256406_1002048_pt1 | contig 30078 bp, 24 predicted proteins | sample RumenRJG_03DNA_FD_185986 | JGI IMG/M metagenome (GOLD analysis project Ga0256406, IMG submission 185986) | Bovine rumen microbial communities from Lethbridge, Alberta, Canada - RJG_03 | ecosystem: Host-associated > Mammals > Digestive system > Stomach > Rumen | place: Canada: Alberta | collected... | reverse complement strand
GCATCCCCGTCACCGTTTCGGACGGGGCTATTAGCCTGGGCGAATCGACCTCTCTGAGCGATGGCTTTGACGTCAACATCAACATCACCGACGAGGAGCGCGCCCTTCTCGGCGACGCACCGGCAATCGCTGCCTCCTGGGCAAACTTCACCCCCGACTTCTCGCACGCTGGCAAGTACCTCGCCGACGGCTGGAACCAACACAGCGACCAGCAGGTCGAGGGCGTCATCGCGATCGACCCCGTCTTCCTGCAGAACCTCCTCGCCCTGACGGGCGGGGTCGTTGCGTCCGACGGAACGGCGGTCGACGGCACCAACGCGGCGCAGGTGCTGCTCTCCGACATCTATTGGAAGTACCCCGAGGGCGCGAAGCAGGATGCCATGTTCGCCGAGGTCGCGGGCCTGTGCTTCGACCAGCTCATGACCTCGCTCGGTTCCGTGAGCCTCGATGACCTCACCAAGCTCATCAAGCAGTCGGGCGAGGACCGCCGCCTGCAGGTTTGGATGGCAGACGACTCCGAGGAGGCCGTCATGCAGGAGCTGGGCATCGCTGGCGAGCTTGACAGCGACCCGGCGAACCCGGTGCTCGGCGTCTACGTGAACGACAACACCTGGGCGAAGATGGACTGGTACATGGACCTGCGCACCACCGTGGGTACGGCGACCAAGAACAGCGACGGCACCACTACGTATGACGTGACCACCACCATCACCAACCGCATGACCGAAGAGGAGGCGGCCGCCGCTCCCGAGTACATCACGGGCGGTTCGGACATGACCTCCGGCAGGGGCGACATGGTGTCCCTCGTGATTGTGCTCGGCCCTGCGGGCGGGACGGTCTCCGGCCTGAGCGACCGCGCGACGAACGGGCAGCTCGAGGGGCTCGACGGCCACTACTTTGCCGTGAGCACCATGCCTGGCGAGACCGAGACCATCGAGTACCAGGTGACTACTGCGGCGGGAGCGGGTGCGCTCCAGGTGCGCCAGACCCCCACGGCAAGGACGTTCACGGACTAGGGCAGGCCCTTCTGGGATGACGCCCCCGGAGCGTGCCGGGTGTCCCTGGCGGTCTAATTAGTGTCGCGCCAAAGGGGTATGCTCTTCTTTGTCAGGCCGACGGATAGCCCGTCGGGACGGCGCTCGACAGGGGAGTTGCGCATGGGTGGGTTCAAGCGCTTCTGCATGTTCGTCTTCTCGCTGTCAGGACTTCTGTGCCTGGCTGCGTTCGTGCTCACGTGGCTAGGTCCCTGGACGACCCAGGCTTCGGCGCTCTTCTCGCTGCCGGAGTACTACACCGTGGTGGAGGTCCTGCTCCTCATCACGGTGGTTGGCCTGCTCATCCTGCTCTTTCGCTCGATCTTCTCGCGCCGGGTGCGCACCGTCGAGGTGACCACCGTCGATGGCGGCACCATCTCGGTCTCGCGCGACGCCATCGCGTCGCAGGCCACGCATGTGGTCGAGGCCGATGGGACCTGCTCGGCAGACCGCGTCTACGTGAGCGCCAAGAAGCGCGGGCACGTTCGCGTGCACGTGCGCGTCTTGCCGCACGAGAGCGTGGACGTGGTCGAGAAGGGCACCGAGCTTCACGAGGAGCTGGTGCGCGGCCTCACGGCCGTCTGCGGAGACAAGCTCGAGGACGTGAGCTTGGAGTTCGTGGTGCCCAAGGAGGTCTCGTCCGCGCCCGTTGCGGGAGACGTGAGCGTTCCCACCTCTCCGCAGGCGCAAGAGACGGCAGTCGCTGACGTTGCGGTGACGGAGGCGCAGCCCGCGTCCGCAGCGGAGGAGGCGCCCACACCTGCGCCGGCGTCGTACGGCGCCATCACGGTGCCCATGGGACTGGGGCATGAGGGGTCGTCTGCCGGTGCGGCGGGCGAGGATGCTGACGCTCAGAACGGGGAGGCCTAGCCATGAGCGACGAGTTCAACAAGGCGCCGCGGGCGAAGGTCGAGGCCGAGGAGCCCCAGGCAAGCCAGACCGAGAAGCGCGACGCGGCGCGGGACGCCAACGCCGCCCCAGGCGCGACGGGCGGTGCCGCTGCGCCCGAGGGCGGCAGCGCAGAGGGTGCCCAGAGTGGGGTCGACAAGGCCTCTGCCTGGGTGAGCAGGACCTTCCCCGGTCACGAGAACGCCTTCCTGGGCGGCGTCTGCGGTCTTCTCGTTGCCATTGTCATGGCGGCGATCGGCTTCTGGCGCACGCTCCTGCTCGTGCTTCTCGTGCTCATTGGCGTGGCCATCGGCCAGCAGGCAGACGGCGACCCCAAGATCCTGCGTGTCCTGGGCAAGCTCTTCAGGGACCACGAGGGTCGCTAGGGCACGCCTGGGGTCGCGGCACAACAGGGCGGCTGGGGCACCACGGGAAGCACAACGGCACTACCACAACGGCACTACAGCGAGTAATCATCAAGCACGCAATCATTAGCCCACACACAGAGGAGCGAGCATGGACACCGAGAACAGCGCACGGGAGGCCGAGGCAGAGACCGGCATCGTTGCGGCCGCTGCATCCGCAGCCCAGCCCGAGCCCGTCCAGGGTCAGGACATCGACATCGCGGAGGACTCAGACTCCGAGGACTCCCTCACCTTCTCCAACGGGGTCATCGAGAAGATCGTCGCCATCGCAATGCGCGACGTCCCCGGAGTGGTGGGCATGAAGGGCAGCTGGCTCAACCGCGTCCAGGACGCGTTTGGCGCCTCCGACACCACGAAGGGCGTCTCGGTAGAGGTCACGCCCGAGAGCGCCGTCAAGGTCAACGTCTCGGTGCTCATCGAGTATGGCGCCTATGCGCCGCAGGTCTTCGAGGACGTCAAGAAGGCAATCGTGAAGCAGGTCACCGGCATGACCGGCCTGGAGGTCGCAGGCGTCAACCTGCGCATCGAGGACGTGCTCACGCCCGAGGAGTACAAGCGCAGCGTCGAGGCCGAGAAGGACGCCGAGGACGCCGCGCCGGCGCCCGCCGTCGACGCCACCAAGGCCTCGGCACCGGCCGCTCGCGGCGGGAAGGCGTAGCGCATGGGAGTTCGCAATGCCTGTGCCGTGGGCCTGGGACGCCTCACGTCCTGGGGCCTGCGGCGCGTGCTTCACCGCAACGCATCCCAGATGCCCGGGCGGGTCACCCTCGCGCTCGACCCCAACGCCATAGCGCACCTGGCGCCCAAGCTCTCCCAGGGCGCCATTGTGGTCTGCGGCACAAACGGCAAGACCACCACCAACAACGTGCTGGCAAACGCCATCGAGCGCTCGGGCAGCAGGGTCCTCTGCAACCGTGCGGGCGCCAACATGGCGGCCGGCGTCGCCGCCGCGCTTCTCCCCGGCAGTGGCGCGGACTGGGCGGTCATGGAGGCGGACGAGCTCTCGACCATCCACATCCTGCCCCAGCTGCGCCCTCGCTACCTGGTGCTTCTCAACCTCTTCCGCGACCAGCTCGATCGTGCGGGCGAGATTGACCACGTGCAGGACACCATCGTGGCCGCGCTCGCGGCCTCGCCCGAGACCACGCTCCTGGTGTGCGGAGACGATCCGCTCTCCGTGGGCGTGGCGCTTCGCGCCGAGAAGGCCGGCACAAAGGTCCTCGCGTTTGGCATAGGGGAGGACCTCCGCCTTCCGCCCGACCGCGTGCCCGAGGCCCGCTTCTGCCAGGTCTGCGGCGCCGAGCTTTCCTACGACTACCGCGCCTACGCCCAGCTGGGCGCCTTCAGGTGCCCCAACGGGGACTTCGAGCGTCCCAAGCTCGACTTCGTTGCCACGGGCGTGCGCGTTGACGCCCATGGCGTGGGCTTTGACGTTGCGTTCCCCGAGGGGGGCACGGCGCACGTCTCGGCTGGGTTCGGCGGCGTGTACATGGTCTACAACCTGCTCGCGGCTGCTGCGGCGGCTCACCTCGCGGGCGTGGACGCCGCCTCGTTCCAGGCGGCCCTCGACGGCTACCACCCCGAGAACGGCCGCCTCCAGCACTTCACGGTGGGCGGGCGCGAGGTCGTGCTCAACCTTGCCAAGAACCCCACGGGCTTCAACCAGAACATCTCCCTGCTCCAGACGGACGAGCGTCCCAAGGCAGTCTTCTTCGTGATCAACGACGACTTCAACGACGGCAAGGACATCTCCTGGATCTGGGACGTGGACTTCGAGCGGCTCCTGGCCGAGAAGGACCTTCTCGCCTTCGCGGGCGGTCACCGCGCAAACGACGTGCAGGTGCGCATGAAGTACGCCGGCATCAAGGCGCCGGTGGCGACCACCGTGAGCGAGGTTCTCGGCCGCTTGGGGTCGGTGCCTCTCGACCGCCCGCTCTACGTGCTGTGCAACTACTCCGCGCTATGGCCGGCCAAGGCCGAGCTCGAGGGGATGGGTGAGCGCCATGACTAGCCGAGTCACCGAGAACCCCACACCCACGGGTGGCCGTACGCTGCGCATCGCCCACCTCTATCCCGAGCTCCTGAACCTCTACGGCGACTCCGGCAACATCCTGTGCCTGCGGCGTCGCATGGAGTGGCGCGGCATCACGCCAGACGTGATGGAGGTCCATGTGGACGACACTCCGTCCTTCTCGGGCGTGGACATCGCCTTCATCGGTGGCGGGTCAGACCGCGAGCAGCGCATCGTGTGCGACAAGCTCCTGGCAGAGCAGGCCGAGATACGCGCCTTCGTCGAGGACGGCGGCGTGCTCGCCGCCGTGTGCGGAGGCTACCAGCTCCTGGGCTCGAGCTACCTCATGGCAGACGAGCGCGTGGAGGGCCTCTCGCTCGTCGACCTCTACACCGACCACGGTGACCCGCGCCTCATTGGCAACATCGTGGTCGAGAGCGCCATCTCGCCGCAGCCCATCGTGGGCTACGAGAACCACGCCGGCCGCACCCACCTCGGCGAGGGCGTCACGCCGCTGGGCAAGGTTCTCTACGGGCACGGCAACGATGGCGTTTCCGGCTACGAGGGCGTGCTCTACAAGAACGTGGTGGGCACCTACGTCCACGGTCCGCTCCTGCCCAAGAACCCCGGCGTGGCCGACTACCTCATTGCCCGCGCGATGGAGCGCAAGTACGGCACCGCAGAGCTCGAGCCGCTCGACGATACCGAGGAGCTTGCAGCCAATGAGGTCATGTACCATCGACTCATGTCGGGAGAGGTCCAGGAGAGCTAGGACGCCGTCTTGCGGCCAGCAGGTCGCAGCGCGGCGCGAGGGATGGAGGACGCATGTCGAAGGTCATCGTCTTTGGGTCGCTCAACATGGACCTCTCGGTTGGGTGCCCCCGCGTCCCCGAGGCGGGCGAGACCATCATTGGCAGCGGGTTTCTCGCGAGCCCTGGTGGCAAGGGCGCAAACCAGGCCATGGCGTCGGCACGCATGGGCGCCCTCACGCACATGGTGGGCGCCGTGGGCAAGGACGTCTTTGGCACCCGCCTCGTGCAATCGCTCGTGGAGGCGGGGGTTCTCTGCGAGCGGGTCCGTGCCCTGAAGGACGTTCCCACGGGCACCGCGACGATCCTTCGCGCAAAGGGCGACAACCGAATCGTGGTGGACCCCGGTGCCAACGCCACGACCCACGCCGACGTGGTCTGCTCGGCCATCGACGATGTCGCCGAGCCGGGCGACATCTTCCTCACGCAGCTCGAGTGCGACCTGGACACCACCATGGACGCAATTGCCTACGCCCGCGAGTCGGGCCTCTACACCATCCTCAACGCAGCTCCCGCCGCGGCGCTTCCCTCCGACGTCTACCAGTCCATCGACCTTCTCTGCGTCAACGAGACCGAGTGCCAGGCGCTCACGGACATCTCGCCGGACACCGAGACGGGCTGCATGCGCGCGCTCATGGCCTTCTCGGCACGGGGCGTGGCCACCACGGTGATCACCCTGGGGGCGAAGGGGTCCGTGGCTCTCATCGCAGACGACATGTATCGCATGGACCCCTTCGAGGCAGACGCGGTGGACACCACGGCTGCCGGTGACACCTACCTCGGCGCCCTGGCGGCACAGCTCTCGCAGGGCCTGGACATCATCGATGCCATGAAGTGGGCGTCGGCGGCAGGCGCGCTCGCGACCACGCGCGCGGGCGCCCAGCGCTCGATTCCCACCTTCGAGGAGGTCAGGCGCCTTCTCGCATGAGACAAAGGGACAGCCCCTTGTCTCATGCCACGGCGGTGATGCGGTAGAGCTTGTAGTCGTTCTCCTCAAAGACCAGCTCGAAGCCAGGGGTGTCGTCGTCGATGTAGTTGATCCCGCGCCACTTTGAGGCGTCGTAGGTGTCCTTCACGAAGGTGCTCTTGCGCTCGTCGGTGCTCATGACCAGCACGTAGCGGGCCCCAACGGACTCCACTGCCTGCTGCACCTGGGGGTCGTTCGCAATGTTGTAGAGCCGCTGGCGTATCACGCGGCTCTGCCAGGTCTCGTCGCTGCCGCCAAAGCCCGAGAAGAACCGGTAGTAGCAGCGCATCCCGGTGACGCCGTACCCAAAGACGCTGCCGTCGAAGGGCTGGTTGATGACAAGGTCGTCGCCTACCAGGCGATGGGCGGCCTCCATGAAGTCGGTCTCCTGGTAGGTGAGCGGGGCCTCATGGGAGTAGGAGCGGTAGGCGTAGCCCTGGTAGATGGACCATGGGCTGCTCTTGTCGTAGCTAAAGCCGTTCTGGGCCTGGCCGGGATAGAGAAGCGCGAGCGGCACGTACGCCGCGGCCACGACGAGCGCAGAGAGGGCGGGCAGCGCACGCAGGCCGCGCACGGGGGTCTTCCTCACCAGGCGGCAGACGGCTCCGGCAACCGCGTCCAGGCCATAGGCGATGAGCGGCACCGAGAAGATCGTCGCGAGGGACCCAATGCGGTAGGGGTCTGAGTACCAGAACCCAATGAGGACGGAGCGCAGGCCGTCGTCCGTCGACGAGCAGGCAACGTAGGCCATGATCGCGGCGATGGCGTAGGGGGCAACGACCCAGCGGGTGTCTCGGCGCGAGACGAGAAGGACGGCGCCAACGAGCAGGATGGCCGCGGGGAACAGCTGCTCGGCGTCGGGTGCGGGCCACATGCCCCGCATGTAGCTCAGGTGCAAGACGTTGGTCACGGCGCCGTCGCCCTTGGCAAAGGCGTCCCAGTGGTAGCTCACGAGGTCCGCGAAGGCGGGGATCCTGGTGGCACCCACCCAGGCGGCCACGCAGAGGAGGCAGAACCCAACGGCCAGCGCGCGAGGCCCAACTCCCGCGCGCGAGCCAAGGCGAAGGCGCAGGCTGGAGCTGCCGATGCGAGCCGCTATCCACGGCGCCAGAAAGACCGCCATCGAGAAGACCACGTTGGGATGGAGAAGGACCGCGCCCCCGGTTGCGAGCACCCATGCAACGAGGTGGGAAAGCGTCTCTCGGCGGCTGCCTTTCTGCTCGAAGGCGCGCATGAAGAGCGCGCAGAGCGCAGGCAGCATGGCGAACGCGGCGATGTTGGGGTAGACCGGCCCCCAGTTGCTGATGCCCCAGGGGAAGATCGTGAGCGTGAGCGACGCCACGGCCCCGAGGGCCACCACGCGCGTGCGCCCCGGGAAGACGGTCGAGAGCAGAAGCAGCGTGGAGAGCGGGTAGACCACCGCCATGAGCGCAAGGTTCACCGCGTTCACGGCGCTGGTCACGCTGGCCTTGGTCGTGAGGGCAACGGTCGCGCAGAGCACGTGCCAGCCGGAGGGGTAGTAGCCGGTCTTCTGAACCGCAACGAGCGCGTCCGACTCGGTCGAGTAGGAGCTGCCGTCGAGGGGCGACATCGAGAGCGAGTCCATCATCGCGCGGATGGAGTTGATGTGGTGCACGGTGTCGTAGTCCTGGTGGAAGGCGTTGGGGGAGAGGAGGACCCCTGCGAGGAAGGCGTAGCCGGCGAGAAGCCCCGCCACGAGGAAGAGCGCAACGAGCGCTGGGTTCACTGCCGGCGCTCCGTCATGCGATGCAGGCAGGAAGTGGCTGCGGAGAAGCGCCGTCACGGCCAGCAGCGCAGAGGGGAGCCCGACCACCATCGCGGGAGTTGCGGGGACCCCGACCATCGAGAGCGCCTGGCCCATGAGGCAGATGACCGCCATGCCAAGCGGTGCCGATGCCAGCGCCGCCGTCATGCGGGGGAGGCCCGCCGTGCGGCCAAGGAGGTATCCCGGCACGCCCAGGAAGAGCAGGGTCGCGAGGGCCGATGCGTAGAAGGAGAGCCACATAGCTTGTATTGTCCGCTTCGCTCGAGGGTGGACGCGCGCGGGACGCCCCGCGTGTTCAATTCTCCTATCGTAGCCCATGGGGGCGCAGGCGGGATGCGCCAACGCCGCGCATGATAGACTACCTGGTGGGCGAGCATTCCGCCTGCCTGTCTGACGTACGGAGGTCAACTTGAGCGACACCAATCAGCCCCTGGTATCGGTGCTGGTCCCCATCTACAACGTCGAGGCCTACCTCGAGCAGTGCCTCTCGTCGCTTGCTGCCCAGACCCTGGACAACATAGAGGTCATCTGCATCAACGACGGCTCAACGGACTCCTCGCCTGCCATCATCCAGTCCTTCCTCGACCGCGACCGCCGCTTCAGGCTGGTGGACAAGTCCAACAGTGGCTATGGCGACTCCATGAACAGGGGACTTGACGCCGCGCGCGGCAAGTACGTGGCGATTCTCGAGTCCGACGACTTCATGGAGCCCGATGGCCTCGCGTACATGGTCGAGCAGGCCGAGCGTGCCTCGCTCGAGGTCTTCAAGTGCAACTTCTGGCTCTACTGGTCCAAGGCCACCGAAGACCACTCCTTCCGTCACGACCTCTACTTCCCCCTGGCGTCGCCCGAGATGGTGGGGATGGGGCCCCATGCGCCCGTCGACTACCCGGAGGTCTTCTGGTCCAAGGCGTCCATATGGAGCGCCCTCTACCTGCGGAGCTTCCTGGACGAGAACCACATTCGCTTCCTCCCCACGCCCGGCGCCTCCTACCAGGACTCCAGCTTCACCTTCAAGGTCCTTGCGTGCGCGAGGCGCGTCGCCTACTCCGGCCGCGCCTTCGTCCACTACCGCCAGGACAACGAGAAGTCCTCGGTCAATTCCAAGGGCAAGGTCTTTTGCACCTGTGACGAGCATGCCGAGATGCGCCGCTTCCTCGACGAGGACCGCCCCGACCTCAAGGCCGCCCTCGATCCCATCCGCGCGCACGTGAAGTTCCTCAACTACCGCTGGAACTACGGCCGCCTTACCCCGGAGCTTCGGCCCTCGTTCCTCAAGCGCTTCTCGGCCGAGATGCGCGAGGAGGTCGAGCGCGGCGCCATCCCACGGGGCTACTTCGACGGCTCGCTCCGGCCCACCGAGACCGACCAGGACCGCTTCCGCTACTTCGAGCCCTGGGAGGTGGCCGAGGTGGCGGACATCATGAACGAGCCCGCCTACTTCGCCGCGCACTTCGCGAGCGAGACAAGCCCCGACCGCGCGCAGACCGTGCGCACCTACTGGGAGGCCGGTGGCCCGCGCTACCTCGTGCGCGTCCTGCGCGAGAAGGCATCCCGATGAGCGAGGAGGAAAAGATGCAACCCACGCCCATGGTCTCCGTGATCGTGCCCATCTACAACGCCTCGCGCTTCCTCCAGAAGTGCCTCTCCTCGCTTGCCGACCAGACCTTCGACGACTTCGAGGCCATCTGCGTGGACGATGGCTCAACCGACGCCTCGGCAGACATCGTGCGCGGGTTTGCCGACAGGGACAAGCGCTTCACCCTGGTGAGCAAGGAGAACTCCGGCTACGGTGCCTCGATGAACGTCGGACTCGACCATGCCCGCGGCCGCTACGTGGGCATCCTCGAGTCCGACGACTTCTTCGACCCGCAGGCCCTCGAGCTTCTCGTCTTTGCGGCGGAGGCGGCGGGCGCCGACGTGGCGAAGGGCAACTTCTGGCTGTACTGGTCGAGCCCCGACGAGCGCCGCGTTCCCTTCTCAGTCGTCGACGGGCCTCTGGTGGGGAGGACCTTCTGTCCGCGCAAGGACGCCGACCTCGCGATCTTCTTCCGCAAGCCGTCCATCTGGTCTGGCGTCTACCGGCGCTCCTTCCTGGAGGAGAACGGCATCCGATTCCTCGAGACCCCCGGGGCCTCGTATCAGGATGCGGGCTTCAACTTCAAGGTGTGGGCTGCGGCCGAGCGCGCCACCTTCATCGCCGACTGCGTGCTGTGCTACCGCCAGGACAACGAGGCGTCCTCCGTGAAGTCGAGCGCGAAGGCGTTCTGCGTGTGCGACGAGTACCAGTCCATGGCCGAGTACGTGGGCGAGCACTTCGCGGACCCCGAGGCCTCGCGCCTCACGGGCATCCTCGAGCGCATGAAGCTCGACAGCTACCTCTGGAACTACGACCGGCTCGACCCGAGCCTGCGTCCCGAGTTCGTCGAGCGCATCTCCCACGAGATGTCAGACGACGTGGCCGCCGGCCGCGTTGACATGACGCTCTTCGAGCCTGGCGCCGCGGCCGACCTCGACGCGCTGGTCAACGACCCCGCGCGCTTCGTCCGGTCCCGTGACGCTCTGCGCCTGCCCGCCGGCGGTGCCGCGCGCTACCTTGCGCTTGGTGGGGTGCCGCTCCTCGCGAAGGCGCTTCGGTTCAAGGCGCACGGCCATTCCGCGCGCCGCACCAACCAGGAGGGGGCGGCGCTGTGAGTCGCATCTCGGTTATCGTTCCCGTCTACAACGTCGAGGGGTACCTGGACTCATGCCTGGGCTCGCTCGAGGACCAGTCGCTTGCGGACATCGACATCATCTGCGTGAACGACGGCTCTACCGACGGCTCGCGCGAAGTGCTCTCGCGCTGGAAGCAGCGCGACCCTCGAATCCGGGTGATAGACAAGCCAAATGGCGGGCTCTCCTCGGCGAGAAACGCCGGCGTCGACGTGGCTGCCACCGAGTACGTGTGCTTCCTCGACTCTGACGACCGCTTCCACCCCAACGCGTGCGCCGAGATAGTGCGACTCCTCGATCAGACCGGTGCCGACGTGCTCACCTTTGGCGCCACGCTCAACCCGCCCGAGACGCGCGACCGCTGGCTCGAGCGCGTGCTCTCTCCCGAGGACGCGCTCTATGACGGCTACAGCCCGAAGCTCATGTTCCTCGACGCCACGCGCCCCTTTGCGTGGCGCACCGCCTGCCGGCGCGAGTTTCTCAATGACAAGGGCATACGCTTTGCGGAGGACGTGCGCTTTGGCGAGGACCAGCTCTTCGACTTCGCCATATACCCGCGGTCCTCTCGTACGGCGGTCTCCTCCGAGAAGCTCTACGAGTACCGCGTCGCGCGCGAGGGCTCGCTCATGGCGCGTATGAGTGCCGACCCCGTCGCGAAGATGCTCGAGCACGTGGGCATCGTCGACCACATCCTGGCCGACTGGGAGCGCGGTGGCTTTCTGGGGATGGACGACGAGAACCTCGTCGAGTTCATCATGGAGTTCATAATGCGCGAGGCGATCCGCCAGGACGACGACGGCTACCGACGGGTTGCCGAGGCGCTGCGCCCCGTGCTTCTCTCGCGCTGGGACGAGCGCGCCCTCTCGTCGCTCGACGTGCTCGCAACGACCCACACCATGCTCTTGCAGGCGACCCTCTCGGCTGCCGGCATGGCGCTCCCCGCGCGCCGTGCGCTTGCCGTGGCGTACTTCGTGGAGCACCGGCATCCTCGCGTGTCCCGAACCCTCAGGCGGGGCTTTCGCGGCTAGCCGCTACGGGCTGCGGCAAGCTGCTCCGGTGAGAGGCTGCCTTGTCCCGCTGCGCCTCCCGTCCTACGCTAGGATCTTGGCCTCAAGCTGGGCGGGCGTGTCCACGATGGTGGTGGCGCCGCGCTCGACGAGCCATCCCCTGTCGCGGAACCCCCACGAGCAGGATAGGCACGGGCAGCCGCAGTTCTTGGCCGTCTCGATGTCGACCTCGGAGTCGCCCACGTAGGCCATGCCGTCCGCGCTTCTCCCCAGATCGCGCAGGATCACGTCGATCATGTCGCGGTTGGGCTTGCGCATGATGCCCGCCCGCTCGCCCATCACGTAGTCGAACTTGCTGGGGTAGAAGTGGTCGATGATGCCCTGCACGGCAAAGTCCGCCTTGTTGGAGACCACGGCGCAGGCCACGTTTGCAGCGCGGAGGTCGTCGATGACCTCGGTCATGCCGGTGTAGGGGCGCGTGGTGTCGAGCTTGTGCGCGTCGTAATAGGTCTTGAACTCGCCAAAGACCTGGTCGGTGAGGTGGGAGGGCGTCCCCTTGGGCACCGAGAGGTCGATGAGGCGACGGATGCCGTTGCCGGTGAAGAGGCGTACCTCGGCGAGGCTGCGCTTAGGCAGGCCGTACGCGACGAGCGAGTGGTTGACGGCGTTATAGAGGTCGTCCAGGGTATTGAGCAGCGTCCCGTCAAGGTCGAATATCGCGGTCTGATAAGGCATCCCACATCACTCCCACTGCGTCCGCTGACAGAGCCATTGCCCGTGTGGGCATGTGTGACGGGCGCGCTTGCGTATCATGGTCGTTGGCTAGCCAAACGAGCGTACACGCAAATGCGCGCGCACGTCTCGCCTTGGCTGCAACGTCACGCAAACCCCAGCCGCGCGTCGCCCCGCTGCGCGGTTCGAGCCAGGCATGGCGCCAAGGAGTGATGCACGTGAGCGAGAAGCCCGCGAACGACGATCGAGGCATGGCCCAGGACAATGCCGAGAAGACCCCACAGTTGTCGGAGGAGGAACGCGCGTCGGACGTGGTGACACCGCCGCTCGCCGTGGCCCCGCTGCCGGTGTACAGCCGTCCTTCTCGCCAGACAAGCTACGACTACGTCGACCGCTCTGCCGGCGGTGACGACAAGCGCCATGGCCTTCGCCTTGCCCTGTTTGTCCTTGCGTCCATCGCGATCGTCCTTGGCTTTGTCTACGGGGCCTGGGTCGTGAGCACTCCGGTCTGGAAGAAGGGCGATGCCGGCTCCGCCACAGCGCCTTCTGCGGCGGGAGGCATCCCGGAGGCAAGCGCTGCCGAGGCTGCTGCGACGCCGGCAACCACGACCATCGACATCTGCATGGTGGGCGACGTCCTCCTCCACCCCTCGGTCTACAACTCCGGGCTTCAGGCGGACGGTACCTATGACTTCTCGCACCTCTTCGCCAACGTGAGCGACGAGGTCTCTGCCTGCGACCTGGCCCTTGTCGACCAGGAGACCATCCTGGGCGGGACGGGCATGGGGCTTTCGGGCTATCCCGTCTTCAACGGCCCGCAGGAAGTTGGCGACGCCGAGGCCGCCGCAGGCTTTGACGTAGTGCTGCGCGCCACCAACCACACCATGGACAGGGGCTACGACGGCATCCACTCCGAGATTGAGTTCTGGCGAACCGAGCACCCCGAGGTGGCTGTTGTGGGGTGCGCGGATCCCCAGGCAGGGGAGTCGTCGGATGACGCTGCCATCTACGTGTACGAGAAGGACGGCTTCCGCGTGGCCGTGCTCAACTACACCTATGGGCTCAACGGCTACTCGGACCCCAAGGGCGCCGTTGCCGTGCTGGACGAGGCTCGCGTGCGCGAGGACTGCAGGCGTGCCCACGAGGCGGCGGACATGGTGGTCGTGTGCCCCCACTGGGGCACCGAGAACGTCATTGGCCCCGATCAGGAGCAGCGGCGCTGGGCGAACCTCTTCCTCGAGTGCGGGGTCGACGTGGTGCTCGGCAACCACCCGCACGTGATGGGGCCCGTCGAGGTCATGACCGGTGGTGACGGCCACACGATGGTCTGCTACTGGTCGGTGGGGAACTTCGTGAGTGGCATGGACGCCCCGCAGAACATGGTCGGCGGCATGGCGCGGGTGACTGTGGAGCGAGACGCCACGGGTGCGTGCCGTGTGGCGTCCTATGGCATGAAGCCGCTGGTCACGCACATCAACTCCACAGACGAGACCACCTATTTCCTCGCGGACTACACAGACGAGCTTGCCGCTACGAGCAGGCTTTCCTCGGTGACGCCAGGCTGGGCGCAGGAGCTTTGCTCGGATGTCCTTGGCAGCGCGTACGACCGCGAGAAGAGCGAGCTTCTCGTCACGCTGTAGGGGTGCCGGTGCCCGGTCTTCTCGTCCGATGCGGGCTTTACGTTAAGGAGTCGTTGCCGCATCGCGTGACGTCGGGCGAGCGAGCCAGTTTGGTTTACCATGGCCAGTTGCGCGTGCCGCCGCGGTCTACGTCGGCGCGCCGTCATCTGTTGGTCCGCCCGCACGGCACGGGGCGGAAGAGGCGAGAGGAACCACATGTCCTACAGCATGCACACGCACACCTGCGGAGAACTGCGCGAGGAGAACATCGGCGAGGAGGTAACGCTCACCGGCTGGGTCTGGCACCGTCGTGACCACGGCGGCCTGATCTTCGTGGACCTTCGCGACCGCGATGGCGTCACGCAGCTCGAGTTTGACCCCGAGGTCTGCGACGAGGCCACCTTCCACGAGGCGGAGACCATCCGCTCCGAGTGGCCCATCATGGTGAGCGGCACCGTGCGCGAGCGTCCCGAGGGGCAGAACAACGACAAGCTGGCCACGGGCGCGATCGAGGTCTACGTGACCAAGATTGTGGTGCTCAACACCTCCAAGACGCCCCCGTTCCAGATCGAGGACCACGTCGACACCGCCGAGGACGTGCGCCTGCGCTACCGCTACCTCGACCTGCGCCGTCCCAAGATGACCTCCAACCTCAAGCTGCGCAGCGACTTCACCTTCGCCCTGCGCGAGGCCTTCCACAACAGCGAGTTCCTCGAGGTGGAGACCCCCTCGCTCTTCAAGTCCACGCCTGAGGGCGCCCGCGACTTCCTGGTCCCCAGCCGCATGCAACCGGGCCACTTCTACGCGCTCCCTCAGTCGCCGCAGCTGCTGAAGGAGCTCCTCATGGTTGGTGGCGTCGAGCGCTACTACCAGGTGGCCAAGTGCTTCCGCGACGAGGACCTGCGCAAGGATCGCCAGCCCGAGTTCACGCAGGTGGACGTTGAGATGAGCTTCGTCACGCAGGACGATGTGATGGACGCGCTCGAGCACGTGCTCGCCGAGGCCTTTGGCAAGATGGGCGTTAAGATCGAGCTGCCGCTCCGCCGCATCAACTACTGGGATGCCATGGACACCTACGGCATCGACAAGCCCGACACCCGTTACGGTATGGAGCTCCACGACGTGACGTCGATCTTCTCGGCATCCAAGTTCAAGCTCTTTGCTGCCGCCGCAAACACCGAGGGGCAGTACGTCAAGGCCATCAACGCCAAGGGCGCCGGCAAGTGGCCCCGCGCGCGCATCGACCGCCTGGCCGACGTGGCTGCCGAGTTTGGCGCCAAGGGCCTGGCGTACATTGCCTTCCGCGAGGACGGCTCGGTGACCAGCCCCATCGTCAAGTTCTTCTCGGACGACGAGATGGCCGCGCTCCGCGCCGAGATGGACGTCGAGCCCGGCGACCTTGTGATGTTCGCCGTCGCCGACCGCCTGCACGCCGACGAGATCCTAGGTGGCATGCGCTGCCACATGGCCAACGAGCTCGAGGTGCCGCGCGAGGGCCACGACTTCCTGTGGGTCGTGAACTTCCCGCTCTTCCACTGGGACGAGGACCGTAAGTGCCTGGACTCCGAGCACCAGCCGTTCACGCAACCCAACGAGGACGAGCTTGACCTTCTCGACACCAATCCCCTGGCCATGGGCTCTCACACCATGGACTTCGTCATGGACGGCTACGAGGCAGGCGGCGGTGGCATGCGTGTCCACGACGCCGAGCTGCAGGAGAAGATCCTGGAGAAGCTGGGGTTCACGCCCGAGCGCGCGCAGGCGCAGTTCGGCTTCCTCATGAACGCCCTCGAGTTTGGTGCGCCTCCCATGGGCGGCTTTGCGTTGGGCCTCGACCGCGTGTGCATGCTGCTTGCGGGCGCGGACAACATCCGCGAGGTCATGGCGTTCCCCAAGACGGCGAGCGGCTCCGACCTCATGAGCGCCGCGCCGTCCGAGGTCACGGGTGCACAGCTCAAGGAGGTCTCGCTGAGGCTCCTGTAGGGGATCTCTCGTCTCTTCGTGTTGCTTGCCCACCCTCTCGTTCTTTAGCGGTCTTTGTCGCTCTTGCTGGATTCACCTGGGAAAACGTTGGTCGATTCACGGATTCCGCTTAAGAACCTGGGGGCGGGGTTAGATTTACGAAATGACGGTTGGTGGCAGTTTGCATTAAACTCTTGATATGATATAAGGTTTATAGCAAATCGATTACCTGGGGTTTCCAGGCTGACGGGGTCAGAGCTACTCAGACTATTGCCGAAAAACTGCCACCAACCGGCAAATCTAGCCACGCAGGCCCGAACCATCACCCCCCGGCGCCGTCCGATGCCCTCATTGGTACTTCGATCTGCCGCTCTGTGGCACGTTTTTACGGTTGGTGGCAGTTTTATGAGGGTGGCCCGAGTATCGGCCAATCGTACCCTCGGAAAACCGCTGGTCAAGAATGTGCATGGAATGAATAACATATAAATGATTTATCGAAAACTGCCACCAACCGGCAATTTGTGATTGCGCCGTCTTTATTGAGGCCCGATTCAACAGCCCGATGACGACGCGCGACCAATCGTCAGCGCTGACGGCGGCATCGATCCTGTGGAGATTTGCAACTTGTCAAATACCATTTCTGTGGCGGCCCCAATCGGGGTATACGCAGGTCAGTATCGTAATTGACGCTCTCTCTGAAAGGAACAGCATGGCCGAGAAGGATCTTCAGCTCTACATTAAGAACGGATGCCCCTATTGCCACAAGGTGCTGGCGTTCATGGACGCCAACGGCATCGTGCTTCCGCTGCACAACATCGACGAGTCCGCGGCCGACCGCGACCGCCTGGTCGAGGTCGGCGGCAAGCGCCAGGTGCCGTGCCTCTTCATAGACGGCAAGGCCATGTACGAGTCGGATGACATTATCGCCTATCTGGGCAAGGAATTCTCTGCTCATGCGGAGGGCGAGGAGGAAGACGCCCCTGCGGCGGGCGCCTCGTGCACCATCGGTGGCGGTTGCTCGTTCTAGCGTCGAAGTTTTTCGCTCCGGCGAGAAAATGGCGCCAGAGCAGGGGTTTCTGATGGAATTCCGTACGAGAAGCCCCTTCCGGCGAGGAAAAGACGCCGGAGTGTTAGCTTTAATCGTATTCGCTTACCATTACGTGCCTTCTGGCGCCGATTTCGCGCCGGGAATGAGACAAGGGGACTGTCCCTTTGTCTCATTCCACCGTTCCGTAGACGTTGCCCCAGCCGTGGGCCGTCACGATGCTGTTGAGCTGGTCGCACAGCCGGCCGCGCTTGTACCTTCCGGCAGGGAGAAGGTCGACGACCTCCATGAGGTCGTCGCACAGGTCGTCTATCTCGGCGCGCGAGAGCACGTCGATCTTGGAAACCGTCCCGGACATGTCGTGGTAGTAGAGCTCGTTCACCAACTGCTGCAGGTCGCCGTACTCGGGCGCGCGCAGTCCCCCGTGCGTGACGCTGCGGGCGGTGCGGTGATTGTGGGTGTCTGTGTTTCTCATCATGAAACCCATGGTACCAGCTGCACCGTGCCTGCACGGCGTCGCGCTATACTTCTTTCTCGCCGCTTCGCTGACAACCGCAGCGCGGTGGTGTCCCGAAACGCGTTTCGGGGCGCAACGACAACCGCATCCATGCCCATGAAGCCGTCACGAGGAGGGGCCCATGCCCACCGCATATGAGCTGATGTCAGACCAGGAACTCGCCGAGGAGATCGCACGCCTGGAGGCCGAGGCCGAGCACCTCCGCTCGCTGGGCTTGAAGCTTGACATGGCGCGCGGCAAGCCCAGCCCCGAGCAGACCGCGCTCTCCCGCCCCATGCTCGACGTCCTCGACTCCTCGACCGAGATGGACGACCAGGGCGTTGCCGTCGACAACTACGGCGCACCCGACGGCCTGCCGTCTGCGCGCGCCCTTGCCGCCCAGATTCTGGGGGTCGACCCCAAGAACGTGATTGTGAATGGCTCCTCGAGCCTCAACCTCATGCACGACCTCGTCTGCAACGCATACACCCACGGCATCGGCGGCAACAAGCCCTGGAGCCAGCAGGGCAAGGTCAAGTTCCTCTGCCCCGCTCCCGGATACGACCGCCACTTCAAGGTGACGGCCCACTACGGCATCGAGAACGTCCCCGTTCCCACGCTCGAGGACGGTCCGGACATGGCGGTGGTCAAGCGCCTGGTCGAGAACGACCCGGCCGTCAAGGGCATCTGGTGCGTCCCCAAGTACGCGAACCCCACCGGCGTCACCTACTCCGACGCCGTAGTCCGCAAGTTCGCCGCGCTCACTCCCGCCGCGCCCGACTTCCGCATCTTCTGGGACAACGCCTACGTGGTGCACACCTTCGAGGGCGAGGGCGACCAGCTGCTCAACATCTTCGACGCCCTGGCAGAGGCCGGCAAGACCGACATGGTCTACGAGTTTGGCTCCACTGCCAAGGTGACGTTCCCCAGCTCGGGAATCGCGTTCGTCACGGCGAGCCCTGCCGACATGGCCGAGATTCGCGCCGCCTTCTCGGTGATGCGCGTCTCGCCCGAGAAGGTCTCGCAGCTCGCGCACGTGCGCTTCCTCAAGGACCTCGACGGCATCAAGGCCCACATGGAGAAGCACGCCCAGATTGTGCGTCCCCGCTTCGAGCTGGTGCAGGAGAAGCTCCACGCTGGCCTCGACGGGCTTGACTGCGCCACGTGGAGCAACCCCCACGGCGGCTACTTCGTCTCGTTCGACGGCCCCAAGGGCTCTGCCAAGGCAATCGTCGCCATGGCCGCCGATCTTGGCGTCAAGCTCACGCCTGCAGGCGCCACCTGGCCCTATGGCCGCGACCCCGAGGACACCAACATCCGCATCGCGCCAACGTACCCGTCGCTCGAGGACCTCGGTGCAGCGCTCGACGTCTTCGTGGTGGCGGTGAAGCTCGTCTCGGCGCGCCTCACCAAGGCCGAGCGCGAGGGCCAGCAGGGGTAGGGTGCCCTGGCCCTTCTCGCCACCGCCCCGCCGAGAAGAACTACATATACAATGCTTATATGGCAACGGCCTCCAGAATGTATTTTTCGTTCGGGAGGTCGTTGCATAGCATGTAACAAGCGCCTTGCTTGCGCCGCTACGGCTCTGCAGAGTTCTGTAAAATCGGGAGTCGCGCACATCGCCCACGGTGGCGGGCCTGATGTGGCATACATTAGAGGGTCACAAAACGGCGCGCATGCGTTGGGCCAGCCGGGCGCGTATGGACACGGAGGGATCTTTCGGGCATGTCGAAGAAGCCAAGCAACAAGGCAGGCAAGAAGGGCGCCCCTGCAGGCGTTCGCTCTGCCAGGGGCAAGCGGGCCGTGGGCTCGTCAAAGAGCGGCGCGACGCCGACCACGAACGGCCTCTCCACGCCCGCCAAGGTCGTCATCATCATCTTTGCCGTGCTCATGGTCGTCTCGCTCATGATGCCCACGCTCTCCACGGCCTTCTCGGCAAATCAGCAGGCCGAGCAGAGCGGCTCGCAGGACTCCGAGGCAGATTCCAGTTCGGACTCCAGCACGGACTCGTCGGATTCCAGCTCGACCGACGCAAGTGCCGCCACCGGAGCAGCCGCCGTCGACGCCAAGTACCAAGACACCGTCTCCGAGCTCGAGTCCAAGCTCGCCTCCGACAACACCAACCTCGCGACGCTGCTCAACCTCGGCCGCAACTACATGCGTTGGGGCGCCTCGGTCATCTCGGTCTCGTCCTCCGACAGTGACACCAGCCATGGCAACGAGCTCCTCGAGAAGGCCGTTGGCTACTACGAGCAGTACCTCGACCTCAAGGACTCCGACGCCGTGCGCGTGGACATCGCGCTCTGCAAGCTCTACGAGGGCGACACGAGCGAGGCAAAGTCCCAGCTCGAGACGCTCACCCAGAACTCGCCCACCTACGCACCCGCCTGGGCGAACCTCGGCATGGTCCAGGAGTACTCCGGCGACAAGGATGCCGCCAAGACCTCCTACCAGGCCGCCATCGACAACGACCCCAACGACGAGTACGGCGCGAAGACCTACGCCACGCAGCGCCTGGCCGCGCTCGAGTCCTCGTCGAGCACCACGTCCACGACGACCAACTCCACCACGTCCTCGACCTCGGGCGAGACAGGGGCGAAGGGTCTCACTGATACGCTGAACAGTCTCTCTGGTACTGGACTCTAGGGAAGAGGAACCTCCATGAGCATCAATGTCTCAACCACACCCACCGCTGGGGGCTGCCGCGTGGCGGTCTCCGGCGAGGTCGACGTCTCCAACGCCTCGACGCTCCGCGATGCCCTCGACGAGCAGCTCTCCTCCGGCGAGGGCGCGATCGCCATTGACCTGGCCGACGTGCCCTACATCGACTCCACGGGCATCGGCGTCCTGGTGGGTGCCGCGCACCGCGCCAAGGAGCTTGGTCGTGGGCTCTCAGTGGAGCGACCGCAGAGAAACGTCGCGCGCGTGCTCTCGCTCCTGGGCGTGGGCGCCGACCTCAACGTCACTGGGGCGCAGGAGTAGCAAGGAGTAGCGACCCCGGCAAAGCCCGTGCCGCATAGGCGGTGTCGCGGGCAACTGTAGGAATCGATTCACCTGGAGGAAACCGACCGTGTTTGGCATTGGAGAGTCAGAGCTCGCTCTCATCCTGCTCTTCGCGTTCCTCATCTTTGGGCCAGACAAGCTGCCCGGGATGGGGCGCACCATCGGCCGCGCGCTGCGGCAGTTCAGAAACGCCCAGGAAGGCTTCACGCAGGTCGTGCAGACCGAGATCGTGGATCCCGCGACCGAGGCGATGAGCGATGCGCCCAAGAAGCCCAACCGCAAGCGTAGCGAGGAGGAGGACGCAGACGTCGAGGGCTCCGGCACCTCCAAGTCCACGCCCAAGACCGAGACGTTCGCCGAGCGCAAGAAGCGCCTCGAGGCCGAGCGCGCCGCCGCCGAGAAGCCCGCAGCAACGGACGGTGCCACGGCCACCGACGCCGACAGCGACGCCGACGCCGCCCCTGCTGCCGAGACGCCCGCGCCTGCCGAGACGCCCGCCGCAGCCGCTCCCAAGGCCGAGCCCGAGAAGCCCAAGCCCACGACAGCTGCCGACCTCTACGCGATGAGCCCCAAGCGTCGTCGCGAGCAGGAGGCCGCCAAGGCCGAGAAGGCCGACGCCCCGGCGCCGGAGGCTGACGCCGCCGACAGCGACGTCTCCGAGACCCCCGAGCCCAGCAACACCGTTACCGCAACAGACGGAGAGGAGGGCGGCGAGCAGCAGGCCTAGCGCCCCGCTCCCCATACCACCATGCCTATCGGACCAGCACGCATGCCCATCATGGACCACCTCGGCGAGCTTCGTCGCAGGCTCACCATCATCGTGGTCTCGCTTCTCACCGTGGCAGTCATCGTCTACTTCGCCACGCCCACGCTCATCGACCTCATGATCGACCAGATCAAGGAGGCCATGCGCGGCGGCGACCTCTACGTCCTCACCGCGCTCGGCGGCTTCACCATCCGCTTCAAGGTGGCTATGTTCTTCGCTGCCATCATCTGCACGCCGATCATCATCTGGGAGATCATGGCGTTCATCATGCCGGCGCTCAAGCCCAAGGAGCGCAAGTGGGTCGTTCCCACGGTCGCGGCCCTTGTCGCGCTGTTCTTTATCGGCATGATCTTCTGCTACTACGTGATCCAGCCGGCGGCGTTTGGGTGGCTTCTCGACCAGTCCTTCGAGTTCGCGCAGAACGTGGCCGACGCCGAGGACTACCTCAACATATACATGCTGCTCGAGATTGGCTTTGGCATCGCGTTCGAGCTGCCGCTCGTGATCTTCTACCTCTCGATCCTGCACATCGTGCCGTACAAGGTCTTCCGCGAGCAGTGGCGCTACGTCTACGTTGGCCTCATGGTCCTCTCGGCCGTCGTCACGCCCGACGCCTCGCCCGTGACCATGCTTCTCATGTTTGCCGCGCTCATTGCCCTGTATGAGATCGCCCTTGCAATTGCCCGCAACGTCATCGTGGCGCGCGACGGCAAGCAGGCCCTCAAGTGGACCCGCGAGGACTACGAGAACGCGGAGCTCGACAAGATTTAAACTAGGGGAACTCTGCCGTCACGATCCAAGCGAGGTAACCTCTTTTGATCCTTGTCGTCACCGAGAAGAACGATGCCGCCCAGCAGATCGCCAGGCTCCTCTCAGAGTCTGGCAAGCCCAAGGCGGACAAGGTCTACAACACGCCCATTTACCGCTTCCGCAAGGGCGGGGATGACTGGGTGACCATAGGCCTGCGCGGACACATCATGCAGCCGGACTTCCCGCCCGAGCTCAAGTTCGATTCCCAGGAGGGCTGGTACGGCCTCACTACCGAGGGAGAGCACCTGCCCGCCGACGTGCCCGACGGCCTTGCCCGCCCGCCCTTCTCGACCAAGCGCAAGCCCTTCCTCGCCGACGGCGTCGACATCAAGGGCTGGAAGATCCCGAGCCTGCCCTACCTGGTGTGGGCGCCCATCGAGAAGCTCCCTGCCGAGAAGGAGATCATCCGTTCGCTCAGGAACCTCGCCAAGAAGGCGGACTCCGTGATTATTGGCACGGACTTCGACCGCGAGGGCGAGCTTATCGGCTCGGACGCGCTCAAGCAGATCCTCTCGGTTGCCCCCAACGTGAAGGTCTCGCGCGCTCGCTACTCGGCCTTCACCAAGGCCGAGATAGACCACGCCTTCGACAACCTGGTGGCGCTCGACCAGGACCTGGCCGACGCGGGCGAGAGCCGCCAGCACATCGACCTCATCTGGGGCGCCGTGCTCACGCGCTACCTCACCTGCGTGCGCTTTGGCGGCCTGGGCAACACCCGCTCCGCCGGCCGCGTCCAGACGCCAACGCTGGCCCTCGTGGTCGAGCGCGAGCGCGAGCGCATGGCCTTCGTTCCCGAGGACTACTGGGTGCTTTCCGGCGAGGCCGCGCATGCGGGCTCCGATCCCTTCCGCATCACGCATGCCACTGCGCGCTTCTCGGACCATGACGCTGCCGAGAAGGCCTATGGCCACGTGCGCGACGCGAAGACCGCCACGGTGCGAGCGGTCACGCGCAAGACCCGCCGCGTGAACCCGCCGGTGCCCTTCAACACCACGTCCATGCAGGCTGCCGCGGCGGCCGAGGGAATCTCGCCTGCGCGCGCCATGCGCCTGGCCGAGTCGCTCTACATGGACGGCCTCATCTCGTACCCGCGCGTGGACAACACCGTCTACCCGTCGTCGCTCGACCTGCGCGAGTGCGTGCGCACGCTTTCGGCGGTACCGCAGTTTGCACCCACGTGCAAGGCGCTTCTCGGCCAGGGGACGCTCCACGCCACGCGGGGCAAGCAGGAGACCACCGACCACCCGCCCATCTATCCCACCGGAGCCGCCAACCCGGACAACCTGCAGCCGGCGGAGTGGAAGCTCTACAACCTCATCGCGCGCCGCTTCCTGGCCACGCTCATGGGGCCGGCGACGATTGCTGGCACCAAGGTTGAGCTGGACGTTGCCGGCGAGCCCTTCGTTGCCACGGGCAACGTGTTGGCCGTGCCGGGCTTCCGCGCCATCTACCCCTACGGCCTCAAGAAGGACGACCAGCTCCCCGAGCTTGCCGAGGGTGACGTCTGCGACGTCACCTCGATGGCTCTCGACGCCAAGCAGACCGAGCCGCCCGCGCGCTACAGCCAGGGCAAGCTCATCCAGGAGATGGAGAAGCGCGGGCTTGGCACCAAGTCCACGCGCGCCTCGATCATCCAGCGCCTGTACGATGTGAAGTACCTCAAGAACGACCCAGCCGAGCCCAGCAAGCTGGGTATGGCCATCATCGACGCGCTTACCAGCTACGCGCCGCGCGTCACCACGCCCGAGATGACCGCCGAGCTCGAGGGTGACATGACCAAGGTTGCCGAGGGTGCCGACACGCAGACGCAGGTTGTCGACCACTCGCGCGCGCTTCTCGCAGGTATGATGGACGGCCTTATCGACCACAAGGACGACCTCTCCGAGGCCATCGCCGACGCCGTGACCGCCGACGCCAAGATCGGCGTGTGCCCCAAGTGCGGCCGCGACCTGGTTGTGAAGACCTCGGCCAAGACACGCGGGAGCTTTGCCGGCTGCATGGGCTGGCCCGACTGCGACGTGACGTATCCGCTGCCCAAGGGTCGCATCGAGCCCATCGACGGCGAGGCGGGCGTGTGCCCGGAGTGTGGCGCGCCGCGCGTGAAGGTTCACCCGTTTCGCAACCGTCCGTACGAGACGTGCATCAACCCGGCCTGCCCCACCAACCGCGAGCCCGATATCGTTGTGGGGGAGTGCGCTGCGTGCAAGGCTGCCGGCCGTCACGGCGATTTGGTGGCGCACAAGTCCGAGAAGAGCGGCAAGCGGTTTATCCGCTGCACCAACTACGACGAGTGCGGCACGAGCTACCCGCTGCCGCAGCGCGGCGAGCTGCACGCCACGGGCGAGACGTGCCCGGAGTGCGGCGCGCCCATCGTTGAGGTTGTGACGCAGCGCGGGCCGTGGCGCATCTGCGTGAACATGGACTGCCCGAGCAGGGAGAAGAAGGCTGCCGCCGGTGCGCGCGGCGGGCGCGGGACGCGGAAGGGCTCCTCGGGACGCGGCGCGGCGACGGGGCGGAGCACAGCGGCGGGGCGCAGCTCCGCAGGGCGCAGCACTTCTCGGCGCAAGAAGGCGTAACGGGGCGTTTCCGTAGCTTCTGCGGTCGATAATCGCGCTCTCGGCGTCGAAGTGACGCCGGGAGCGCGATTGCATGCGCCGCAGCTGCGAAGATGCGCCCTCCGGCGAGAATATGGCGCCGGAAGCGCGAGTGTGGCGGGATTCTCGCCAAAGAGGGCCCTCCGGCGTCAGAATCTCGCCGGAGCATGGGTTCCCGACGGGATTCCGTACGAGACGCGCCCTCCGGCGTCGAAATGACGCCGGAAGGGCGGTTGCATGCGCCGCCGCTGCGGAAAACGGCCCTCCGGCGTCGAAATGACGCCGAAGGACGATTGGCTATACCGTCGCTGAGAGAAACGCATCTTCTGGCTGGGACACCCAAGCTCCTCTCGTCCTGCGATGGTCCACGCGCTGTCATTCACCGATAAGAATAAACCTTTCACCGAAATGTTACTTCATGATTACGGCTATCAAGATAGTAGCGATAGGTTAACTTCCGGGGTCCATAGTCGTCCGCACGCCATGCGACCGCTGGCGCAGCGAAGAGGGAGTACAAGATGTTCCAGGCCAACGCACATACGCTGATTGAGATTATCAGCATTACCTAGGTGCGAGTGGCTGCCAAGGCCGCCCGCACCTGCGGACGGCCGCGGACCTTTTGGCCCGGGGCTGTTGGGGAGACAGCGCCGGGCCTTTCTCTTATCTCGACGTAGCTCCCGCAGAACCCCGGACTTGGTCGGGACATCGCAAGCGAGAGGAGACTGATGGTACACATTTGCCATGACATTATGAGAACGATCCCACACTCCGGTGCGAGACGAGCCTGCCGCAGGTGAGCAGAGAAGCTCTCGCAAGAGCCAGAACCAGCAGGACCTCATGGTCCGCAAGCCATGCGATACCAACGTCGAAGAGGAGAAAAAGCATGTCAGCGCAGTCTTCAACGCCAACCGCCCCGACAGCGGCCGGCGCTCCCAAGCGGGATTCCGTCCTCGAGGTGATGGCCGCCTCGATGGTGGGCACCGCAATCGAGTTCTACGACAACTACTGCTACTCGATCGCCGCCGCGAGCTACTTTGGAATGGTCTTCTTCACCGACGTGGCGAAGCAGAACCCCTTCCTCGCGACGCTGTTCTCGTTCGTGACCTTCGCCGTGTCGTTTCTCGCCCGCCCGCTTGGGTCCCTGCTCTTTGGTCACTTTGGGGACAAGCTCGGTCGCAAGAAGACCCTGGTGGCGGCCTTGCTCATGATGGGCATCTCCACCTTCGTCGTGGGCGTTCTTCCGAGCTACGACGTCCTCGGTCCGCTCTCGGTCGTGCTCCTGTGCGCCTGCCGTGCGTTCCAGGGGCTTGGCCTGGCTGGCGAGTGGTCGGGCGCCGCGCTTGTCGCCACGGAGGACGCGCCCGCCAACAAGCGTGCGCTGTGGGGCTCCTTCCCCAACCTGGGTGCCCCCCTCGGCTTCTTCTTCGCCTACGGCGTGAACCTCGTGCTTGAGAGCAGCCTCTCCCAGGACGCCATGGTCGCGTGGGGCTGGCGCATCCCGTTTCTTCTCTCGGCTGTCCTCGTGGTCGTGGGGCTGGTCGTCCGCGAGCCGTCTGCTGTTGGGGGAGGGCTGTGGCCTCGCACGTGACCTGGGACGCTCGGCGCCTTGCCGCTCTCGCGTCGAAGTCCTTCTGCGGATGGGGCCCGTGCAGTTTGACGGCACGCGAGAGTCGCAAACGGGGCTGTCGGTTATTCAAGCGCTGCGTTGCGCTCATTTGGTCTGTGCCGGCGAGTATGGTCAACGCTGCTGCCGAGAAGCGCCGGCATCCTTTTGGCAATGGCTGTTATTCCGGACGTTTAGAAGCAGTCCGGACGTTTAGGGGCTGCTGACCGTCCGGAAAACTCGACTGCGGAGAAAGTCTGACTGGCAGCGCGGGGCCGACTGGCAGCGTGTGGCCGACTGACGGTTGTGTGGACGGCGAGAATGGCGGCCCCGTCTCACCCGTCAGCAATAATGTGCGTCGCCCCTCGCACATTTCCGTCCGATTGGGCTAGCGAGAAGTGCAAGGCCACTCAATCTACCAGGCAATCTGCTAGGAAACCATACGAACCAGTCTGGATTGGCTAACTTCTCGGGCTATTCTCGCAAAGTTAGCCATATACTACTCATGAGTTAGCTACATACAACTCGAGCGGCACGCAGCACGGACGGCCCCCAATCGCGGTCACGCGCCTGCGAGATCCCGCAAGAGGCGAGAAGGGAGTCGCGATGTCGATCATGGAGGCTGATGCGGTGATGGTGGGTGGCAATCGCGCAGGCGGCGCTGGCTCGCGCGCAGGCGGGATGGCCCCGAGCAGGGGAGCCCAGCTTCCTCTCGCCATGGTCGGCGCGGGCGAGACGATCCGCGTGCTCAAGGTGCGTGGTGGTGCGACGCTGCGTCAGCACCTCTCCGAGATGGGCTTCGTCGAGGGCGCGGAGGTCAAGGTGGTCTCGCGCGTGAATGGCGACGTGGTAGTGAGCGTGAAGGGCTCCACGTTTGGCATCGGCCGCGACATGGCGATGCGCATCGTCACCTACTAGTGGCAGCGTGGGCAGTGCGCGTGACGCACTTTGCTCCGCTCCATAACAACGCCGCTTATTAGCTGCCGCGGGCGCTCGCGACCTGCGGCTTGAGGAAGGGAAGAGCATGGCAAGTCTGAAGGATGTGCGCGTGGGGGAGGCCTGCACGGTCTCGAAGCTTGGTGGCACAGGTGCCATCAAGCGGCGCATCATGGACATGGGCATCACCAAGGGCACGCACGTCTACGTGCGAAAGGTCGCGCCCCTGGGCGACCCGATCGAGGTCACGGTACGTGGCTACGAGCTGTCGCTGCGCAAGGACGAGGCCTCCTGTGTCGAGGTCACCGACGTGGCGAAGGCCGAGAGGGGCGTCGCCTAGCCGAGAAGGGCGTCGCGAAATCCGGCGAGCCACGGCGAGCGACGGGCTCACACGACGGGGGCAGAGGCCCCCATGTTTTGGCACTGCAAGTTAACCAAAACTAACAAATAGCACCGTGAGGGTAACAGTTAGCCGGGAGAAACTTGCACGGCGCAGGCGCCGCCGCGTGCCGTCCCACACGAAAGCTTCAATCCGCACACTCAACCAGGAAAGGCAAGGCATGGCAGAGAAGATCGACATAGCCCTAGCTGGTAACCCCAACTGCGGCAAGACCACGCTGTTCAACGAGCTCACCGGCTCGAACGGCTACGTGGGCAACTGGCCGGGCGTCACCGTGGAGAAGAAGGAGGCCGTCTGGAAGAAGGACGCCAACGTGCTCTTCACCGACCTCCCCGGCATCTACTCGCTCTCGCCCTACTCCCCGGAGGAGGTCGTCTCGCGCGACTTCATCATCTCCGGCCGCCCGAGCGCCATCGTCGACCTCGTCGACGTCACCAACATCGAGCGCAACCTCTACCTCACCACGCAGATCCTCGAGACGGGTCGTCCCGTTGTCGTGGGCCTCAACATGTGCGACCTGCTCGCGCAGCGCGGCGAGAAGATCGATGCCAAGCGTCTCTCCAAGATGCTTGGCGTGCCCGTGGTCGAGGTCTCGGCCCTGCGCTCCAAGAACCTCGATGAGCTGGTGAGCACGGCAATCGACTCCGGCCGTGCCAACAGGGTCGCCCAGGGCGTGAAGTGCTTCTCGCCCGAGGTCGAGAAGGCTCTTGGCGCCATCGCCAGCACCATTGGCAACTCCTGCGCGCCGGACCTTCTCCGCTGGTACTCGATCAAGGTCTTCGAGCGCGACTCCGCCGCCATCGAGCCTCTTCACCTCTCCAAGCAGCAGCTCGAGGACATGGAGAAGGTCATCGAGCCCATCGAGCGCGAGCGCGACGACGACTCCGAGTCCATCATCACCTCCGAGCGCTACGAGTGGATCGCCACGGTCATGGACGCCTGCGTGACCAAGGCCCCCGGCAAGCTCACTGCCTCCGAGAAGATCGACCGCGTGGTCACCAACCGCGTGCTTGGCCTGCCCATCTTCATCGCGATCATGGTCGCCGTGTACTGGGTGGCGCTTGTCGCCGTGGGCACCCCCGCGACGGACTGGGTGAACGACAAGCTCTTCTCCGACGGCTTCTTTGTGAGCGGCACCGGCCAAGCGGCCTTTGAGGAGGCCGACGGGGCGTGGCAGGACGCCCACTACACCGACCAGATCTCCGGCTACCTTGCTGCGGCCGAGGAGGCCGGCGTCGACACCGACGGCGTCCAGGACGCCATCGACGCGGACCCGCAGACAGCAGACGACGAGACAACCATCTCCGCCTTCGAGGCGGCGGCCGAGAGGGCCGGCGTCGTTGCGACCGACGTCCCCGTGACCGACTCCGACGGAAACTACGTTGACACTGAGGGCAACGTCATCACCACGCTCGACGCGGATGGCAATCCCGTGCCTGCCGCCGGCCAAAAGGTCGAGGTGCTCCCCACGGTCACCGCGTCTGACTTCGCGACCGCCGTCAGCACCCCCGAGCCCGACCAGCACGACTACGATGGCTTTGTCGACTCCGTCCCCAACGCCGTGACCGGCTGGCTCACCGAGGCCGGCGCTTCCAGCGTGGTGGTCTCGCTCGTGGTCGACGGTATCATCGGCGGCGTGGGCTCGGTCCTCGGCTTCATCCCGCAGATCTTCGTCCTCTTTGTTATGCTCTGCTTCCTCGAGGACTGCGGCTACATGAGCCGCGTGGCCTTCGTGATGGACCGCGTCTTCCGCCGCTTTGGCCTCTCGGGCAAGTCCTTCATCCCCATGATCGTGTCCTCCGGCTGCGGCGTCCCGGGCGTGCTTGCCACCAAGACGATCGAGAACGAGCGCGACCGCCGCATGACCGCCATGCTCACCACCATGATCCCGTGCTCGGCAAAGCTCCCCATCATCGCGCTGGTCATGGGCGTGCTCGCCGGCGGCTCCAGCATGTGGTGGGTCGCCCCGATGTTCTACCTCATGGGCATTGCCGCGATCATCATCTCGGCCGTCATGCTCAAGAAGACCAAGCGCTTCGCCGGCGAGCCCATCCCGTTTGTGATGGAGCTCCCCGACTACCACATGCCCGCCATCAAGAGCTGGGCGCTGCACGTGTGGGAGCGCGTCTCCGCCTACGTCAAGAAGGCCGGCACGATCATCTTTGCTGCCGCAGTTGGCATCTGGGCTCTCTCCAACTTTGGCCTGGCCGGCTGGGAGGGCGGCGACGGCTCCTTCGGCTTCCTGCAGGCCATGGACGGCGCGCCCGAGACCTACATGGACTACTCCATCCTCGCCGGCGTGGGCGGTGCCCTGAGCTTCATCTTCATGCCGCTCGGCTTTGGCAACTGGCAGGCCACCGCGTCCACCATCTCGGCGCTCATCGCCAAGGAGAACCTGGTCTCCACCTTCGGCGTCCTGTACGGGCTTGGTGACGCCACCGAGAACTCCGTCTCCATGTGGCAGGGCTTCGCC
>Ga0256406_1002047_pt1 | contig 30083 bp, 18 predicted proteins | sample RumenRJG_03DNA_FD_185986 | JGI IMG/M metagenome (GOLD analysis project Ga0256406, IMG submission 185986) | Bovine rumen microbial communities from Lethbridge, Alberta, Canada - RJG_03 | ecosystem: Host-associated > Mammals > Digestive system > Stomach > Rumen | place: Canada: Alberta | collected... | reverse complement strand
TAGAGGCCGATGAGCATGACAAACATCAGTGACACACTCAGTCCGAAGACATTGATGAGGGTATAGCCCTTGTTGCGGGAAAGGAAAACGAAATAGCTCTTCATCATTTTATCTTTAGTTCTTTGTAATCCTTGTAACTCTCATATCCGCTCACGATGACGCGCTCGCCGGGCTCCAGCCCCTCCAACACTTCATAGTACTGCGGGTTCTGTCGTCCGATGCGTATGTTGCGGCGATAGGCTTTATGGCCGGAGGCATCGAGCACGAAGATCCATGAGCCGCCGGTGGTGCTGTAGAACGTACCCTTGGGGATGATGATGGCCTTCTTCGACTCGCCAAGCTGCAGGTCGATGTAGTAGGTTTGTCCCGTACGGATGTTCTGTGGACGGTCGCCACGGAAGACGAAGTCAATCTTGAAGCGGCCTTCGTGCACCTCGGGATATACCTTGCGCACGCTGAGGCGATAGGTCTTGCCGTTCTGGGTGAAGGTGGCTGAGAGTCCGCTGCGTACGCGGTCGATGTAGTGCTCGTCTACCTGCGCTTCCACCTTATAGTCGCTCAGGTCGTTGATGACGCCCATCTTCTGTCCGGCAGCAATGCTCTGTCCGAGTTCCACGTCGAGCGTACCCACCTCGCCATCGATGGTCGATCGCACATCGAGCTTGGCCTTGCGCTGGCGCACGAGCTCCACGTTGCGGCGCATCGAGGCCAGGTCGTTGCTCATCTGGCTCATCTGCGCCTGCCGCATCTGTGAGCTTTTGTTCAGTCGCTGACGGATGAGGCGGTTCTTCTCCACAGCCAGTTGGTAGTCCTCCTTGGCTCTGAGATAGTCCTCACGCGAGTTGAGCTGTTCTTTCTGCAAAGCGGTCTGATGGTTGTAGGCCCGCTTCTTGGCCTGCTCGTCCATAGCGAGTTGGGCGGCCTCGGTGCGGTTGCTCAGTTGGTCCTGCTCCATGGAGAGCTGTGTGTTGCGCAGCATGTCCTGCTTCTCGGCCAGCTCACTCTCAGCGTTGAGGATTTCGAGATCGAGATTGGAGTTGCTCAACCTAACAATAACGTCGCCTTTGTGCACCTTAGTACCCTCATCAACGACTTTCTCCACGACGACGCCTCCCTCTTCGGGCGAGATCTGTACCACCTGAATGGGCACCACGTTGCCGTCGAGGCTCACGTAGTCATCAAACTGCTTGTCCTCAACCGCAGCGATGCTCAGTCCGCGGTTGTCCACCTGGAGCGTCGAAGTGAAGTTGCCCACAGCCAGCCATACGAGAGCCACAGCCAGCACCACGCCTCCAGCCATCCATGGCCAGTACTTACGTGGAATGCGGTATTTCTTCTGTTTGATCTCTATATCCATTTCTGTATCTGAGTTAGTTGCGCTTTGGTTTCTTATTCAGACGGTAAACGACGTGGAAGAGAACGTAGTTGGGCAGCACGTTGCGCCACACCTCGGTGCGTCCCTGCGCATTCATCGTCACGCTGAGGTTGTTCAGTTGGTGAAGTATGTCGAAGCCGTCAACTATGAAAGTCAGTCCGAGTTTTGGAAAGGTTTTGGAGAGACGGGCGTTCCACACCACATCGTTGGTATTGGCGCCTCCTGCCTCGTAGCCCCGACGGCTATAGATGCTCAGGTCGGTGGAGAGTTCTATCTTGCCGGGAAGCGTGGCCTTGACCGTGGGTCCATAGTGGAAATCCCATACACGCTGGGTTGTGAAGCCCTCACGGGAGCCGCCAGAGTAGTAGAAAAGCACAAAGCCATTGAGGCCCAACCGGAGCCATGGGAACTTATACTCCAACTTCAGGTCTTCCGTGAACCAATGGTTGTGGACGATGCTGCGGTCGGGCTCGGTCACTGGGGCATCGGCAGTGGTCGCCACGCTCATCAAGTCAACGCTGCGCGAGAAGCTGAACCGTGTCTTCGAGTCGAGGCTGAGCAACTTGCTCTTGCCGATAGGCGTGGCATAGTCGATGCCCTCTTGCAGGACACGGTTGCCATTGACGTTGTAAGGCCGGAACACGCGCACGCCAGTGCTACGGTCGTAGGTGTAGCCCATGGCGAGGGCATTCTGATAAATCCAGAACTGAGTCCACACGCTGAAGTGGGTGTCTTGCTTGGTGTTGCTGTCGCCTTTGTACATCAGCATGAAGTAGTGGGTGTGGCTATCACGCAGAAGGTTGTTGCCCAAGGTGACGTTCAGCGGGTCAGCATCGCTTCTCACGTCGATGAAGCGGACCAGGTCGGGCGTCACATGCGAGAGCTGATAGCGAAACTCAACATATTTATGCTGCCGGTCCCACATCTTGCGCACGAGGGCATAAGGACTGAAATGCCAGGAGTGGCGACGGAACACGCCGTTGTAGTCGGCCTGGCGATAATCCATGCGGTAGCTGTCGTAGGTCACTGGCAGGTAGACGGTGATCCAAATATCCTTGTCGTCTCTGCGCCATCGGGAGACAGTCCAGTTCAATGACAGCTCGTTGGACACATGCCGCTGTTTGCGCCAGAAGCTGTTCTGCATGTCGATGGTGCTCTCATACAGGCTCAGCGAGGGCAGCGAGCCCAACCCGCTGGCATCGTCGGCGCCATAGCCTGCCAACTGGTCGAGGCGGTAGAGGGCATAGTCGTGATGCTCATGCTCCACGGATAGCTTATAAGTGGGACGAATGCTCATGAATTCGTTGAACCAGTATTCAAATCCGGGAGTGAGACTGAACGACAACGTGCGGTCGGGACGGCCGTGCTCATAGCGGTTGCGGTAGTCGGTCGTGGCTGCAGCCAGACTGGGATAGTCGAGCCGGTATTGTGAGAAGGTTTTAGAAGTGTTCGACTTGTATTTGAAGTCGCCGTAGATGAAGAACTGGCTCGTCATGTCCTCAGCAAGGAACTGGATGAAATTCAAGCCACTGCCCGTCTCCACACGGTCGCTCTTGGCCAGCTGGTTGTTGAGCAACCGGTTGGCGGCAATGCTGCACAGCAATTGTCCGGCTTGCGGGCGACTAATGGAGTCGATGAGACAGGCGGCATCACCGATATATTGAGTGGGGTCCTGATTGAACGTGGCCGATGCCATGGCCGACTGGTTACGCGTATGCTGCCAGGAGAAGGAGGGAGTCAGCTCAGCCGACGCCATTCTGTTGGGTGTCCATCGCCAGTCGTGACTGGTTGAAAATCTCAGAGAGTGATTGCGCGACCGCTGCTGTTGACGCGTCCACGAGTCACCGCCCGTGAGGTAGTTCTGCATGCTTTGCCGGGTCAGTGCGTCTTCATTGTTATGCGCGATGACGGCATCACCGTTCACCTTATACCGCGAGTCCTTCTGTTTCACGAGATATTCCACGCCAGCCTGTCGCTGCGTCTTCTCTCCCGACGGCATCTGGTCGGGCGTCCAAGTGGTGGACTCACCCGGTCGGCGGGCGTCGTTAAGGTTGTTGAGATTGCCAAAGAAGGTGACGCGCGAGTGATTGGTGAAGCGCAGGGCGAAGAGGCGGGCCAGATAACGGTCATGAGTACCGCCGCCCACCTCGGCATTGGCTATCCATCCGATGTTGTACTCCTTCTTCAGGTGTACATCCATCACGAAGGTCTCGTCGCCAAGCTTCTTGTGGACCATCTCTCCGCGCAGACTCGACTTGTCATAGACCTTCACATTCTTCACCATGTAGGCGGGCAGATTGTCGAGCATGATCTGGCGGTCCTTGGAGAAGAAGTCCTCACCGTTGAGGAGCAGACTCTCCACATATTTGCCGTTGACATAGATGCGGCCGTCGTCCTTCAGTTCCACGCCGGGCAACTGACGGATAAGTCCATCAAGCATGCTGCCTTCGGAGAGTTGGAACGCGTCGGCGTTGAACACGAGGGTGTCGCCTTTGTTGTAGAACTTCACCTTCGTGGCCTTGACCACCACCTCGCCGAGCTGGACAGTCTTGGGCGCACGCTTCATCAGCAGGTCGGGGGCAAAGCGCATGGACATGCTGACGCGCGACTTTGTCTTCTTGGCAGGCAGGAGCACGTAGGCCGTCTCGTAGCCGTCGAGCTCGGCCTTTAGAAGCATGTCTTGCATGTCGGAGGTGGGACTGGTGACCCAATAGACATCAGTCAGCTCACCAGATTGCTGACTCTTGGAGGTGCGGCCCGTAGAATCGACCACCACGCTGTCGGTAGTCAACAGCGACACACGGGCACCATCGAGCAACACGTGGGTGAGCTGGTCCTTCACTTGTCCGATAACCACACAGGGCTTGTCTTTCTTCTGGGCCATGACCGGTGCCACACTATAAAATAATGTAAGTAACATCAAGGGGAGCAATCTTTTCCAAGTCATATCTTAAGTCTGATTAATTATTGTTCTATATCTATAGCGTTACTTTTCTACTCAAGCACATATTAAGAGCTCAAAAACTTATAAACTCAAAAACTCAAGAACTCATAAACTTCCCGAAAGGTAGTAACGCACCAGTCTCTGCTTCAGCGCCAACATCATCTCGCTCTGCAATAGCATCAGTCGGCTTTGCAGCAGTGTCTGGGCTGCAGTGTGCAAGTCGAAAACGGAAAGGATGCCCTCCTCATACTTGCGGCTGGAGAGGTAATGGGCCAGCGAGTCGGAGGCTACCTTTGTCTGCAGCTGCTGTACCTCACGGGCATAACCACGGAAGTCGAGCACAGCCTGCACGGTGTTGTCGTGCTGTCTGCGGTGGGCATCCTCCACGTCGAGGCGGGCTTTCTGCCAGTCGGTCTTGGCCCTACGGACCTTGTTCCACGAAGAAGGAGAGAAGAGCGGTATGGAGAGAGTCAAACAGACATACTCACCCATATTGTTGTGGAACTGTGAACCGAAACCGTCAGTCAGCCCGCCGGCGGTGAGGTTTTTATAATAGTTTGTGGCTACGCCTCCGCCCAATATCAGCCGGGGCAAGAGATTGGCGCGTTGTATCTTCCATTCCAGTCGTGCCCGTTCGGCTGTGGCCTCAGCCAGCGCTACTTCGGGACGGTCGCCGGTGACGAATCCGTGAGCAATCAGACTGTCGCAGGCCCGGCGGCTCGCGGGCAACAGAGCTGCGGAAGCCACATCCACAGGCAGCGCGCCCACGCTGAGACTGTCGTCAGCAGGGAAGTTCATCTCCGACTTCAGGTCGCTGAGCGCCTTCGCGGCGAGGTTACGCTGGTGGAGCAGATTGTACTCGTCCTCAGCCACCTGACTCTCCACCTGTACTACATCGGGTCGGCTCTTCTCGCCCAACTCAAAGAGCCGCTTTGTCTTGGCGAGGAGAGCCTTGGAGTCCTTCAACTTCTCGTTCATGAGGTCGATGGTGCAACGGGTGTAGACGGCATCAACATATTTCTGCATCACGCTGATGGCCTTGTCGTCGCGGGCCATCTGCACGGCGGTTGGCGCTACGTCACGGTCGAGACGGGCCTGCCGGAAGGCGTTCCAGGTGGCGCCGAAGTCGAACAGCGTCATTGAGGCGCCGATGCCATAAGAATTGTTGAATGTCGTCACATTATTATAGGTATTGGTTTCCGGGTCGATGTTGCGGCCCCAACTGTATTGCCCATTGACCTGCGCCTCAACAGAGGGCAGGAAATCGAGCAGCGCCGTACGGTAGTCGGCCTTCTTCTGCTGCGCCTCCAGCGTCTGCCGGCTCACCTCAGTGGCATGCTCGCTGGCATAAGCGATGCAGCGGTCGAGCGACCACGGCTCCTGACCGTAAGCACCAACGACCAGCATCAGACCGATAATGAGTATATAGCATTTCTTTCTCATACACTATCCTTAATGCCAAAGTCGTGCCAAAATCGCAAGTGCTTGATTTTCAACATTAAGCTAAAAACGCTCGTTTCCCTTACTGTCTAATTATTGGACACTCGCTGTCTAATAATTGGACAACGGGCAGGGAACGGCTGCCCTACCCTACTCAGCCGACCCACTGCGCAATCATGAGTGAAAGCCCTGCTCTGCAGCAAAAATCGTCCGTATCTCGCCAAGATGATAATTATTTTTCGTACATTTGCGATTAAAAATTAAGAACATCAGCATGAAACACGGAACACTACTCGTCGTCGATGACAACCGAAATATACTCGCCACCGTGAAGATGGTGATGCAGCAGACCTTTGAGAAGATTATCTGCATGGCCTCGCCGTCCAGCCTCCCTACCCGACTCAGGGAAGACCGGCCCGACGTGGTGCTGCTCGACATGAACTTCCACAGCGGCATCAACAATGGCAACGAGGGCCTCTACTGGCTTCGCGAGATCAAGCGGCTACGGCCACAGACAGCCGTCGTGCTCTTCACGGCTTATGCCGACATCGAACTGGCGGTGACCGGACTGAAGGATGGCGCCGACGACTTCATCGTCAAGCCGTTCCACAACCAAAAGCTCATCCAGACACTCTCCGACGCCTACGACAAGACCCACAAGGACAGCAAGACGCCGCAGCAAGCCCCCTCGACAATGGTCTGGGGACAGTCGCCCGCCATGCGACAGTTGCGCGAAACCGTGGAGAAGGTAGCGGTCACAGATGCCAACATTCTCATCACGGGCGAGAACGGAACGGGCAAGGAGGTGCTGGCGCGGGAGATTCACCGGCTATCAAAGCGCTCGCAGCGGCAGCTCATGCCCATCGACATGGGAGCCATCACGGAGACGCTCTTCGAGAGCGAGCTCTTCGGCTACGTCAAAGGGGCCTTCACCGATGCCAAGGCCGACAAGCCCGGCAAGTTTGAACTGGCCGAGGGCAGCACGCTCTTCCTCGACGAGATTGGCAACCTCAGCTACGCCTTGCAGGCCAAGTTGCTCACGGCCCTGCAGCGCCGCACCATCGTCCGCGTGGGCGGCAGCACACCGATACCCATCGACGTGCGCCTCATCTGCGCCACCAACCGCAACCTGGAAGAGATGGTCTACCAGGGCACGTTCCGCGAGGACCTGCTCTACCGCATCAACACCATCCGCCTGCATCTGCCGCCACTGCGTGAGCGCAGCGGTGACATCATGACCTACGCCCAGCTGTTCCTCAACCGCTATGCCGCGCTCTACGACAAGGGCGGGATGACCTTTGCTCCGGATGCTGTGGAGAAGATTGAGTCGCTGCCGTGGTATGGCAACATTCGAGAGCTGCAGCACGCCGTGGAGAAAGCTGTCATCCTCAACGACGGCGGCGAGGTGCATGCCAGCGAGATTGAGGGCAGCAGCCGACCGGCCACACCGACCGACAGCGCACCGCAGACGCTCGACGACATGGAGCGCACGGCCATCGCAAACGCAATCAAGGAGTGTGAAGGCAATCTCTCGCAGGTGGCCTCGCAGTTGGGCATCTCACGACAGACGCTCTACAACAAAATCAAGAAATACGGATTGTAATCATGCTGACGATCATTCTCTCTGTTCTCGTCATCATTCTTGTAGTGGTTGTGGCCATACTCATGCGTCGCAACCGCCGCAACGTGAAAAAGGTAGAGTTTCTCTTCAATGCGCTCGACAATGGCGACTACACTTTCCGCTTCAACGAAGGGGGAAAGTGGGGCGACGACAAAGCCATCAACGCCGCGCTCAATCGGGTGAAGGAAATCCTGCAGCACGCGCGTGACGAACAGATAGAAAAGGAGAAATACTTTGAGTTCATCCTCGATTCTGTCGATACCGGTATTCTCGTTGTCGACGAGCGCCGCGGACTGGTATTGCGCTGCAACGCAGCCGCCCTGAAGTTGCTCGGGCGTGAGGCCGTAACCCACATCGACCAGGTGAAGGACCAGCTCAAACGATTTTCCGTGCATGAGACCCACACCACGCTCAGCGGCCGCCCCGTGCGCATCATGGCCATCAGCGACATTGGCGGCGAACTGGCCAATCAGGAGATTGACTCGTGGGTGAGACTCATCCGCGTGCTGACGCATGAGATTATGAATACGCTCACGCCCGTCATCTCACTCAGCGAGGCCCTGCTGCCCAAGGCCGAAGGCGAACAGCGCGAGGGACTGGAAGTGATTCACCACACCAGCAAGGACCTCATCGACTTCGTAGAGAACTACCGCAAGTTCACCCATGTGCCCACGCCCCAGCCCACGCTTTTCTATGTGGAACCCTTCCTGGAGCGCATGGCCGCGCAGGCCCATCCGCTCATCAGCGACGGGGTGACGGTGAGCATCAACGTGAAGCCCCACGACCTGCTGGTCTATGCCGACGAGGGACTCATCACACGCGTGATGAGCAACCTGCTGAAGAATGCCGGTGAGGCAACGTCTGTGGGGCAGCACATCTGGCTCAAAGCCTATACCAACAGCAGCGAGGCGGTAATCATTGATGTTTCAGATGACGGCAATCCCATCCCGGCCGACATCGTCGACCATATCTTCATTCCCTTCTTCACCACGAAAGCGTCGGGCAGCGGCATCGGTCTCTCACTCTCGCGCCAAATCATGCGCGTGAGCAACGGTTCGCTAACGTTGGTAGATAGAGGCGATAAGGGACCGACGACGTTTAGGATGACGTTTGCATAGAAAAGAGAAGATTCACTCCTAGACCCACTCCCCACTATCCCCCTCTCCCTACGAAGGGAGAGGGGGGAACGCAATGAGGCCGAACATCCCAGTTTCTCCCTATTGCAATTAACATGGATATCGGCTAGGCCTTATGTTGGGCTTCGCTCACTATTTTATCAATGTCGTCAAAAGCGTTTTCTAATCTCTCGCAGTGGTAGATTTCGTACATGTCGTAAATCAAGTCTACAACATTCAAGCGCTTCCATTCGTCGAGCACATTGTTGGCTGTCGTATCTTTGTGCTCGGCGTAGCGCTCTATAAGGTAAAGGAAAAATTCACTTTGCTTGGTCATCTTATTCTGCTCTAATGTAAATAGAAGATCTTGGGTCTCCGGTAACTTTCTCGGCTTCCCACATATCAAATATAATGAGAGGACTAACCTTGTAAAGCTCTGTCTCTGGATCTATCAGCATGCGGTAAGTCTCTGAACTCAAAAAATCACTGATGGCTTTCCTTTCATCTATTCCATATTTGTCGATGATGCTTCTTACAACTTCCTTGTCCATGAAGTTGAGTATGCGTGCGGGAACTTTCGTCACCATTTGTTGCCTCCTTCCTTAAATACTAATTTACTGATTGCCATCTCACTTTTAAATGCATATTGATCTGTAAGATTTTGAGGTAGCAATCGCTTGACAGCTTCTTCTTTTGTATAAACACCAGACATGTAATCATCAATTACTGGCAATGTGGAGTCATTGGCGACAGGTCCAATCACAACATCGTAATCATTGGGTATGGACTCGCCTCGGCGATTCTGAACCACATAATCAAGCCATTCACCATTGGCAGTATCAAATCTCAGGACGCTAAGTCTCTGAAAATTCTTATCATCGAATTCATAGACGTTTACTATCGGCTCTCCCTCATGACGTCGACGTGTTACACTCTTTGCCCAGCGTGTTGCTTGCTCAAGAGATAACGTTAAGTAAAAGCCTGGGCCAAAGTCAAGAGATCTTTGTCCTTTCAAAAGCTTCGGCTTCTCTACGACAACGTTACTTCCATGATATAATTTCATCTTTTCAAGTTTTCTACTATCTTTTTTTGATAGGCATTGCCGCTACAAATATACAAGTTTTTCATGGTATTTTCACCAAAATACGAAGAATTTTCTGAAAGTGCTCTATTTTGGCCATCCTCTATGGAAGAAGCCTCTATTATGAGACTATAATAAAACCAAGAACTTTGTGATTTACAGCTATAATCGTTTTACCACCGAGTGGTAATCGTTTTACCACCGAGCGGTAATCGTTTTACCACCGAGCGGTAATCGTTTTACCACCGAGCGGTAATCGTTTCATTCAAGTGACAACCGTCACGTTTTTCGTGATGACCGTCACGCTCGTTTGTGACGACCGTCACGTTCGTTCGTGACAATTGTCACGCTCATTCGTAACTTTGAGATCCAAAGATATCAACGCTTTATGACAAAGTACCTGCAAGGCAAGCAAAAAAGAAAGCCTGACAATTGCTACACAAGGCGTGTGAGAACTGTCAGGCATTTTGGATTGAACCTATTGACTACATTATTTCAATTGCATGGAGCGGATATAATCTTCTTGGGGTTTGCAGTTGATCAGTTTGATGTTGTCCAGATAGTTCTTGAGAATCGTCTTAGCCAGTTGCCGAGATTGGTCCCACGGATGAATAATTTTTCACCTTTCGGGTCCACAATGTTCTTCCCCTTGACCGTCAGGAAACCGTTTACTTGGGCAAAGGCGACAACCATTCTTGCTTACTATCACACCCGGGGTTAGCCTACATTATTCATGAACATTAAACGCTACTTTTTTGAACATGAATTATCACAAATTACCCATAAATTATTCGTAAATGATTATATTCATGAGAAATTTATGGATAATTTATGGATATTCGTGTGAAAAATAATCTCCATGAATAATGTAGGCTAAAAAATGTAGATTTATTTTGAGGCTTGGCACAAGGCCCACCCATAGTTTCCTCCCGCCGAAGGTAGGGTAAAGAAAATGCATCTCAGTGCCCGAGACTGGGGTACTGAGATGCAGAAAGCCCGGACATGTCGAAAAGTTTTTATCTGGACGATTGAGAAGAATATATAGTGGTAACCCAGTATTCGCAGAGGAAAGGACAATGGCCTTATCTCTCCCTGAGCAGTTGCAGCAATTCGTCTTTTGAGAGTTTCGCACTGAGGTCTCCGCCTTCCAGGAGAGCATCGGCCAGCGACTTCTTGTTCTGATGGAGTTGGATGATCTTCTCCTCGATGGTTCCCTCAGCGATGAGCCGGTATACCGTGACGGCATTGTGCTGTCCGATGCGGTAAGCACGATCGGAGGCCTGTTCCTCAATGGCGGGGTTCCACCAGGGATCAAGGTGGATGACATAGTCGGCAGCGGTGAGGTTGAGTCCCAGTCCGCCCGCTTTCAGGCTGATCAGGAAGAGCGGCATGTCACCGGTCTGAAACTCCTTCACGAGGCGGTCGCGCTCCTTCGCAGGCGTGGCACCATCGAGATAGAGATATTCCACGCCACGCTTGTCGAGGGCCTTGCGGATGAGCGCCAGATGCGAAGTGAACTGACTGAAGACCAGTGCGCGGTGGTGATTGTCGTGGAGCGAGTCGACCATCTCCAGGAAGACTGCCTCTTTAGACGAGGGAATTTTGAGACTCTTGTCGATGAGCTGCGCGTTGCAGGCCGCCTGACGGAGGCGGGTGAGTTCGGTGAGCGTCTGCAGTGGCGTGGCGTCGCCGTCAGCAAGGTTGACGAGTGCCCGCTGACGGATGTTGTCGTATAGAGCCCACTCTGCCTCGGAGAGCTGCACCTTGCGGGTGACCTCAGTTTTCTCGGGCAGTTCGTTGAGCACGTCGTTCTTCGTGCGGCGCAGGATGAAAGGCGAGATGACGCGGCGCAGCAACCGCTGCGACGACTTGTCGTGAAGCTTCTCTATCGGCGTGATGAAGCGGTCGGTGAACTGCTGGAAGGAGCCGAGCAGACTGGGATTGGCAAACTGCATCAGATTCCAGATCTCGCTGAGGTTGTTCTGCACCGGCGTACCGGTGAGCAGCATGCGGAAGTTGCCTTTGAGTTTCATGGCAGCCTTCGACATCTTTGTGTCGCGGTTCTTTATCGTGTGGGCCTCGTCGAGCACAATGGTGTTCCACTCTCTTGAGCAGAGATTTTCCTCCTCATTGATGAGCAGGCCATAGGTGGTGATGACCACGTCGAAAGCGGCAGCCCCGCGAAGCATGTCGCCACGGTCTTCACCGGCCTGGTTGAGAATCTTCACGTTTAGTCCGGGAGCAAAGCGCGCCAGTTCATCGCGCCAGTTGAGTATCAGCGAGGTGGGCACGACGACGAGCGCAGCGCCTTCCTTGGCACGGCTGAGCAGCACGGTGATCGTCTGCAGGGTCTTGCCCAGTCCCATATCGTCAGCGAGCAAAGCGCCTGCGCCCCAATAGGCCAGACGCGACATCCACACGTAGCCCTCTTTCTGATAGTCGCGCAGCTCGGCGTTGATGTTACGGGGCACCCGCACCTTCAAGTCGCCCGACTCTTCCACGCGCTTGATAAAGTCGCGATAGTGCTGGTCGGCCTCGATATTGAAGCCCGCGTTCTCCATATCCTCCAGAGCGGGGGCGTTGTACATGGCTACGCGCAGATGTCCGCGCTGCTGCTGCCCCATCTTGTCGAAGATGGCGAGCTGCTTGCGCAACTGATCGCTGATGGCAACATATTCTTTGTCGCCGAGCTGAATGAAATGTCCCTTGGACTCACGCAGCTTTTCCATCAGCGTTGCGATCTTCATTCTCTCTCCCTCACCTATCTCTATGTCGCCAGAGATGTCGAACCAGCTGGCCATACTGTTGACCGATAGGTGCATGGCCGAGGGTTGAAGCTGCTTGCGGTTCACGGTGAATTTGGCTCCCTCGGGCCACTCCACCTTACCGACCTTGGGATTCTGGCGCAGCAAGTCGAGAAGGTCGAGACACTCCTCGATCGACAACATCCACTTATCGCCTTCCTGATCACTGTCGAAGGGCTGGAGCAGTTCTGTGGCTTTCTTGAGATTCTTGCTCTCAGCCTTCATGTTGCGGTGGGTCTGCAGACTCTCATCCTTATAAATGGTAGAGATAATCTCCATACCCTCGGCGGGACTCATATAGGGCGGACACACGGCAAACGGCTTGACGAGCAGTTGCAGAACGATCATATCCTCGCTGGGCTGCAGTCGAAAAATGATATGACTGTCGGCATCCACCATCTTGATCTGGGTGTTGGCCAGCAGATCGCTCATCACCACCATCTTGCGGGAGAAGGCTTCGAGCACCTTCGTGAGCTTGTCCTTAGCCTCGGGCGGGAAGGTGCCAATGGAGTTGAGCAGTTGGAGACTTTGCTTCTGCTTATTGCTGAATTTCACCACCTTGACCAGCTGAGGCGACTCTTGATAGGCTGCGAAGCCCGACTCCAGTGAGGAACCAGAACCTATGTTGCTCACTATTTTATAGCCATCCTTGCCAAGTGTTACCGACAGCTGCAACTTTTCGTGCACGATTTCGATGCGGCTGGAAGGATTGCTGGCATCGAAGACCAGCGGGTGCCCGACGAGCGCATCCATCACTTCAGCTCCGTCCAGACTATATGAGTTTGGGCCGTACCATCCCGTTGTGAACTCTTTTACGAGCAAGGCCACTTTGCGGTCCTGATCGCTATAGGGCAGGTCGGTGCTGTCGCGAAACGTTTTCAAGGCGATGTTGCGGCCCGTCGACCAGTTGATGCCGTTGCGACTTTTCTGCAGTCGTGGCTGCACAGAGAAGTCGTCGAGATCGACATAATAGCAGATGCGCTCCTTGCTCACAGATGCGGCCTGACCGGTGACGTCTTCGTCAACAAGGATTTCGTTGAGCACCTTCTCCCAAGGGGCCAGGACCTTGATGACAGGCAACGAGGGATGCATGCCCGTCTCCTTCTCCAGCGAGGCCCGTTCGTCCTTGAGACAGTCGAAGTCAGCACTCATCTCAAGATTGATCAGCTTCAGCCCATCCTTGACTCTTTCGGCCATAAAGTTATCGATTTTCTGAAGTATGGCCTTGTCCTTCACCAGGTTGAAATGCTTGAGCGCGAAATAGTAGAGCGTCTGCTGCAGAGGAGATTGGAATCTATTCCATATCTCATTTCTGGAAAAGACGTCGTCGTGGAGCTTGGCGTAGAGTATCATATACTCTGCGAGATACATCCCCCGGTCCCAATTTCTGTTTTTTAAGATGGTCTCCACCTTCTTCTTTGCAGCAGGCGAATCATCAAGGAAAAGGGCTATGGCGTAGTAGAAGTTGGCCAAGGGATTGTCGGGCATGAAGTAGCTGCCCGTGCCCCTGACCGCACGCTGGAATAAGGTTGTGGCTTGGGCATAATCCTTGTTTTGGATATAGCTGATCAATTGCAGCACAGTTTGGGCCTGGCAAGGTTCCTTGACCGTGGCTAGTGCCTTTTTCAGATTGCCGTCGCGCAGGAAATGAAGATAGAGATAGACGACCCCCTGCTGTTCGATAGCCTTCTGTCCGATGAAGTTCCCCGGACAAACAATCGTGTCGAGGAGCAGCTGCTCGTCGACGGGCTTCTCACGGAGAATACGGTGTTTACGGAATTCGAAAAGCAAATCTCGGAGTTGCTCATTCGTCTCCTTGAAATATGCGCTGTTCTCTGGAACATCGACGAGCCGGTCGAGAAACCGATAGAAGAAGACATCCTTCAACTGGGCCAGTGTACTACTTGGTGTCTCTGTTTGTTTAGACATCCATCCAGGCAAGCCCACCTTGAAAGCCTGAATATCGAAGGGCTTGCCATGGACAAAGGCGTAATAGGACTCGATGAAGTCTTTGCGTGTAGACTGGTCCGACATGAGAAACCTGTCCCACCTGGAGGGCGCTTTGCTCTCAGGCGAAACTCCTTCGAAACGTTTAAACTGCAGCTCCGACATCATCTTCATCAGTTCCATCCATGCCTTCGGCTTCAGATAATACAATGCCGCACCGTTGTAGGTGGTTCCTACAAACTCGATGACATCTTTTTCATAGCGGGAGATAAAATCGCGAGTGTTTTTCATTTTGGTCTTGAACACTTCGATTGCATTGGCAAGAATGTCGTTTCTTGTAAATGGGTGAAGATTGCATGCCATCAAATGTATTAAACCATTATTAACGTAGTCTGAACTGCCTATTGCCATAAAATCTTGAGTGATGTTGAGTATGAAAATGATTAGACTCTGCAAAAGTACAAATAATTTGCTAAATATCTGCTACATAGTGCCCATGTTCCTCCATAAAACTTCATAAGTTTCTGCCAGACCGAAGAAGATCTGCGGTATGGCATTCATTTACACAATCTTTTTCAGCACATGGTGAATGGGAAATACAGACTCCATCTTATTACAATTCAGTTACAGCCTAGAATCTTCTAAAAGCATACAGAAAGCCGCTTTATCTTTGCCGCCGTAATAACTCATGGCCTAACGATGATCCGTTACAAATGTCACGAATGAACGTGACAACTGTCACGAATGAACGTGACAACTGTCACGAACGAACGTGACAACTGTCACGAATGAACGTGACAACTGTCACGAACGAACGTGACACTTGTCAATTGTTTATTTCACAGAAAAAATATAATTTTGCAGCCGGATTTTTGAATTATGCACGACGATACATCATACTCTGATTTTGTGTCTGGCGGGGCGGTCAACGTCTTGCACGAATACAGCGGCTTTGAAAAGATTGCTGATGGGTCCTTTTGTACCCTTTGGCGGGCCAGCAAAGACGGCAGGTGGGTAGTCGTGAAGTCGTTGCAGCCGCAATATCGAGATAGTGCGCAGTATGAGCTGTTACTCAAGAAAGAGTACGACATTCTCTCGATGTTCAACAGCCCTTATGTGGTAAAGGTCTATGACTATTGCAACATTGCGGGCTACGGCAACAGTATCGTGATGGAATGGATTGACGGCGTGACGCTGAAGCAATGGCTTCATGGGCCCGTCACCTCTACTTTTCCCAGTCTTCCAACCCGAAAGGAACGGCAAAGGGTGGCCATGCAGATTGTCGAGGCACTGGCCTATCTCCACTCTCTTCAAGCCGTGCACCGCGACCTGAAGCCTTCCAATATCATGCTGACGCGCAACGGCTGTCAGGTGAAGTTCATCGACTTCGGATTCTCCGATACCGACAGTTTCGCCATCCTCAAGCAGCCCGCAGGCATCCGAGGCTACCTACCACCCGAGCAGGAGCAGAGCGCGGTTACAGATGAGCGCAACGGTATCTACAGCCTCGGCATCATCCTGCGCGAGATGAAGCTGGGGCGGGAGTGGAACTGCGTCATCAACAAGGCGCTCAAGCCCATCGACAGCCGTATCAGCCACGTAACGGATATTCCCCTGATGCTGCGAAAGCAACGGAAAAAGATGCGGACGATGGCAGCCCTGTTGCTGACGGCAGTCATCGTCCTGAGCAGTTTTATGACCTATGAGTATCTGCTGTTACCCCGTCCGCATTATGATGTGGTGACGCGGTTTCAAACTTCTAATATGATTTATGAGTCATGGGGGCAGGGAAAAGTTACGATGCGGCCAGCTTACAAAAACAGTTCGTTCGAGGAAGTGCCAGCCTATGTGGAAAACGAGGGATTCAAATATAGGGTTGACGAGATTACGTTTAATGCTTTCCGCAACGACGACTCCCTGCAAGCCATTGTCATTCCTCATAGACTGCAGCTCATGAAAGGGGCCTTCAGGAATTGTCCTTCTCTGAAAGACATATATTTTAAAGGCGCTCCTCCACATATAGGAAATGAACTTTGGCCAACTACAATCGACGACGTTTTCGACCCTTCCCATTTCTCAACGGTGTGCCTCCACGTGCCTAAAGACCATAGGGCATCATACGAAGAGTCGCCGTGAAGCAGGTTTAAGAAGGTCGTATATTATTAAATGCGAAAGGCATACGCCAAACAATAAAAGCCAGAAAAAATGAGACAATTTATTCTAAACCTGATGCTCATGCTCACAGTCAGCATGGGCGCCAAAGCTCAAAGCTATATGAAAGAGACCAATCAACCAATAGTGGACGTACATGTCCATAACGTACAACCTTCATTTCTCAATGCCCTGCGCAGTCACAACGCATTGATGGACGAGGGCTTCCCCATTCCTGCTTGGGATGTGGAGAGCCAGTTGAAGACTATGACGTATGCAGGTATCGACTGCGCTGTGCTCTCCATGCCTGCGCCCCAGCCTTATTTTGGCGACGGTAAGGAATGCGCTGCCATCATCCGGCAATACAATGAGGAGACGGCCGCACTCTGCCGTGAGCATCCCGACCGTTTCCTTTTCTGTGCCTCGCTGCCGTTGCCCGACGTGAGCCGTTCACTCAAAGAGGCTGTCTATGCCCTCGACACCCTTCACGCCGTGGGCATCAAACTGGCCACCAACAGCCGTGGACAATATCTTGGCGACCCAGCTCTCGACCCGCTCATGCAGCTGCTCAACGACCGTCATGCCGTGGTCATGCTTCATCCCCACAAGCCTGTGCCCGTCAACGACTCGCTGATGAAGACCACGCCCTTGGCACTCTATGAGTATCCGGCTGAGACCACGAGAGCCATCGTCAATTTGCTGGTGCACCGCGTGCCAGAGCGCTATCCCGACATCAAGTTCGTCATCCCCCATTGCGGCTCATTCCTTCCCTTGGCTCTACCCCGCATGAAAGCTGTGTGCCAGGTAGCAGTAAAGGCCGGAAAGATGAAGGCGATAGACTTCGAGGGCAGCCTGCGCTCGTTCTATTATGACTTAGCGGGCGGCTTCACGCCTGATGTGCTCCGCACGATGTTGTCCATCACCACCCCCGACCATCTGCTCTATGGCTCCGACTATCCCTACGTCAAGACCGTGAAGCAGGCGAAGGACGACATCCTGAGCGTATTGGGAAGTATGGGCTATGGTGACGAGATGCAGGCGGACATCATGGGCGGCAATGCGCTCAGGCTCTTCACTAAGAGCGAGGAGAAGCCAGCCAACAATCCAGTGCCGACCGCACAAGTGGAGAAACAGCCCATGCAGGTCGACGGCATCATCCGTCTCTCCCGCATCGAGGTCTATCCGGAGTATCTTGATGAGTACATGAAGTTTGCAATGGAGGTGGGTGCCGTGTCGCTCAAGACGGAGCCCGGCGTGCTGACGATGTATGCCGTGGCGGAGAAGGACAATCCTTGCATCATCACCATTCTGGAGACCTACGCCAGCCAGGCAGCCTACCGCAACCATATCCAGTCGGCCCACTTCCAGAAGTATAAGCAGGGCACGCTCAAGATGGTTAAGGACCTGAAGCTCATCGACCAGAAGCCGCTCAACCCCGCCAATCAATTGAAGAACTTTATAAAATAAGTGGCGGAATAGCCTTAGTCACAGCTCAAATAAATAGAATAAAAGTGGAGATTTCTCCCAGCAGCTCCCATTGCACATTACGTACGGGTCTCATATACGGCGCTACATACATATAGGAGTTCGCAAACTCTGATATAAAGCATAAGGGTCGACCAAGTCAGGTCGGCTCTTTGTTTTATCAGTCCTATTCACTTTTGCATTGCTATCACCTTGGGACTGACTATGCAGTAGTATTGCTTCATCCAACAACGATTTGATTTAGTTTAGTGAAGACTCTGAATAACGGCTGCGCATTTGGCCTTATACGCAAGAGAGCGGTTTAACCTTATCCACCGGCATCCCTCAAGCAGAGGAAATATTTCACACCGACAATCCATGTATCAATCAGATTACAGGATGAATCGTCGATAGATTAACATTTCTTCCCGGGATGATGGCTATCAGCCTATGACGTGAGCTCACATATTCTTTTTCAAAAAAAATCCTTATTGAGTTGTAAGATATTCCTATTTTTGTATATTTGCAATGTGAATCGCAAAATAGTAACATATGGAGGCTATTTCGAAGCTTTCATGGAAACGCTAACAGAAAAGGAACAAACCAAAATACAATATGGTCTGCTACTCTTAAAAACGCAAGACCGGTTGCCAAAGAAATTTGTGAAGCTTATACGTGATAGCATATATGAGCTAAGCCTACATTATTCATGGAGATTATTTTTCACACGAATATCCATAAATTATCCATAAATTTCTCATGAATATAATCATTTACGAATAATTTATGGGTAATTTGTGATAATTCATGTTCAAAAAAGTAGCGTTTAATGTCCATGAATAATGCAGGTTAGCTATAGGCATGCGTCTGCGCACCTACATTCGTAAAGAGGAAGTGAATCCGCTGTTCAAAAAACTGGCCGAAGAAAAAGTATTTCAGCTGATAGAGTCGAATTATCATCTAGCAGGTATCTATGAACGTAAAGAAGAGGACGACTATTACGTCTATCATCTCAAAAAGGAGTTACTGGACAAAGAACTCGTTCCCTTCATTGAAAAATTCTATAGCTTACGTTATGAAGGCGACCATAAGATGGATTCGCCGGCAGTTCTTTCTACCTTGAAGGAACTCCCAGATACCAGTTCGCGTTTGGCCATACTTCACGACAGAAGATTCCAAACCTACCAAGAAGGTGAGGATGTAGACTATTTCTATCCCAAAGAGGTATGGACTGACGGAATTAAATGCGTCAGCGATAATGCTATTCTTAGTCTTGATGGGAAGATTATCATGGAGTGTTACGGCGATTTGTTTGAATTCTTCCGTCGGTGTATCGTTGCACAATTGTCTGATTTCCGACTGTGCGAATCCTTGACCGTATGGATAGAGGGTTAACACTTTGACGTCACCATAGACGCGTAGGCAGAAGAAAAAATACGTGATGATAGCAAGTGTATCGAGAAGATTTGTTATCTTTGTAGACACAATTCACGATTATGGCAACAAGTTTTGGCAACACATGGTGGGGAAATGAATGGCTCCGCTCACTGACGAACATCGACTATGAGAATCGCATCCCGCGCGGGGAACGCTACGCACGCTACGGCTACGTGACGGAGCTGCAGATAAAGGACAACGTGATCAGTGCCTGGGTGCAAGGCTCACGTCCAACGCCCTACTCGGTAACGGTAGGCGTCAACAGATTCACGGCAGAGGAGACCAGCCGCCTCATGGACTGCATTCTCGCTCACCCCGTCATCGTTGCCGAACTGCTCAACCGCAAACTCTCGCCAACCGTCAACGACATCGCGCGCCAGAATAACCTGAAAGTGTTTCCCTCAACATGGCGCGACCTGGACATGCACTGCTCTTGCCCCGACTGGGCGGTGCCATGCAAGCATCTTGCCGCTGTGATCTATATGGTCGGCCAAGAGATCGACAACAACCCGTTTCTCATCTTCAAGCTCCATGGCGTAGACATACTCGAGGAACTCAAGAAGCGCAACATCTCTATCGACACAGAAAGGCTCTCACAAGTCACAGCCTGGCAAGACGCACTCGGACTCGTTCCCCTGTCCGATGTGCCTGAGAAGCCGACTGTAAAAGAGTTCCCACGATTCGACTTCAGCAAAATCACCCCTTTGGGCGACGCGATACAAAAATTGCTGCCAGCCTCACCAACCTTCTACACCGATGGTGACTTCATGACGCGCTATCAGGAAAACGCCAAGCGAATGGTAAAGGCTGCGAACTATATTCTTTCGGGTAAGAAATCGGTTGAGGATGCGCTCAATACTACCGCCACTCCTCTGACAGACAAAGCGGTTGCAGCCCCCAATCTGACGATAGACAAGAAGCAAAAGGCGGTAGTGAGATTCGGAAAGAAGAAAACCGCTTATAGTCTGGTGGACCTGATGGCCTATCTGACAGCCATTCCCACAGAGAAAATCCTTGATTGCAGTAACACAATCTTCGCCTTCCGCTCTTGCTGTATGCTTGCACTGCATCTTGCTGCAATGGGTAATGTGGTGCCCGTCATCAGCAAGCGGAAGGATGAAAGCGTGATGATTCTTTGGACGCCCTTCATGGCAGACCAGCAGACAACAGATATTCTGAGTCATGCCGACACTTTCTTCTCAAGCGACGACATTATTATTGAGTCCGACGGCCGAAAGAAACTTACTCCCGAAAGGAGAGCCTGGTTTGCAACATCGTGCTTCCTTACAGCCATCATCCATTGCTCGCGAAAGGCATTGTCATGGAGAGACAAGGTTTATGAACTGTTCTACCAAGGCGGCTGTTTCATGTTCAATGGTGTCGGCGAAACCAATATCCCCGGATCCATAAAGAGTTGGACCGATCATCTGAATACACCCCAGTTGCGCTATCTGCCTGTGGTCATGGTGAGCGACGAGAGCGAAGACGGCAGCGAATTCCAGATGGAACTGTCGGTCGTCGACACAGAGGCTGAGAATACTGCAGAGACCAGCCTGCGCAAGATTTCTACCGACAAGACTTATCGGCTGTCGAGATACAGCATCCTGCGCGATGTGTCGCTGCTGTCACCGTTGGTCCCCTCCATCGACGAATATCTGGCACGGGAGGCAGAGAGCCCCATCGTGATGGACAACGCTGGCTTCACACAGTTTCTCATCGATATCGTACCGGCCATGCGCCTGCTCGGAATACACTTACTGTTGCCCAAATCGCTGCAGCATATCCTCCGCCCTAAGCCTTCCGTATCGCTGAAGTCCAAGCCAGCCGACGGAAAATCATTCCTGCGACTCGACCAATTGTTGCAATTCGACTGGAAAGTAGCCATCGGCGACGATCTGGTCTCTCCCGGCGAGTTCAATAAGTTGTTGGTCAGGGCAGAAGGCCTTATCCGCTTTAAGCAACAATATTTCTATGTCACAGCCGATGACTTGAAGCGCATTGAGAAAGTCTTAGCCTCTCACAACGAGATGACACCGTCACGCATGCTGCAGGCCGCGTTGTCGGGAGAATATCATGGTGCCAAGATCAGCATCTCACAGGAAGTGAAGGAACTTCTCCGCCAATGGACAACACTGCAGGAGGTGGCCGTGCCCAAGGAAATCAACGTTCATCTGCGACCGTACCAGAAGCGAGGATACGAATGGATGTATCAGAACATGCGACTGGGCTTTGGCAGCATCCTTGCCGACGACATGGGACTGGGCAAGACGCTACAGGTAATCACCCTGCTGCAAAAGCTGAAGGACGACGGGCTGCTCAACGAGAAGCGGGCCATAGTCGTGGCCCCTACCGGTCTGCTTACCAACTGGCAGGCAGAGCTGCAGAAGTTTGCTCCGACGATGACCGTGCAGGTCTATCATGGGACAAGTCGCGACCTCAATGTCTTCGATGCCGACATCATGCTCACATCATATGGTGTGGTACGCTCCGATATTGACAAGCTGAAGAAGAAGAAATGGGCCATTGTCGTCATCGACGAGGCACAGAACATCAAAAACGAAGCTACAGCACAAAGCAAGGCTGTTCGCTCGCTGAAAGCCGACACCCACATCGCCATGAGCGGTACACCCGTCGAGAACCGTCTCTCGGAATATTGGAGCATCATGGACTTTGCCAACAAGGGTTATCTCGGCACAATCAAGACATTCAACAACGACTTTGCGCGTCCCATACAGCAAGAAGGCAACACCGCATGCGCAGAGCGCTTCAGGCGGATTACCGCACCCATGATGATGCGCCGGCTGAAAACCGACAAAACCATCATCAACGACCTGCCCGACAAAATAGAACAGGACGAGTTCGCGTTGCTCACTCCCCAGCAGGCAGCCATCTACAAGCAGGTCATTCAGGAGAGTATGAAGGTAATCGAAGGCATAGACGAGGACGACAAGCAACAGCTTTTCAAGCGACAAGGCCTCATCCTGCAGATGATGCTGGCGCTGAAACAAGTCTGCAACCACCCGGCTCAATACCTGAAAAACGACGACCTCTCTCCAGTACTCTCGGGCAAGGCTGAGATGCTGCTCGACCTCGTGTCGGCTATCAACGATGCCGGCGAGAAGGCCATCATCTTCACGCAGTTCAAGGAGATGGGCGACCTGCTCGTGAAGTTCATCACCGATGCCATCGGCACAGAACCGATGTTCCTCCACGGCGGCTGCACGCTCAAACAACGCAAGGAAATGGTAGACCGCTTCCAGAACAACCGTGCCGACCGCTTCTTTGTTCTCTCGCTCAAGGCTGCTGGAACAGGACTCAACCTCACTGCCGCCACACATGTCATCCACTACGACCTCTGGTGGAATCCTGCTGTGGAAGCTCAGGCTACCGACCGCGCCTACCGCATTGGTCAGCACCAAAACGTGATGGTCCATCGGTTCATCACCCGCAACACCTTTGAGGAGCGCATCAACGACATGATCAACTCTAAACGCGCACTTGCCGACATGACCGTCAGCACCGGCGAGAGCTGGATTGGCAAGCTCAGCAACAAGGAACTTCATGAGATATTTGACAGCAACTCCTAACAACATTCGATTAAATTGGCCGTCTGTAAAAATATACTAACAGGTGTATGGTACTACCGCAGACAGCCGTAATGGCTGTAATCCTGCGATTTACCCACCCAAAAAGTATATCCAGTAAACCGGATATTCTCTGTGGCTTACCCTTTACGAACAAAGAGCCCCCCTGCCCTTCCCTACAAAGGGAGGGGAGATTACATCGGAGTGTTAAAATTCGATAGATATCCGTAGGGGGGCGATAGGAAGGCTGTCATTCCTAATGTTGCAGATTGAAGAGAAGACCGAATGGTAGGAGGGCAGTCATTCCTGACGGCCAAGAAAGAAGGACAGCTTGCTTATCACAAGTATATTCTTCGGCGGCAGGAATGCCAATACAGACCCACCCTTCAATCCCCTCCCTACAAAGGGAGGGGAAAAGAAGATCACCGGACATTCACTCACGGAGGGGCACATTATGCCCGGGAAGGATAATTTGCCTGGCAGCCAATCCCCCGGTAACATACATGAGCGAAGCGAGTGTATGTTACCGGAAAGATAGCAAGGAGATGTAATGTGCCCTTTGGTCTACTTTCAAATACAGGCTGGTACTGCCTTCCAAGCAGAAGTACTCTCACAGGACATTTCCGGGCACATGTCCGCTTCGCTCCCATGTACCCGGCTGAGGTATCGTCTTCCAGACGATTACACATCCTTTCCCTCCAGACACTTTGGTAAATCCTTCGTTGGCAGGAATGCCCCTGCTCCCACAGTTCCAGAGGAAGACAAGAACTAACCAATCAGTCCCGGAGGGGCTGACTCTCGGTAACCCCAGTCAAGCGACAACAGGAGCGCAGACTGGGGATAAAGACCCACTTCTCCTTGGACTCAGTGCCCCGAAGGCGGCACACCAACACGTAGTGCGCAAAACCGATTCCCGAATATTTTCTTTGGTTTGAATTAAAAAGTGTCAAGCTACATCGGGAGATTTATGTTTCGTGACAGCTGTCACGAATGAACGTGACGGTTGTCACGAACGAACGTGACGGTCAAAGAAACGATTTAAGAATAAGGATATTGTATAAGTATAAGTACAATCAAATAATGTATTTCATTATTGCGATGCGGAGTTATTACTGAAAATTTCGCCCTCGCCATCAGCCGCACGGAGAAGCGCGGTGAGGAGACCGTCCGCCCGGCAGCCTATCTGCCCTGCGAGATCTGGCGCAAGAACGGTTCCGCGGATTCCTTCGCACAGCTCACCAAGGGAGCACTTGTAGAGATAACCGGCTGGATCCGCCCAGAAGAGTTCGTCGACAAGACCGGCACACGCCACCACCGCATCATCTTCGTGGTCAACAAGTACTCGCCCGTCCAGCTGGAAGACAAGAAGACCGAGGGTGAGTAGCAGCTACCGCCCCCACGGCTTTCAAGGAGAAGGTTGCTTCGGCTGCCTTCTCTTTTTCTTTTTAAGGCAAAAACTCGTTCTTCTTTTATCCTTTGCAATATCTCTCGGTTCTAACATGTAATAAGCCAGGACTGGTTGACAGGCAGTCTGAGCCTTCCCTATCCCTTCTTTCTAGTAGCAAGAAGAGTGCTAAGCTAAATCATAGGGAAAGGTACTGCACGTCCTTGCATGTGTTTTTCTATACAACAAGATATCAATAGCATTATTCACATTATTTATTTGGTGGTATAAGAAGGAATCACTAAATTTGCACAAAATAGTTCAGAAAAGTGTTATGAATCTACACAAAATCGAACTATTTAGTGTAATTATGAGAATAGAACGAGATATAATAGAGACTCTAAGACAATGGAAAGATGCCCCTAACAGGAAGCCATTGTGCTGAGCGGTGCCCGTCAGATAGGAAAGACGTGGGCCTTGGAAACCTTTGGTAAGGAATACTTCGAATACTGTGCACATTTCGACTTTGACCGACAAGCAGAGTTGAAGACCTTGTTCCAAGCGACCAAGGAACCTGGGCGCATCATCAAGGAGTTGTCCCTGTATTGTGATGCCCCCATCGTAGCCGGAAAGACGCTGATCATCTTCGACGAGGTACAGGAATGCGAGGAAGCGCTGAACAGTTTGAAATACTTCTGCGAGGATGCGCCTCAATACCATGTCATTGCTGCTGGTTCTCTCTTAGGTGTAGCTGTGAAGAGAAAGAGAATGACCGTCCCGGTTGGCAAGGTGCAGGTGATGAGAATGTATCCGCTCACTTTCAAGGAATTTCTTCGTGCCTCGGACAAAAAGACCTATGATTATATCGACACACTTGAGGAAATAGGGCATCTGCCTCAAATCATTCTCAACAAGCTGCTTACCGAGTACCGGCGCTATCAAGTATGTGGCGGGATGCCGGAGGCTGCCAGCACAATGCTGGATGACGGAGGTGTCAGGGCTGTTGAAGACAAGCTCCAGGACATTCTTGACCTGTATGAGCTTGACTTTTCCAAATATGCAGAGCCAAGAGAGATTCCCCGTATTCATGCCATATGGCATTCCCTTCCTGCCCAGCTTTCAAAAGGGAACCGTAAGTTCATTTTCAAAGTTGTAAAGCCAGGGGCACGTTCCAAGGACTATGAGGATGCCCTGATGTGGCTGGAAGATGCAGGTATGATCTACCGCATCTTCAATGTCAGCAAACCCGGCATGCCGTTGTCAGCCTACATGGAAACCAACGCTTTCAAGGTGTATGCCTGCGACTGTGGTCTGCTCCGGCGATTGGCGCATATCCCAGCCTCCGTCGTCGTTGACCCAATTGCCAACTATACACGATTCAAGGGTGCGATGGCTGAAAATGTAGTGTTGCAGTCAATGTTGCCATTGCTTGACCGACAGATGCCATGTTACTGGACGTCTGGAGCTCAGGCAGAAGTAGAGTTTGTCATACAGTGGGGTGAGGACATTATACCTGTGGAAGTGAAGGCTGAAGGGAACATTAGCGGGAACAGCCTCTCAGAATATAACAAGAAATACAGCCATTCCGTTCGAATACGCTTCTCAGCACTGAACCTTCAATTCAACGAGGGACTATTGAGCTGTCCGTCTCCATTGACTGGATGGACCAATAAATGGTTAGATATGATAAGGCAGGGCTGAGATAACCTTGCCACAAGAAATATTCGGTGTCCCGTTCTTTAATAACGGCTATACTTTCACCCGCTCCAAGGCCCTGACCACACTGTCAATTTGCAGATAAGGCTCTGCATGGCTACCGGCTGGCGCGTCCGCTATTCCGAGCCACATCAGCAAAGGTGCTGCTACAGACCGAGTGGATGGCTGCCGTCTCCGGGGAGTAAGGCTGCGCTTCACTGCCCTCCGCCTTTCGCCATGCACTCCGTCTGTCCATCGCTGCACTGGTTGACAGGCAGTCTGAGCCTTTCCCTTTCCCTTTTTTCTTTTTTTAAGGCTATCACCCTTGATTTACTCCGACGGATTTGGCTCTTGCACTTACACCCACGCTAAGGCTCCGACCGCATTGTCAATTTATAGGTAGTCAGAATCTACCCCTATGAATACTTATTATTACGATTGATATTCTTAGCCACCACTAGCCTTGGAAAAGCGGAAAGTGGCAATAGTATGGCGAAAATCGGTATTTTTTTTTGAGTTTTCGCCATACTATCGCCACTTTTTGATTAATTTGTTATATCTTTACGGTATGGAATATAAAAAGAGTATTGTAGGCAGACACCATGAACAGGACATCCTCCAAATGTGCTACAACTCACCCAAGGCTGAGTTCGTTGCTGTTTATGGCAGAAGAAGAATTGGAAAGACTTATCTAGTCAAGCAATTCTTCCAGGAACAATTTGACTTCGACCCGGCACCTGCTTATGGATTGCGAGCAACTATAGCCAAAGAGTTTCATTCTCCCATCTGGCAGGAAAGCCCATAGCAGATACATCAATGTTTGGATATTTGGACAGCAGGGTCATTATCTTAGTCTTGAATGTATTGGATGGGTTAACAATGTTCAGCCAATACTGTATGATGGCAAGAATGAAATAGACATGCCGTGTTCCCTTTGCAGGTAGGGAGACAAAGGGATTTGCTGTTCGGCGTGGCATAATCGGACTAATGCCAAGCGTTCTATTCCATAAACGACTATGATGAGCGCACACATTTCTTATATATGTTATAGCGTGGAGCCAAGATACCATTACTGTGTCAGCCACGCCAAAGTACTTAGCTATCTGACGTTTGCATCTGCCAACATTTAGGTTGCTATACAAAATAGACATCGTGCCGAATGTCGTTATCTCAAGCATTATCCAACTTGGAGGGAAGTGATTGGTATATTTGGACTTGAAAGCCTTGATGAACTCCTCATCACTTCTACCAAGTTCCTCATCCATGTTTGATATTGTCTTTGCCAATTTTGCCGGATTAGCAAACAATGTCGTATCTTGAAACCACCAACCACCGTAGTTCTGTGACATAACATAAGCCAATTGGGTACGAACAGCAACCTCTATTTTCTCTATCTCCGAAGAATCATCTTGCGAAGTTCGCTATCAAACTTGTAGAGATCGTATGCCTGTTCAAAAGTACTCCCTGACTTAAACTATACAAAAAGACCCACCCTGAGCGCGCTGTTCTTGTGGGAAGCGGGGTGAGTATGTTACTGCAAAGATACTACTTTTCTTTTAATCGCCAAAATAACTCTCCCTTTTTTTGCGAAAACATTTAGCCTAATGATTGCCGCACTTTAGGATTCTCTTTACTATAAGCAGACTGGTTTACCACATCCACTCTTTCTTATATCAAGGCACCAAAATCTCTCTTTTATTTACAGATTGCAGGATATCTCTCTTAGAGCTTGCTCCATATCGGCCTCCGCTTGTAAGTCGATTCTTGCGTTAATGCAAGTTAACGCTAATTAGGCTTAGCGATTTTGCAAATCGCCGTCGCTTACAGGCAAATCCTATTTGTTAGATTTTCTAATATAGAGTATTCATAACACGTAATAAATATTTGCAAGATACACAACAGCCTCATAAAGAGAAAGGAGAATGGTTAGCAGAAAAGCAATATCTTTCCCATTAATTTCTGAACATTTCTTTGATGACCACACAGAATTCAATAAAACGCATTATTTTTGCTTCTTGCATTTTACTTTTTACCCTTTTCTGGGTCTTGGTTATAGAACGTTTTCGATAAGCCAGATGAGCAGAGTCAAGCTCGCTTGAACTCTGCCATGGCGAGAAAAGGTGCGCGAAAGCGAAACGAAGACAGAAATGAGCTCATCTCCGAATCGGAACACATGTAGAACCCATTAAAACGAACAGACATGAAGAAGAAAAATTTGAAGAAAGGTATCATGCTCGTGGCTATTGCCGCAATAAGCACAGTGATGGCAACCGCACATCCACGCCACTGTCTGCCACCTGCACCAAGAACAAAGGTAGTCGTCGTAAAGAAGGCACCGAAGAAGGTGGAGACCGTCGTCGTGAAGAAGAAAGGCGGGAAGACCGTCGTCGTGAAGAAAGTAAACGGACGTACTGTCGCCACGAAGACTGTGGTGCGCAGATAAAAAATTCAATCCGCAACGCATGAGTGTCAACGACAAAGAAATCATCCTCGCCATGCGGCAGTCGCCCGAGCAGGGGCTCCGCCAGCTGATGGATGTCTATATGCAGCCCGTGTACTGGCATATCCGCCGCATGGTGAGCATACATGCCGATGCCGAGGATGCCACACAGGAGACTTTCGTCAGAGTGTACCGCTCTTTCAACCAATACGACGATCGCAACTCGCTCAAGGCGTGGGTCTTCCGCATTGCCACCAACGAGGCCCTGCGACTGTTGGGGCGGCGTGCGGGGAGGGCGACGCTCTCGCTTGACGATGCCTCCGCCGAGGTGCTGGCACTGAAAGAAGACGAGTGGTTCAACAGCAGCGACAAGCTCAGTGCCAAGTTGCAGCGGGCCATCCACACGCTTCCCGCCAAACAGCAGGCCACGTTCACCCTCAGATACTACGACGAACTCTCGTATGACGAGATTGCACAGGTGACGGACAGTTCTGCTGCTTCGGCAAAAGCCAACTACCATGTGGCGAAAGGGAAAATCATTGATTACATGAATCATAACTATGAATAAGATATGGAGAAACAATTTGATTTCAACGAGGTGGGAAAGCGGATGCCTTACTACGACATGCCCGATGGTTTCTTTGACCGTTTGCAGGACAATGTGATGCGTGAGATACATGACACGACGACAGTTCAGCCCTCTGCCATCAAAGCCAAGAGCAAGACCCGCAATGCATGGGTGCTGCGCCTTGTGCCCCTCACTTCCGTGGCAGCAGCGGCGCTCGTGGCATGGCTGCTCATCCCGCACAACACACCGAAGCAGACCGCACCACAGTACGGCTCCTACGCCCAGGTGGAGCAGGCCTTCAACAATCTCAGCGACGCTGACCGCAACTATCTCGTCAGCACTTATCAGGACGATTTGTTCCTCAATCAATAATTCGACATTATTAATAAAGTAACAACAATGAAAAATATCATCAGACTTACCGTCGTCATCTTGATGATGACCCTTTGCGGACTCTCCGCCAACGCACAGAACAACCAACGCCAGCGCATGTCGCGCGAACAACTTGCCGAGGCACAGGCCAACTACATCGCCAACCAGCTCGCCCTTGACGATGCCACCACCCACAAGTTTGTCGACACCTACTGCGACTTCCAAAAGGAGTTGTGGGCCATCGGTCCCCGCATGAAGCAAAACCGAAAGGGAGCCACCACGGACGCCCAGGCTCAGCAGTCCATCAACGACCGATTCGAGCGCAGCCAGAAAATCCTCGCCCTGCGTGAAAAATACTACAAGAAGTACAGCACCTTCCTCACGCAGAAACAGATACAGCGCGTCTATGAGCTCGAGCGTCAGATGATGAAACGGCTGTCACAGAAAGGCGGAAAGGGTCCACGTCAAGGACAAGGACGCAGACAGATGAAGCAGAGCGGCGAGTAACTTTGCACTATCTTTTAATAAGATAGGCTGCACTCGGGAATGGCAAAAGAAAAACTTCGTCTTTTCTTTTGCCATTCCACTCATTTGCACTATCTTTGCAATGAACATTAAGATAATGCTTATGCAGACAATAGACACCTACAAACTCACAAGC
>Ga0256406_1002045_pt1 | contig 30105 bp, 22 predicted proteins | sample RumenRJG_03DNA_FD_185986 | JGI IMG/M metagenome (GOLD analysis project Ga0256406, IMG submission 185986) | Bovine rumen microbial communities from Lethbridge, Alberta, Canada - RJG_03 | ecosystem: Host-associated > Mammals > Digestive system > Stomach > Rumen | place: Canada: Alberta | collected... | reverse complement strand
TATCCATTGCTGGACCGCTCGACTTGCATGTATAAGACACGCCACCAGCGTTCGTTCTGAGCCAGGATCAAACTCTTCATTAATTTTTAAAGTCTTGGTCCCGTTAATCACGTTCGTATTATTGACTATTCCAAGAAATCTCTTGGACCCGTCACTAAGCACATCTCCGATTCCTTCAATCTTCCCGGCGGCCTCGCGGGCCTCCGTTTCGCGTTCGTTTGAGCTCTTCAGCCCTCTCGTTCGCGGGTGAGGCCAATTATAGAACTTTACGCAGTCTCCGTCAAGGGGTTAAGGCAAAAAATTTCACTTTTTTTCGATTTTTTTTGAAATAACGGGATTCCGCCCGAATTCTCTCCATTATATCAACATATTATCAACCCATGCCGTAAACAAAAATCTGTTTGCCCGACACAAACGACGTTCAAAGACGCCTAAAGCTTGATAGTCATGCCACAGCGCATTTGTTCAGCGCGGTCACCCAGGACTTCGTGCAGGATTTCAAATGCGCGATTTCCGGTGCAGTGCCCGGTATAAATCTTTTGGACATCCAGTTCGCGCAAGCGCTCTGCAAAGGCGCGTACTACTTCGTCTTTATAGCGGAACAAGTGGAATCCGCCAAGAATCGCATAAATCTTTTTGCCGGGAAAAGTCGCCTCGATTTCTTTTACGATATTGTCCGCGCCGCCGTGGCTGCAGCTGTTCATGACAAACAAGCCCTTGGGCGTGTCAAATACGAGACTTTGTTCGTGATCGAAACTGTCGTAGCGGTACTTGCCGTTTTCTTTGACCGAAAGATGCGCGCGCTCGCCAATCGCAGAGAGGCCCGGAGTCTTGTGCGGCACCAGGTACACGTTCGGAGCAATCTGCAAGTCGCCTTCGGCAAAGCGGATACGGTCGGCAAAGCGCTTTAAAAAGCCCTTATGGATTCCAATGTATTCATGGTAAGTAAAGCGGCCAAGCAATTTATGCGTGTGATAGCAGTTTTCGCCTGCACCTTCGCGCAAATAAAAGGGAGCATTCTTGTTTAGCGCAAAGAACTTGGCCATGCCGTCGCTGTGGTCAAAATGAGCATGGCTCAAAACGCCCACATCAATCTTCGAAAGGTCCACGCCCATCACGCCAGCATTTTTTGCAAACAGGTGCGACGCACCCGTATCAAGCAGGTAGCGCTTGCCTTCGAATTCCACAGACACCGACAAGCCCCATTCGCCAAAGAGCTTGCGGGAGCCACAGCAACTAGCGATGTTATCGATCAGAACCTTGACGAGCATATTATTCGCAATCGAGGCATGTCCATTCGATTACGCCATCACAGCCATCCTTGGTGCCAGAAAGGCGCTCGCAGGTATAACTTTCAATGTCGATCAGGAATCCGAGTTCACCCGCGTTTTTGGTACAGCACCCTTCGCAATCGCTATCCGCGCACTTGTCGTAAACAGTAGCATCTATGGTACGGCCATTCTGGCGCAACCTGAAAGTTTTCAGCTTATATTTGCCCCAATCCTTTTCATGAATGGAGATAATGTTGTGTTCGCTAACCCATTCTTCGGTCTGCTGATCCGGTAGACCCGCAAAGTAGCCCGCCCATTCGCAACCATTATATACCACGCATTCTTCGCTGCCTGGGTCAGGCCAGGAAATATACCAGGTAAGATTAGCCTTGTTCCATACCGTGTCAGCAGCGGACTCAATGGCCGAACTCGACTCCGGAATAATCGCTTCGGAACTACTGGATTCCACCAATTTTACAGAACTACTGGATTTAGCAACCGATACAGAATTACTCGATTCAATTGATTCGCTCGATGTGCTAGAAGTACCACCGCAAGCGCCCAACAAGGCAATCGCTACAACACTCAAAACACAATTAAGACTCTTCATAAAACTCCACCTCAAATTAAACGTTGCCCAACAACTTTCCGTCACTGAATGCGTTACCTACGCGGCGTTCCATTACATAATAGCCATGACCCGCAGAGTCGTAGCACACCGGTGCGAGTTTTTCGACCGAGAGCTTTCCGTTTTCGTCGAGCACCGATTCGTCGGCAGTCACATTCACGATTTCGCCGAGCAAAAGTTCCGAATCTTCATCGTAACTAACGAGCTTGCATTCCAGCGCAAGCGGGAGTTCTGCAATCAGCGGAGCATCCACATGGGCACTCTTGACAGAGGTCAAGCCGGAATGAGCAAACTTGTCAGCCACCTTATTGCCCGAGGTAACACCCAGGTAATCAATAGCCTTGATGTTTTTCTCATTCGCCATGCTTACAGTAAAAGCCTTGCGCGCAAGAATGTTCGGCATGGTCTTATGGCTGTGCGCCACGTAAATGGCAACTTGGTTCGTATCGCTAATGGAGCCCCAAGCGGCCACCATGGCATTCGTAGAACCGTCTTCGTTATACGTCGCAATCACCAATGTAGGCTGCGGGTACAAGTAAGCTTTAACACCGAGATCTTTGCGCATTGTTCGCTCCTTTTTAAAATTTTATCGGCCTTCCCTCAGTCTGAACGCCACGCAGGCGATGTCGACGACACGCGGGAGGCTCATTTCGCGGCTCATGCCCTGCGGCAAGTTGCGGAAGCCCACGTTCTGGATTTTTTCGTAAAGTTTCTGGATAGTCACGGCAACAGAATCGCCGGCATTCGATGCATCGGACGACTCCGAATTGCTGGCGGCATTCTGCAACAGGTTCAAAAGCACGAAGCCCGCACCCAAGCGTTGTTGCTTGTCGACAAGCGTATTGAGGCGCGAAGTGTCGGACACCAGGAACCCGATTTGTAACAAAGTATCGCCCGAGAGTTTTACCTTGACTTGGCGCTCGACCGCAGAGGTGGGGCGCACCGATTTTTGCAAAGGTTGCATGTAGCCTACAAACGGGCGCGCGCTTGAGACCGCGGCTTCCCCGGAACAGGTTCCGGGCTGGCTCGACTTTGCGCATTCAGCCTTGTAGTTTGCCATGATGACGATGTTGTCGGCAAGGTCGAGGTAGTCGCCGCAAGCGCCTGCCACCAGAATAAAGCTGTAGCCCTGTACCGAAATTTCACGAATGCGGTCCGTCAGCGGAATCAGCGGTTCGCGGTCATCGCCCAGGAGCTTGCGCACGCGCACGTCACGAATGAGGAAGTTTACCGCCGAGGAGTCTTCGTCAATCAAGAACGCCCTGGAACCCGCTTCCATGGCTTCGAGCAAGTTTGCGGCTTCGCTGGTAGAGCCCGATGCCGAAAGCGTATTGAAATTCTTGTTCGAAACGCCGCCCGGCAAGTCGCGCACGAACTGCGACAAGTCTGTGCCGCGCACGCTGCGGCCGTCTTCGACGCCCACGCGGAGAGCCGATTCATCAATCACGATTCCTTCGCGACCGTCGCCCGGAATATGCGGGTAGACCGCGCGAGTCAAGGCCTGCAGCAAGGTCGACTTTCCATGAAAGGCACCGCCCGTAATCACGGTGATTCCCTTCGGGATTCCCATGCCGCGAATTTCGCGACCGCACACGTTCAAAGTCACCGCCATCTGTTCGGGAGCGGTAAACGGCACTGCGCCTTCGAGCGGCAATTCGCTCAAGCCAGATGCACGCGGAAGCACTGCGCCATCGGGCACGAATGCGCACAGCCCGCGGGTTTCGAGCTGAGCCAGAATCTCTTTGCGTTCGGCGAGCACGCGGAAATGTTCCTGCAAGGCAGCCTCGTCGGACTTGCTGTAATAAAGACCTGCCGACACCAGGTCCGGCAACACCATCGTCAAAATTTCGGCAGCGACTTCGGCCTGAATCTTGCGGCCTTCGCCCGGGAGCCTTACCTGCAAGCAGGCCCGGAGTTCGCCGTTGTCAATCCACAAGGAATTTCGCACCAGCATCTCGGGTCCAGCCGTATCGAATACGATTGCGGCATCCTTGTCAGGATACTTTTCTTTAACCAGTCGCGAAAGCTTGCGGTGCAAGAAATCGCTCAATGTCAAACGACGCTCAAAAGAGCCACCCCATTCGCCCGCATAGCCGAGCATCGAAAGATTCGCCTTGATCACGACCCTGGAAGCCGGCGCATACGGATCACCCTGCACATGCAGGAATTCTAGCGCAAAGTCGCCAAAATCCCATGGTTTATCTGCCAAGGACTTGTAGAGACCGTAATTTTTGCCATTTAAAGTGCGAATTTTCTGGTAAAGGGCTTTCATATGTACTGAAAAGTAGTTTTTAATACAGGTTAATAAATAAAGTATCCAAACTTTTGCATAAAAAAAATTTAAATTCCATAAAAACTTTATATTTTTAGAACAAACAAACAGGAGAAATCCATGAAAAAGCTTTACATTTTCGCGCTTTTGGTCGCATTCCTCTTTACCGCCGCCGTCGCAGACGACGATCCACCTCCGCGCGGCAAGGCTGCAACCATCACCATCATCACCAACCCGCCTAACAGCGACGTGTTCCTCGGTGGCGAACCTCTCGGCAAGAGCCCCATCGAAAACGCAAGCGTCAAGTCTGGCCGCCAGACCCTCGTGGTGATTGACCAGGGTTACGAACTGGTGAACCAGCGCGTGAATATTTGGCCAGGTAACGACAAGCGCAACGTGTTCGACTTCGGCACCAAGATTCCTAAGGGCAACATCAAGGTGACCACCATCCCGGGCAAGTGCATCATCTACATTGACGGCGACAATGCCGACAAGACCGACGGTGCAGCACTCACGATCAACAACCTCGACGCCGGTGACCACGTGGTCCGCGCCGAATGCTCCAACCGCAAGTCCGCTGAAGCACTCGTGACCGTGAAGGGCGAAGAAACCGTCGAAGTGACCCTCGACGCTTCTGGCAAGAAGAAGAAAAAGTAATTTCTCTCTCAGTGGTTTACGCCATTAGGCCTCCGACTCTAAGTCGGAGGCTATTTTATTTATATTTAAAGGCAGATTCATATCCGGAGTATTTATGAAACGCCTCCTATTGCTCGCTGTATCTGCACTATTGCTTTGTTCTTGTGCAAACAAGTCCCTAACCCGCTATGAAACCCTGGCTCCCGTTCTTAAAAAGGAAGGTTTCGAGGGAACGATTGCAAAAATCGAAAAGAAAAAAGATGACATTTACGGCGAAAAGAGCGCCTTCCTTTACCACTTTGACGAGGGCATGCTTTACCATTATGCCGGCAAGAACAAGGAAAGCATCCAGCAATTTGAACAGGCCGAAAAGATTTACGAAGACCTATACACCAAGTCTGTCACCAACGAAGTCGCCGCCATTGCCACCAACGACAACATACGCCCCTATCGCGCCCGCCCCTTTGAAGTGCTGATGATGTACCAGTACCAGATTCTGAACTACCTCGCCATTGGCGACTTAGACGGGGCACTGGTGGAAGTCCGCAGGGCACAAATCGCCTCGGAAGCCCTTTACCAGAAAGACAAGGAAAAGGTGAACGACAACGGTTGGTTACGTTACCTGAGCGCCATCGTTTATGAAATGGCAGGCGAAGAAGATGACGCCGCCATCGCCTATCTGAAAGCCGCCAAGGCCTTCGAAGAAGGCAACGTGAAAATGCCCAAGGAAGTTTGGGAATACATTAACGAAAGCCTTATCAAGATGGACCGCGCCGACGACCTGAAGGGTCTTAAGACCGAAACCCTGACCCAGACTCCCAAGGCCTCGGAAGCCCGCGAAAAAGGCCAGGAAATCATCGTCGTGGGTTATGCGGGCCACAGCCCCATCTTGGGCGAAATGTACCTGTCGGGAACTTACGTGAGCGGCACCGCCATGAACCTCACCTATAAGGACGGCAAGACCGGAAACATAGGCTCATTTACCGTATTCGTACCTCCCGTTGCAGGAGCCGGAAGCAACACGTTCCATGTTGGTTTTGCCCTCCCTGAAAAGAAAGAACTCCCTCAGCGTACAAGTCTTTTTAGCGTGAACCTGGACGGGAAAATGCGCATTTCACCAGAAAAAGTGGCCGACATCGATTCTGAACTCGAACAGAACATGAAAGACGAAAACGCCACCACCATGGTACGCACGGCGACCCGCGTGATACTCCGCACCATCGCCGCCCAAAAGGCCAAATCGGCAACAAACACCGGCAACGGCCTACTGGACCTGGTGAAAAATATTGCCGTAGACGTGGGCCAGAGCCAGCTGGAGCAGGCAGACCTGCGCATTGGCCTGTTCATGCCCAACACCATCAACGTGACCCGCATTCCGGTAACAGAGGGCACACACCAGGTTAATGTATCTGCCTTGGGAGCCCACGGACAGATTGTCGGGGAATACAAACTGGATAATGTAGTGGTCAAAAAAGGGCAGAAAAAACTGGTTGTCGTTCCTGCGATAGAATGATTTTAAGTATTTTATGCAAATAATAGTATCCGCTTTTTGAAATATTAATGTAATTTCAAGAGCAAACGTTTCAAGGAGTACTCATGAACTTTAAAGCTTTAATCGCGGCTGGCGCGCTGCTCGCCACACAGTCCTTCGCCATTGTGGGCTTAGGCTTCCACTATGCTCCCGGTTTTGGCACCAAGATGAAAGCTGCTGAACCGGCAACCATCGCAGATAAAGTTCTGTTGAGCCACGACGGCTTCGACGGTACAATGCAGGGCTTTGGTTTCAAGGCTTGGGTCGACATTCTCCCCATTATCGACATTGAAGCGACCCTCAACATCCAGTTCGGCTCCTACGACGCTTCCCTTTGGGTCGAAAATCCGGCCGATGGATCCGTAAGCGAAATCCCTCTCGAAATTGAATTGGGCGGAACCCCGTTCGGTAAGGCCAATCCGAAATTTGTCGCCATGACCGGTGACCTTTCCATTACCTACCCCATCACGTTCCTGCCGATTATTCGCCCCTACATTGGTGGCGGTCTCTCTTACCACCTGAACAGCTTCGTCCTGAACCAGAAGTTCGCAACCAGCTTCATTCAGCCGAATACGCTTGACGAAGTTGCAAAAATCGTGACGGATCCTGAAACGGACAACGAAACCAAGGCTCAGCTGCTCCAGGGAAAGGGCGAAGAAATGAAGACCCAGATTCAGGACAAGGCTCTTGATGAAGGCCTCAATACCAGCATCGGCGGTCACATTCTGGTCGGTACACGCGCAAAGCTCCCGATTATCCCGATTGCAGCATACGCTAACTTCAAGTACTACATTGGTGGCGACTATCCGGATGAAATCGACGCCGGCAACATGACCGTCGAACTCGGTATCGGACTTGCTATTTAATAAACACTCCCTAGGTAAATAAATGACGACTGAAAATACAAGCACTACTAAAATTCTTATCATCGAAGATGAAATTGCAATTGCCGAAGGTTTGATTGACCTCTGCAAGCTGAACGGATACAACGTCAAGCACTGCGCCGACGGCGAAAGCGGCCTTGCCGAAGCCCTCACCAAGCAGTACAACCTCGTTCTTTTGGACTTGATGCTCCCCGGCATGGATGGCTTTACCGTTTGCGACAAGATCCGCGAACAGGACAAGAGCCTCCCGATTATCATCCTCTCTGCTAAGAATGCCGATGACGATATCATCAACGGACTCAAGTACGGTGCAGACGACTACATCCCGAAGCCGTTCTCCGTTCCGATGCTCCTGGCCCGTATCGACGCCGTGCTCCGTCGCAGCCGTCAGACCATGGAAAACGAAGGCAAGCTCGTTGCCGGCAGCCTGCGCGTGAACTTCCGTGAATACACCGGCACCCGCGGTACCGAAGAACTCGCCTTTACCCGCAAGGAAATCGAAATTCTCGAATACCTGTGGCGCAACCGCGACCACGCCGTACCCCGTTCCGAACTGCTCCGCAAGGTCTGGGGTTACGAAAACGCAGACTCCGTGGACACCCGCACCGTGGATATCCACATTACCAAGCTCCGCAAGAAAATCGAAGACGATCCCTCGCATCCGAAACTCTTGGTGACCTTCCGCGGTGAAGGCTACCAGATGCGTTCTGCACCCGAATGCGACAAGTAAAGCTAAAAGAAGTTCTTTCGTACATTAAAAAACACCAGGCAATCATCACAGAACGCCTGGTGTTTGTTTCCATTTTCTTGGTCATCGCAATTCCCCTGACCATCTTGTTTATCAAGACTTACGAGCAGTCTGCTGCCCTGGAAGAAAAGAAAATAGAAGAACGGATCGACGCCGCTTACGAAAGTCTTCGCTTACGCCTATCGTCGGACTTTAATATCGAAAACAGCCGCTCCTACAAGGACTACGGCATCCTGAACTCCATTACAGTGATCGGCGGTAACAGCCGACTCTTCTCGGAGTTTTTCTCCTTCCCGGACTCCAGTGGACCTTACTGCGATTTCGACTCGCTGTATCGGCAGTGCCGCAAGGGCTTGCTCGGGCATTTCCAGATTTCCCATAGCGGAGAACTCCTGACGCCCTTCTACCCCGACACCAGCACCGGTATCGGAAAGTCCATGTGGGACAACTTCTCCTTCGACGACCAGGAACAGCGTAAAAAGACCCGCGACCTGATCCAGTATCTGCTTATAAAGCTGGACATTCGGAACGGGCTTCCCAAGCGCACGGTGCAGACCGTGGACTCCACCGAAGCCATCGACCAACTTTATGACGAAATTCCGGACTTGCAGATCCCTACCCGTGTAGAAATGACATCTGAAGAAGAAGCCCTGACCTACATGGCCGAAACTGCCAAGAACGACACCACCATCGCCCCCGACATTCCCGTATTTACCGGTAGCAACACCAACGTCAACATTACCGACCTGAAAATTCGAATGACGTCGGACTACATCGTGTTCTTCCGCACGATCTATATCGGTATGCTTCCGATTGTGCAGGGTTTCGTGGTAGACAAGTCGATTTACCTGAACTACATGACCCAGGAAGAACAGCTGGCCTATGCCAAGCTGCCCTATGCCATCGAACTGGTCTACGAAGATACCATACTCCTGACCATCGGCAAGAACAGCGCCGAATACGAATTGAGAACCAAGCGACCACTGCCGCCGCCTTACGACAAGATTGTCTTCAAGATGTACTCCAGCGAAATCAGCGGATCTGCAGACTTGACGATTCTGTTTAGCGGCTTGATTCTCTTGATCGTGGTTGCAGTCTGCCTGATTACCATTTACCGCTTCACCCAAAGCAAGGTGGCCCTCGCCGCCAAGCGTCAGGACTTTGTATCGGCCATCACCCACGAGCTCAAGACCCCGCTTACAGCCATCAAGATGTATGCGGAACTTTTGCAGAATTCCTGGGTGGCAAGTGAAGAAAAGAAACAGCGCTATTACGGACAAATCGCAAGTGAAGCAGACCGTCTTTCGCGCCTGATCCAGAACGTTCTTAACTTGTCTAAACTCGATGGTAACCGCTGGAATGTACAGCTTCGCAAGGAACGTCCGAAGGCTGTCCTTGACGACTTTATTGCCACTTACAGCAAGAACATCGAAAAGCAGGGATTTGAACTTACGGTTTCTACGGACACCGACGCCGACAACGTGGCACTCCTGATTGATCGCGACGCAGTGATGCAGATTCTGATGAACCTGGTGGACAACTCCCTCAAGTTCTCGAAGAATGCAAGCTACAAGATGATCAGCATCGAGCTCCGCGTGAACAACGGCGACATGTACCTTGCTGTGCGCGACTACGGTCCGGGCATTCCCGCTTCTGAAATGAAGAAAGTGTTCCAGGAATTCTATCGCGTCGAAAACGAAATGACCCGCTCTACTAGCGGAACCGGTATCGGACTTTCGATGGTGAAAAAACTTTGCACTCTCACCAACATGAAGATCGAAATCGAAAATGCCGGCCCAGGTCTCAGAACCAAGATTCACTTCCCGCCGCTGGACATTTAATAATTACGAAATTTGACAAATCCCAATAAATATTTAACAAGCTTTGTAAAGAACGCCCTGGATTTAAATCCGGGGCGTTTTAAGTAACATTTATCTAAATAAAATATTTCATCGCGGCTGTCCATTTTTTAGTATTTTTTAGGGCGCCTAGATGTATTCTAAAGGCAAAATGAGGAGCATGCCATGACTCAAGAAGACATTCTAAATAATCCGGAAAAATACGACCTTTCCATCGAAACCGTTGGCAAGGGAACATTGAAATCTCCCATGAAGGGAGTTCCGTTTGTGTCGGAGTCTGATCGAGTAAGCCTTACAGCAGATGTAGCGCGCATCAAAGATTTTTGCGAACGCGGTATAGCAATCCCGTCGCTGGAAGCGGCAGGCCCTCGCGAAACGATTTTCCACGACCCCGCCTGGACACGCGCAGGCATTGTGACCTGCGGAGGCCTCTGCCCCGGTCTTAACAACGTGATCAAGGGTCTTGTTCAGGTGCTGTGGTTTGACTACGGCGTTCGAAACATTTTCGGTATTCCCTACGGCTACCGCGGTTTGAACCCGGCCTACGGTTATTCCCCGATGATATTGAACCCCGACGTGGTAGACGCCATTCAAGAAGACGGCGGTACCATTCTGGGAAGTTCTCGCGGAAACCAGGATGCCAAGGTCATGGTCGACACCCTGATGCGCCTCAACATCAACGTGCTGTTCTGTATCGGCGGTGACGGCACACTCCGCGGCGCCCACGATATCGCTGAAGAAATCAAGAAACGCCACCAGCCCATTTCGGTGATCGGCATTCCGAAAACCATCGACAACGACTTGAATTTGATCGACCGCACCTTCGGTTTCGAAACCGCAGTGCTCTCCGCAACCGACGTCATTACCAGCGCCCACAACGAAGCAAACGGAGCCTTTAACGGACTCGGTCTCGTAAAGCTCATGGGTCGCGATTCCGGCTTTATTGCCGCTTACGCAGCGCTCGCTACCACGGTGGTAAACATTTGTCTGGTACCTGAAGTTCCCTTTACCCTGGATGGCCTTTTCAAGGCCCTGGAAAGCCGCTACAGCAACGGCAAAACTCACGCCGTGGTAACTGTGGCCGAAGGAGCCGGACAGGAACTGTTCAAGGACCAGCCCGAACGCAGGGACGCCAGCGGAAACATCTTGAAAAACGACATTGGTGAATTCCTGACTCGCAAAATCAAGGAACACTTCGACAAGGTGGGCAAAGAAGTAAATATCAAATACTTCGACCCGAGCTACATGGTGCGCAGTATTCCGGCTCAAGGTACCGATGCCATTTTCTGCTTCCAGCTCGCCGAAGCCGCCGTACACGCCGGCATGGCAGGCAAGACCGACATGGTCGTGGGCAGCATGAACAACGCCTTCTCGCACGTGCCTATCGAATACGCCGTCAGCGAACGCAAGAAGATTAACCCGAACGGAGCGCTGTGGCACGCCGTTCTCGGAATCACACGTCAACAGGATTACTTCTCCGGTAAGGGGAAGGGGAAGTAACCCTTAGCAGCTTTCTGGACTTTGGCGTATATGCCAAAGTCGAAGAAACAACTGACAGGACAAACAAAGAGGAAACAAAAAGCAATGCTCAAGCAAGAAGACAAGGTGTTAATCCGCACTGCACTTATGGAATATCGCTATCTTTTATTCAAGACCTATCATGGCACCGACGACGAGAAAACCCGGATTGCCCAGGTGAATAAAGTTCTGCAGAGTTGGAAAGTGTAGTTTCGACTGAAGGGGAAAATGAAAAAAATCTTGGTACCATTGCTGACGCTTGCTTTATGCGGGATAAGCCTAGCGAACGAGAATCTTCGCATGGCGGATTCTTGTTATGCTGCACGTGCAGAACGTGCCGTTGGTGACAAAGCAAACGCCAAGAACGCAAAGCTCATGATCGAAAACTACCTCAAGGCCATGAGTGACCCCGCTGTCGAAGAACGTGCCACCGAAGGCTATGTCAGAAGCTTGTTTTTCTCGTTCCGGTTTGTACACTTCGAAAAGCACCAGCGCAAGGCGAAGCTGGACAGCCTGAAAACCATAAGCGAAGCCGCATACCAGAAATTCCCGAAGAATCGGGAAATCGCCCATGTGTACGCCAGCGCCCTTTCCATGTGGGGAAACGAACGCGGAGCCCTCACTTCGGTTAAAGAAGGGGTCGCCACAACCGTCCGCGACGTGGCGATTATGGCCGAAGACTACCAAGTACTCGGACGCGCCCACTTTGTTCTACCCTATGTGCCACTGGTGCTTTCATGGCCCGACAAGAAACTTGCCGACAAGTACCTGAGTCTCGCCCTAGAAAAGAACCCGAGAGATTTGTACAACTATTATTTTTTGGCTGAACTGCGCTTTGACCAAAAACGCTACGCTGACGCACTGAACGTCATTGACCGCGGTCTTTCTCGCGGAGTGCGCACCAACTTCTTCCTGGAAGACAAGCGCGGACGCTGGCAGCTTAAGGAGCTGCAGAAAAAAATTAACGCCAAACTAGATAAGAAATAAACGAAATCCTTTGGCGAAAAACTTAAAACAAGAAGGCCGCACCACCCAAGGTGCGGTCTTCTTTTTGCCTAGAGAGATATAAGCGATTAGATTCGGGATTAGAGCCCAAGGTCGATTGCGTTGGCCTTGCCGCGGCGTACGCCCCACAGGAAGTCCTGGGTGCGGTTGACAATGGTCTTGCTCCCTACCTTGATGCGGTATTCAAGTCTTGCGATGTACACGCCGGTAGATGCCAGTCTTCCATTCTTGGCACGCATATTCCAAGCGAGGAACAGCTTGCCGTTGTTGTCGAGACAGGTTCCTTGACCATTGTTCTTGAACACTTCGTCGTTGCAGGTAATGGTGTTGGAATTGTTGTTGACGAACTCACCCAAGCTAGAGTAGTATGTGGCATTGTAGTAGAGTTCCGTGGTTCCAGCAAGTTCCTGTACAATTTGCTTGATATCCGATTCCTGTCCGCTCTTGAACTTGCGGAGATTTTCATGAGTCAATATTCCATTCTTGTAAGCGTCGACTACAATCGGGTCTAGGCCGTATTTATCTTCTGCTTCGTTAATGGACATACCGGCTTGAATTTCGGCAAAGATTTGTTCAATCGAGACCTTGCGCGTGGAATCGTCAGCATCGGTGTAGGTGCTCTGCAGAGCTTTCGAAATTTCTGTAATCTCATTTTCCACAAGTTCGGCCATGTTCAAGTCGCCCAAGAAGTGACCCTGCGTTCCATACACAGCTGCAGCTTGTTCAGCAGTAAGGACCGAGGGATCCTGGATGATTCTCGGAACGGTTGCCTCTTCGCTCCGGACAATTTCCCTTGCGTTGCTGAAAGCCGGGGAAGACGGATCCAAGGTTACGACTCCGGGGCTTGTGACATTGACCTTCTGTTCGCCGGTGATGCGCACCCAAGGGTTATTCACGTGGGCAGGCACATTCAACAGATCGTAGGCGATAGTAACAATCGGCGGCGGAGTAAAGCGGACCGAATCACCCACAGCCGGGATAAAATCTTCGTCGGAACCTTTCGGGAAAATCAGTTTCCACTGGTTAGGTCCTTCAATAGAAATGTCGCTTGCGGACTTCACTGCGGTGCTCATGATGCCGTTTTTCCATACGTGGAAACTGAACAAGTCAGAAACCTTATCGTTGTCAAGAATACCTTCGCTGAAGGTCAAAAGGAGCTGCGTGTTACCATCGCGCATGTAAGAGACTTCTGCTTCGGTAATAACAGGGCCAATCCTATCCTGGAGCTGTCCTTCGGCCGGGAATATGGACCTGTTTCCGTTATCGATATAAGTGTACCAAACCCTGATCTGCCCGGTATAGGGTTTTTCGGCACCACCCGTAAAGATAGAGGTTCCAAAACCGCCGTCCTTAGCGACAACCGACGCCTCGGTAGAACCTTCACGATAAATAGTTTCGTAGGCGGTATTGAACATCGTGCCGAAGGTAAACTTGGCAGAGTCCAGGGAGTTCTTCCCGCCCAATTTCCCGTCGAACTGGATCCAGATACTATCACCTCGTCCATCGCCATTGCGGTCGTAGATATAAGCGGTCTGGATTTGCGGTACAGGCGGCAATGCAAAGTTGATACCTGTCCAAGTGGCAGTATTGGCAGAAGCCTGGCCCTTCACATAGAGAATACCGCCCCATACTTCGCCTACGGCCTTCACGTAGAACGAACCCTTGTAGTTCTGAAGCTGAATCTCTGTAATGGGATTGCCAAGGGAATCGCAGGGAACCAAATTGGCGTCGTTGGTGGAGGGGTAAACCGTTTCGTTGGGGTTAGCCCAATCATCGGCATACTGCACATAGACCTTGTAGGATTGACCCACCCACATAGTATCCTTAGACATACTTAACTGGTGTTGGGTGCTGTTGACGTTTTCACCCAGCACGTTTCCTGCTGCATCGATGTAAACCAGTTTCGGAAGGTCGTAGGCGCCCACTACAAAGTAGACATCCTTGTGCTGGGAATTGTCAGACTTGAGCGTTACGCGGATGAAGTAGGTACCCGGGGCAAGCCCGTGATTTTTCTTGATGTCTTCCTTGTTTACGTCGAAGCCATCAAAAGTGCTGTTGACGATAATACCGCCGAACCAGAGACCTGCGGAATCAAGTTCCACACCGTCATCGGGCAGGTTTCCGCCGAAGAGGGTGAATACGGATTCACCGCGTTCAAGAGAAAGCTCCGTCTCTCCGTTTCCGAAATCGCAGGCGAGTTTGCTCTTGCGAACCCTCTGCCAGATTTCTCTGCCAATCACGTTCGGATCGTCTGAAGCGTTCTTGAGCAAAATGCTTGCTTCGGTCTTGAGGTCAATGGAGGTGTGCATACGGAAGTTCGAAGAACTGGTATGGCGTTCCGCATAGAAGATGTGGAACGGATAGGTTTCGCCTTCCTTAAGTCCCAACGTATCGAGATCGACGGCGCCGCGCACCTGGGCATGCTGGCCACCGATATCCACCACCAACTTGTTGTTGATGAACACCCACACATCGTCATCACCCAAGAAATCAAAATACTGGCCCGGTACGTATTCGAACGTCGCCTGGATCTTCATGGTGAAGCCGAAGTTATGGTTCCTGTTGTCGCTACCGCCACGCAGCTGGTCGTAATAGGGGTTAGGAATGGTCTTGGTGTCTTCATCAAGGTACTGGAAGTCATCCAGAAGGAACATGCCGCCGCGGTTTGCTTCGTTACCCTTCGAAATGGCGTCCTTCGAAATTTCGGCAAGCCAGAAACCTTCATCGTCCATGGAGATGTAGAGGTCACGGCAAGTCATGTTGGTGTATTGGTTGCCTTGAGCGTCTGTGGCGAGAACTTCGGGCAAAAACCAGCTATCCAAATGGTCGGTAATCTTACAATTGGTCGGGAACGGCGTTGCACTTACAGGGACTCCGTTGGGGCCCAATTCCGGAGCAACCATGCCGAGCATGGGGCTACCACTACAGCCACCAGAACCGAAGTCCGCACTGACTCCGTTTGCGGGATCTCCGTTACGTCCTTCTCTATCGGAATCACCCTTGTCACCATGCAGCCAGTCGAACATCATGACCGGAAGTTTTTTCAAGGGGCAATCGCCCAAAATGCCTGCAGGGCGCTGGGAGTAAACATCAGGGGCACCTTCCTGGTTGCCCTTGACCCAAATGGTATCGCTAAGGGCAGCTACGGAATCGAGGCTGATTGCGTTACCAGAAGTCGGTTCGACCTTGGTAAGTCCATTTGCGTCAACAATATTTCCGCCAATGGTCTGCTTGAAGTAAACAGTGAAACCTTCACTCGGAGCGTTGACAGCCTTGCTTGTGATAAACCAGCCGCAATATTTATCCATTGCGGACATCGTAGAAATAGAATCGCCGTTCAGGAATAAAATGGCGTTTGTGTTCGTCCAAGGAGTAAAGAAGGCAATGTACTTTCGGCCATTTGTGACGTTTCCTGGATTTTGGGGATTGTCACCCGGACCTCCGGGGTTTTCAGGATTGGGGCCCGGTCCGCCCGGTCCACCGGGATTCGGCGCTGCAGCAAAAGACCAAGTTCCGTCTTGCTCGATCTTGATATAGACGTCATTGCCACTTGCGAACAACTCTTCTGCATCAATCGTTGCCAAAGGTTGCGGACTACGACAATAACGATCTGTATAGAACCTAATCGTGCGATCCGCAAGGGTGTTCGCACTAAACGAAACTCCATTTCTAGTGGAAGTACAGGACTTGTTCTGAGTACGATTCGTATAAATCGTATAGTAGAGGCCTTGGCCTTCGTAATTTACGTCAACGGAAAAGTCCGCAGCCAACACCGCAGTCGCAAACAAAGCGAGCAAACTGGTTGCTCTCTTAAACAATTCGCACCTCATCCACATCTCCTAGGGGCAAAAGCCCATATATAAGCACTTATATGTCTCATCTTAGAAATAAATTTTTTTTCAAAAAAAAACAACACGGCATTTTGAAAATGCCGTTAATTATGGTTAACAATTGTGTAAAATTCGTGTTTTTTTGGGGAATTCCCCCCGATATGGGGTGAAATTTCCCAAAAATTTGGACTAAATGCCTAAATCAATAGCGTTTATCTGGCCCCTACGCACGCCCCACAAGAAATCCTGGGTGCGGTCGATAATGACCTTGGTATTCACCTTGACGCGGAATATGAGGCGCGCAATGTATACGCCAGTGGATGCCAATCGGCCCTTATTGGTACGCATGTTCCACGCCAAGAAGAGGCGGCCATCACTGTCGAGGCAGTTTTTGTTGCCCCCTTCCTTAAAGATGTCGTCATTACAGGTAATGGTTCCCGAGTGTCGGTTGACATAGTGACCCAGGCTGGAATAATAAATCGATTCGTAACGCAGTTCGGTCCTGTCGGCAACGGCGCTTACAATCTTTTGGATGTCTGCCGGAGTACCTCTCTGGTAGTATTGCAGGTTTTCGCTGGTCAAAAGTCCGTTTTCATAGGCGTCCACAATGACTTCGCTCAAGCCGAATTTTTTCTCGGCTTCACTGATCGACATTTCACCTGTCTCCACGGATTTGAGGATTTCTGCAAGGGTATAGGACCTGGCCGGGACACCGGTTTCTTCTTCGGCCTCTTCTTCGTCTTTGTCTTTATAGGTCGATTTGGTGGGATCCTGAACGGCCTTCACGATTTCGGCAATTTCGTTTTCTACAAGTTCGGCCATGTCCAGGTCGCCCAGGTAATGGCCTTGGGTACCATAGATTGCTGCCACTTGGTCAGCCGACATGGAGGTTTCAGTTGTAACAAGCTTGGGAACGGTGGCATCCTTGCTTTGTATAATGACGCGTGCGCTGTCAAAGGATTCTGCATCGGTGGAGAGGCTTACAACCTTCGGACTCGTGACGGTTACCTTCTGTTCGCCGGTAATGCGCACCCAGGGGTTGTTTTCATGAGGACCGACATCTACAAGGTCGAGGGCCATTCCCAACTGTGACGGCGGCATAAAGCGTACAGAATCGCCCACAGCAGGAACGACATCTGTTTCCAGGGCCTTCGGGAAAATCATTTTCCACTGGTTTGCCGGAGAAGTCGAGAAATCGCTTGCACTCTTGATGATGGAATCCTGCCTGCTGTTTTTCCAGCAATGGAATCGGAACAGTTCGCTGTTGGCGTCTGTATCGTTAATTCCTTCGCTAAAGTCGAGAATCAGTTGGGTGTTTCCGTCTTTAAGGTACTTGATTTCGGCAGCCACAATCACGGGGCCAACCTTGTCCGTGAGGGAGCCATCCACCGGGAATATGGACGTCTTTCCAGTGGAATCGGTGTAGGTGTACCAAATGGCGATATTGCCGGAATAAGGTTCCGTGGCGCCACCGGTAAAGATTTCGGAGCCAAATCCATCACCCGCCGCGGTTACGGAAATGTTAATGTCGCCAACATTATAGCGATTAGCCTTATAGGCAATCTTGTTGATTTTATAGTTCTTGTCGAAAGCGTCTTCAAAAAGGAACTTGACCGAATCGATGACACTGCGAGCATCGATGGGCTTGTTCAGCTTAATCCAGATGCTGTCGGCACGTCCATCACCGGTATGGTCAAAGATGTAAGCCGTTTCAATCTGCGGAACGGGAGGTACCTTGATATTGATTTTTGTCCAGCGGATATCCTTGTTCTTGGCACCTGCAGTACTAAGGGTAAGCGTTCCGTCAATGACCTCGTCGGTCGCCTTGATAAAGAAGCTTGCGCGGCCTTCCATCAAGATGACTTCGGTAATGGGGTTACCCATGGAGTCGCAAGCCACCAGATTCGGTGTAGAGGTGGCAACCTTAACGGCAATGCCGCTATAGATGCTCGCCCATTCTTCGACGTACATGACGTATACGGGGTAAGACCTTCCGGCCCACATGGTTTCGCTCTTGTCCTTGTTGATGGGCAAGGTGTCGCTGGAAATATCGCGACTCAGCGAATCGCCAAAGGCGCTCCAATATTCCGTATAGTTTATCGTATCCTGCGTATCAAAGTCTACGATAAAGTAGGTGGAATCCTTGACGCTTGCAAAGGCCAGGTTCGGCAATTCGTAAGGATCGATGGTAAAAGGAATGTCCTTGTATTCGTCCGGGTTGCTCTTGAGGCGTACGCGGATGTAGTAGTTGCCGGGAGGCAGAGCCTGGGCCTTGGTAATGGCCTTGACATCAATGGTTACCGAAGTGAAGTCATTAATCACGGTAATGCCGCTATAATAGGCGGAGTCCAGAGTCTTGAGGGCGATGCCGTTCTTGTCGAGGCTGCGGCCGAATAGCACGAAGTTGGACGGGCCCGGAACGGTGTCCTGCAATTCAGGGCTAGACGAGAAATCGCAAGCGAGGGCTCTTTTGCGAACAATCTCCCAGACATTCTTCTTGATGAGTTTGGGATCGCCCGTAGGAATGTCTTGCAAGAACATGCTTCCTTCGGCCTTCAGGTCTATGGAGGTTCGCATCTTGAAGTTCGATTCCACTTTGTGGCGTTCGGCGTAGAAAATATGGAAGGGATAAGTTTCGCCTTCGGTCAGTCCCAGCTTGTCCAGGTCGACATGGCCTTCAGCAGCATGATGCTGACCACCGATGTCTACGACCAGCTTGTTGTTAATGAATACCCACACGTCGTCATCGCCCAGGAATTCGAAATACTGGCCCTTCACGTATTCGAACTGGGCCTGGATTTTCATGGTGAATCCATAGTTGTGAGTGCCCATTTCGATACTGTCAAGGCTACCATCCGTAATGGCGACTTTTCCGCCCTTGATGTTGTCGAACATGGGGTTCAAAACGGTCTTGGCGGAATCCAGATACTGGAAATCATCCAAGAAGAATAGGCCTCTTTCCGGACTGTCCTTATTCTTTTGCCCGAGCCAGAAACCGTCATCCGTCAGCGTCAATTCCAAGTCGCGGCAGGTGGCGTTGGTGTAGGAATTTCCGGCAGCATCGGTTGCAATTACTTCGGGCAGGAACCAGTTGCCCAAATGTTCGGTTGTCTTACAGCCGCTGGGGAAGTTTGCGGCAGGAACCGGTACGCCGTTCTCACCCAGTACTTCTTCTACCATGCCTTTCATGTAGCCAACATTATTGTCGGCCCTGGCGTTACTTCCTTTGCATCCACCTGTACCGAAGTCCTGGCTGGTGGTGCCAGCTTGAGCTGTAATGTTTTCTTCGTCGCTACCGGTCCCGTGCAACCAGTCAAACATCATGACCGGGAGCTTTTTAATGGGGCAGTCGCCCAGTTCCCCAGGGAATTCCGCAGAAAGCTCGGGTTCGCTGTACATGGTGGCCAGAATCCAGACTGTATCAGAAATAGAGAGAATGGAGTCCAGAACGATTTCTTGATCTAGGGGAATTTCTTCTTTGTAGAGACCGTCTTTACCAATGTAGTGGCCGCCGATGGTTTGCTTGAAGTAGGCGAAAACGTCTTTGGGAGTCAGTACGGCGCGGTATTCGAACCAACCGCAATAGTTCCCGCCTACGGGGGTCATATTGTCGGCCTTGCCGTTAAGCATGATGACCACACCGGTGTTGCTCCAGGGGGCAAGGAAGCGAATGGTCTTTTTGGCGGGCTCCACAATGTTCGGTTTTTCGGTAGTGGTAGTCACCGTTCCATCGGGATTGATTTGTATCCAGATTTCGTAGACAGGCTGATCTTCTTTTCCTTCTTGGTATTCCGGGAAAAGCTGCGAAAGGAACGGTTCATTACCTTGGTTCAGGTAAGTCAGACAGGAGTCCTTTTCTTCGCCACAAAAAGAACCAAAATGCAATTGACGTTTATCGATTGCCGAGGCCTTGAGACGTTCTGCTACGAAATAGATGGTAAATGTACCATCGTCACCTTTGGTCAGGTGCTTATATTTCAAATTGGATTCGTTGTCGGCGTAATAAAGGTTGTTGCCGTCATAAATCACATGGGCTATGGCAACATAGTCCTGCGCAAAGGTGTTCGCTACTAAAAGGGTTAGGAATAAAACCAAACCCCGGAAAAAGTTTTTGCACTTCATCCGCTCTCTCCATGAAAGTCCCACACACAAGACAACCAGTGTAAAAATAGGTTTTTTTACGGGTTTCATCTGCAAATATTACTTTACGGTGTGCGTATTTTGTAAGTTTTTGAAGGATTCAAGGCAAAATAGTCTTTTTTCCCCTTTTTTATGTTGCAAAAAGGGGCCTTTGGAGTGTCAAAATCCTAATTTTTAAAGCGGAATTTAAAATCAACAGGAGTTTCTTATGAATCGAGTTTATCTGGTCGCCTCCGCCAATATGGAAGCCAAAGTCAAAGAAGTCATGGACGCAGTTGCCGGTGCCGGCCTGATCGCTACCGCCTACAAGCCCTGCGTGAACGGAGCCGAAGCCGTGAAGGAACTGAAGGCCCACAATTCCGCCGTGCTCATGGAAAAGATCGCAGCCGACTTCCTTTCGCAAGACTTTGATTCCGTGGATGCCGTGGTAGTGGAAGGTGCACAGGGCATGAGCGACGTGATGGCCCAGAAGTACAACGACTCTCTGGCTACTGCCCTCGATGCAAAGATTTATTCTGACGGCGAAGACGCCGACTTGTTCTGCCCCAAGCGTCTGCTGGCCTGCTGCAAGTGCCTCGCCAAGGATTTGGCTGAAGCCCCGGCCGAACGCAAGACCAGCCAGGCCATGTTCCGCGCAGGCCTTTTGCTCAAGGCTTCCAAGGCCAAGAAGCGCATCGTGCTCCCCGAAGGTTCTGAACCGCGTACCGTGCAGGCCGCAAAGCTCGTGATTGACCGCAAGATTGCCGTGCCCGTACTCATCGGCAAGAAGGATGAAATCCTTGCCGTCGCCAAGGAACAGGGTGTAACGCTCCCGGCTGACATTGAAATCATTGAACCGAGCGCCGAACTTGCTGAAAAGTATGTGCCGACTCTCGTGGAACTCCGCAAGTCCAAGGGCATGACCGAAGACCAGGCCCGCGCAGCGCTCGCCGACAACGTAATGCTTGGCACCATGATGCTCAAGATGGGCGAAGTCGATGGCCTCGTTTCCGGCGCCATCCACTCCACCGCCGACACCTTGCGCCCGGCCCTGCAGGTGATCAAGTGCGCTCCGGGCGTGAAGTCCGTGAGCTCCGTGTTCTTCATGTGCATGCCGGACAAGACTTACATTTACGGCGACTGCGCCATTAACCTGAACCCGACCGCCGAAGAACTGGCCGGTATCGCCCAGCAGTGTGACGACACCGCGAAGGCCTTCGGCCTCCCGAGCCGTGTCGCCCTCCTCAGCTACAGCACCATAAACAGCGGCAAGGGCCCGGACGCTGACCTCGTGCGCGAAGCCACCAAGATTGTGAAGGAAGCCCGCCCCGAAATGCTCGTGGATGGCCCGCTGCAGTACGACGCCGCGACCGTGCCGAGCGTGGGTTCCCTGAAGGCCCCGGGCAGCACCGTCGCCGGCAAGGCAACCGTGTTCGTGTTCCCGAGCCTTTCTGCAGGTAACATCGGCTACAAGGCTGTGCAGCGCAGCGCCCATGGCACGATTGCCATCGGCCCGATGCTCCAGGGTCTCGCAAAGCCGGTGAACGACCTCAGCCGCGGCGCTCTCGTTGAAGACATCGTCTACACGATTGCTTTGACCGCTGTGCAGGCCGGTTAATAGAAAAGAATAATTTATACAAAACAGGGTCACTCGGTTGAGCGGCCCTGTTTGTTTTTTAATTGAAAAAAATCAATCCCTCACACAGCGGATAGACAAATAATCCCAAGTATCATAGTATGTCATCATCCGGGCCGCCAAGGTCTGCGTTTCAAAAAACACACCATCCATCGTATAATCGTTAGTGGGTGCACGATTACTCGTCCATAACATGGCTACATAGCCATCATGTTTCCTTCCACCAAGGCCATTAGTGGCGGTACTTGAAGCTGGTATCGGCAATAATGCAAAGCCGCAATCGTCAGTTCCATTAGAAGCCCACCCCGGATTCAAGGGAGTCCATCCTTCAGTCGCTTTAAGGCGGAGTCCGGCACTATCGACGCCACCAATGTTATAGAAAAGTTCATTCCATTCATCGGAACTCGGCAAATGCCATCCAGTAGGGCATGCAACCAGCGCATTCTGCATCCCGTAAATCCGGCCCTTCGATGAGCAAGTCTCTTCCGCACATGCGGATCCGTCATCATATCTCAGGTTCTCCGCCATCCATGCCTGTTTACCGATGGTCGTGTACTTGTACACTTGATCATCGCGGGCATCCGTAAACATACCACGCATGTTTTCTGGGCAGACTTCGGAGGCAACAAACACATCTTCTGCAGATGACCCATTGTCAGAACAAGCCGAGAACAATAATGCAAACAATGCTACGCTAGCAGACAAAATGCTTTTGGTGTATTTCATAATCGTATTCAAAATAATAATTATTGCGAGGCTAATCCGCTTGTTTTTCTACAATCTTTTTATTAAATTAAGCACAATCAGTTTTTGAACCACATGAGTTCTTCAACCTGATATTTTTAGATCGAATTTTAGATAGGCCGACATTTCGGCCTCCCCCCCAAGAAATAATGGCACAGGGAGCGTGCTGCAACTGGGCTGAGTTTTTTCCAAAACTCGGTCTTAAACCGTTTTTCTCTATCGAGAAAGCGAGCCCTAAAAGGCAAAGGACTACATATGACGCTAGAAAATAGTGTACCGGAATTTGCGATTACCACCTCCCGTGAATTTTGGGAACAGAAAACCTACGAAGAAATCAAGAAGCGTACCTATCTTGACCCGCTTTACGATGCCGCGTTCAAAGCGTTCCTGAACGATGAACAGGCCTTGGTCAGTTTCTTGAACGGAGTCTTCCAATTCGAAGGCGAAAATCGCATCACTTCCGTCACCATCAAGAATACGGAAATAAACATCATTTTTCCGCAAGTCAAGACATGCAAACTCGATATCCGTGCAACGACTTCGAACGGATTTTGCATTAATGTAGAAATGCAGAAGGCCAAACACAGTCGTTTTATCGAGCGTATTCTATTGCAGCATAGTGCGTTTATGCTCCAAAGCAAGTACGAATGGGACCAGGAATTCCTCAAGAAACCAACAAAAGAACTCACCGATGAAGAACGTTCTCGGCGCGAAGCATCCCGTTATGAAATACCGCCTACGTTCGCTATTTGGGTCTGCGATTTTCCGCTAGAAAAACAGGACGAATATCGAGGCACCTGGGCCATCCGCAACGAAAAGGGCTTGACAATCACCGAAAAAGTGAAGTATATTTTATATGATTTAACACGGTTCAACAAGACGCTCGACGAAATCCGAACCGATGAAGATCGCTGGCTTTATCTGCTCAAGAACGCAGGTTCTTCCAATGACCTTCCCGATTTCGATGACGATGTCATTGCGCAAGCAATAAGGCGCCTTCTTGTGAAAACCGCCTCGGAAACGCTTCTCAAGGAACAGGCAAAGAACATGGTGATGACAGAAGAAGAACTCGATTATCTGGCCTCGCTGAGGGTCCGCGCACGTGCTGAAGGTCATGCCGAAGGTCGATCTGAAGGAAAAAACGAAGGACACGCCGATGCAATCAACGTGTTCAAAGATCTAGGTGTTTCTCCAGAAAAGATTGCTGAAGCAAAAGCAATGCTTGATGCGTTGAATTCTTCGAAATAGTCCTCATTCATCCGTTAATTCCCCTATGAAAAGGCAAATTAACATCTCGCTCATTTGCGCTCTTTTTTCAGCCATACTGTTTTCTGCCTGCACGGAGGACGGCTCATCAACTCCGGAAGAGCCTGTCGACACGTTTGATGCGGCGGTCGTATGCCCTGCCGAAGGGATGAACGCCTATGGTGAACCGAATCGCGGAACATTTACGGATGCTCGCGATGGTCAGGTGTACAAGTACACGACTATCGGTAACCAGGTGTGGATGGCGGAGAATCTGAAATTCGATGCACCCTATAGTGTTTGCTACGACAAGATTGACGGCTTCTGCGACACGTTCGGCAGGTTCTATTCGTTGCATGAAAATGGCAAAGAATTTGGGCTTTTTGATCAGGAACTATTGGATACGATTTGCCCTGCAGGGTGGCACGTACCTTCTGCAAACGAATGGAGTGTATTGGCCAATAACATGGGAGAAGAGGCAAAAGCCGTGTCAAGATTAAGGAGTTCCGAAAATTTCGGGGAAAAATACAAACCTGGTACAGATGATTGCGGATTTAACTCTTTACCTGCAGGTTATTGGATTAATGGTGGAGATATTTCTGTTGTATATATAACCTCAGATTATTGGACATCTACAGCGAAAAATTTAGGAGCAACTTTTTCTAGCTGGTTTAGCTCAAATGGTATTTCTTTTGAAGTAAATCAACCTAAAATGTCTATCCGTTGTATAAGAAACTAATTCTTGATGCTGCGGTAATATGCCCTGTCGAAGGTACGAACGCCTATGGCGAGCCGAACCGGGGAACCTTTACGGACGCCCGCGACGGCCAGGTGTACAAGTACACGACCATTGGCAACCAGGTATGGATGGCCGAGAACCTAAAGTTCGATTCTCCCTATAGCCTGTGCTACGACAAAATCGACAGTTTCTGCGACACTTTTGGAAGGTTTTATTCGCTGCATGTTAATGGTGAATGGTTTGATTTGTTTGACCAGGAATTACTAGATACGATTTGCCCTGCGGGCTGGCACGTGCCATCTATAGATGAATGGAGTGCACTAGCTAATAATATGGGTGAAGATGCAGCCACTTCTAGATTAAATAGTTCCAAAAGCTTTGGGGAACACTACACACCTGGTACCGATAACTGTGGATTTAACTCTTTACCTGCGGGTGCGTTGCTTGAAAATGGAGATTTTGAAGTTGTATATGTAACTTCTGTTTATTGGACTTCCACCGCCAAGGATTTGAGTTCTTCTTATTGCAGTTGGTTTAGTTCGAATGAAATTTCCTTTGGAATAAACAGAGCCAAAATGTCTATTCGTTGCGTAAAAAACTGAGTACGGCAATCAATCTTGTCCGCTTGCAAGTGTTCTTTTACAATCGTTTTGTCACACAAAACAAGGCCGCCCGGTTGAGCGGTCTTGTTTAATTGCTGATTCCGGCTCGGAGGCCGGAATGACGAATGGATTACACGAACTTGTAGAGGTCGGTAATGTCTTCGTTGTTCTTGTCGTAGAACCAGAACTGGTTGATGTGGGCGTGTTCGTCTTCGACCAGGCTGATGCTCATGCCATGCTTGTATTCCAAGTAGTTGAACATGCGGTTGTGGTCCTTGCAGAGCACGTCGATTACCTGGGCGCTTACCACGAGAGTGACTTCGCGGAGCTTGCCCTTGGCCTTGGCGCGAGCCATCCAGCGGTCGATCATGCCGAGCGTGGATTCCAGCGTTGCAATGCGGCCATCGCCGTCGCACACCGGGCAGCGTTCGGTCTTTTCGGTCATCAGGTTCACGCGGACGCGCTTACGGGTGACTTCCATGAGGCCAAACTGGCTGATGGGAGCGGGGCTAATAGGGGCCTTGTCGCGGCGGATTGCCTTGCGGAATTCGTTATAGACGGTTTCGTTGTCGGCCTCGGATTCCATATCGATAAAGTCGATGATAATCAGGCCGCCCACGTCACGCAGACGCAGCTGCTTGGCAATTTCGTAGCAGGCATCGATATTCGTTTCGAGAATAATCTTTGCCTGGTCCTTGCCGTGCACCTTGGGACCGGTGTTCACGTCGATAGACACCAAAGCTTCGGTCTGTTCGATCACGAGGTTACCACCACGCGGGAGCGGTACCTGACGCTGCAGGGAACGTGCGTAGTCGTTTTCAATCTTGAAGTATTCGAACAGGCTTTCGTTAGAGCTCCAGAGCTTCACCTTGTCGAGCTTGTCCGGCGAGAGCACCTTGAGGTATTCACGCAGGGCGAAGTATTCGTCGCGGTTGTCGATATACACGTAGTCGGTGTTGTCGCTGAAGTATTCGCGCACCGTCTGTTCAATGGAATCGGATTCTTCGTAGATGCAGGTTTCGGCAGGCTGGTTTTCGAAGTTGTACTTCGTCTGTTCCCACTTGCTTTCGAGTTCGCGCATCTGCTTGTTGATTTCGAATTCGGATTCGTTCAAACCGTTGGTACGAACGATATAGCCCACGTCGCGACCCTTGAGGCGGCGGACCACCTTCTTGAATTCGCGGCGCTTGGCCGGGTCGCGTTCACGCTTGGAGACACCAATGAAGTTGGTGCCCGGCATGCACACGAGGAAACGACCTGCAAAGCTCAGGTGAGTGGTCAGACGAGCACCCTTGGTGCTAATCGGTTCCTTGACCACCTGAACCATGATTTCCTGGCCTTCTTGCAGGATTTCATCAATCGAGACTTCCTTGGAAGAACCGTCCTCGTCATCGTCGTCGCCATATTCGCGGCGGAGGAGTTCGTTTCGGTCCATGGCGTCTTCTTGATGCAAAAAGCCTGCCTTTTCAAGGCCAATATCAATGAACGCAGCCTTGAGTGCCGGAAGCACCTTCTGGACCACGCCCTTATAAATATTGCCCAGAACTCGATTAGAAGAAACACCTTCGACGACAAGTTCAACGAGTTCGCCGTCTTCCATGATGGCGATACGTTTTTCGTAAGGGGTCTTACTAATCAAAATTCCGCGCTTGCACTTATTTGCCATTAAAGCTCCTAAAAGTAAGCAAAACTTGTTGGACGTCCCTAAGAAGCATTCCAAAAGTATGGACGCTTCCGAACCCACGTGCTTCTCTTACGGAAAGTACCGCATTTCCACAGCGTAAAGTCTAGGGAACATAAATATAATAAGTCCGTAACCCCATTTCGGATTCCAAAAAATGAAATAAGGCGGAATTTCAAGAAAAAAAGGCAAAAAAGACAAATAATTACATATATTTAAAATCAATAAGAAGAGAGGAATATATGGGATTTAATTTCCGCGGGCTTGCTTTTAAGCAGTCCTTGATGATTTTAGCCGCCATCACTATCGTATTCGGCATGATCTTCGGCATTATGAGCTACAAGACTCAGGAAATGCTGAACCGCATGACCGTCGAGAACGGCGAAGAAACCAGCCGCGCAAACGTCAACTACATCGACAAACTCTTTAATGCGGGCAAGGTGGTAGGCGAAGACTTGGCCACTAAAATCAGCGAGCATCCCATGTCCAAGGAAGAACTGGACGATTTCTTGCTGCAGTCGCTATTTAACGCCCGCAGCTTGATTCCCCAGGTGGTCGCCGTGGTAGTTGCCTACGAACCGGGAATGGGCCCCGAAAACACAGAAGGCGAATACATGCGACTCGCCCGCTTTGACCACGTTGATACCAAGCTTGTATCTGGTGCGAACTACCAGGACAAGGAATGGTACTACAGCGTAAGAGACGGCAAAACGAGCCGCTGGCAAGAACCCTTCATTGGCGAATTCGTCCCGGAACCGATTGCAGTCTATACCGTTCCCCTTTTCAAAAAAGACAAGAATGGCGAAGATATGCTGATTGGCGTACTCGCCGTCGACATGTCGATTGAATTCTTAAAAGACGAAGTCGGATCGATTCCTGTTTCGAACTCGGGATTCGCCCTGATCACCACAACCAAGAACGTGGCCGTCGCCTACCCGAAAAGCCTTGCCGAAGGAAAAAGAAACCGCGACATCATTGTCAGGGAAAAGCGCGGACAAAAGCAAGTTGAATTCGACCGCAAGGGCCGCGATAGCAGCGGCCTGTTTATCGGTACGGTTGCAGGCGGCGAAGAATCTGCCATTTACTACACCACGATCCATTCGACCAACTGGACGTTCATGGTCGTGTGGCCGATCCAGAAATACCTCGAAGACCAGAGCCTGATGCGCCAGCTGTTCCTGATACTTTCGCTTGGCGGCTACGGCATCATCCTGGTAATTATCCTCTTGATTTCGTTCCGCGTGGCAAAGCCGCTCAAGGACTTGGCCATTGCAGCCCGCAAGCTTGGCCGCGGAAACTTTGACGTAGCGATTCCTAAAATTACGGGTCACGACGAAGTGGCCGAATTCGCGTGGGCATTCTCGAACATGCTCACCGAGCTCAAGGATAACATCGAAAAGCAGAAAGACATGAAGCGTATCGAACGCGAACTCGATCTCGCCCGAAACATTCAGCTTTCGATGCTCCCCGGCGAAGAACGCGAAGAAAATTCCGATGACGACCGCCACGAGCTCGCTCCGTTCCTGCTCCCTGCCAAGGAAGTGGGCGGCGACTTCTACGACTTCTTCAAGATTGACAACGACCACCTTTGCGTGGTGATTGGTGATGTGTCCGGCAAGGGCGTTGCAGCGGCCCTATTCATGATGGTTGCCCGCATTATCTTGCGCACCATGACCAAGAACTTGAAGTCGATTAGCGAAGCGTTCAACAAGACGAACTACGCTCTTGCAAAGCGCAACCGCTTGAACATGTTCGTAACCGTGTGGGCAGGCATTATCGACTTGCGCACGGGACACATCGACTTTGCATCGGCAGGCCACAACCCGCCCGTCTTACGACACAAAGACGGCACCGCCGAATTTATTCCGAGCAAGTCAAGCGTAGTCATGGCCGCCATGGAAGATACAATCTACAAGCAACAGAGTTACGATCTTCAGCCGGGCGACACGCTGTTCCTTTACACCGACGGCGTCACCGAGGCGACCAACTCCAACAATGTACTGTTCGGCGACAACAGGCTCCTTGAAATTATAAGAAAGGGTGGCGAACAAAGCCCCGCCGACACCTGTGCGTTGGTCAAGAAAGAGATCGACAACTTTGTACAAGACGTTCCGCAATTCGACGACATCACCATGCTCGCCGTCAAGTTCAACGGAATCGACGAACCCGTATGGGAACGCTACGAAAAGACTATCGATGTTTCCGATAACGGCAAGAGCCATGCGCTCAAGACGTTTGTCGAAGACATCCTTACACCAATGGATGGAGCAAAGAGAATGCAAATGCAAGACGCCTGGGAGCGTTATGAAAAGATCGTGGATGTGATTCCCGAAAACCAAGACATATTGACCGCATTCGTCGAAGGAATCCTCGCCCCCATGGAAGGTTCCATGAAATCGCAGATGCAGATCAACATCGCGATCGACGAAATCTACAGCAATATCGTGAAATTCTCGGGCGCAACCGAAGTGACCTTGATTGTGGAAATCCGCAAGGCAACCCTTATGGCAAGGCTCACCTTTATCGACAACGGTAAACCTTACGACCCGATCAAGCAAGCCGACCCCGACATTACGCTGCCGGCCGAAGAACGCGAAGTCGGCGGTCTTGGAATATTCATTGTGAAGAAAACCATGGACAGCGTATGTTACCGCAGAAACGGGGACCACAACGAATTGGCCATCACCAAGACCTTGTAAAGTCTTGTAAACTTTTATAAATTTAAGAGAAAGAGGGAAAAATTATGCAGATCAACAAGACAATCGAAAACGATAAGTTGACCATCGCACTTGAAGGTCGCTTGGATACACTGACCGCCCCGCAGCTCGATGCCGAAATCCAGGGCAAGCTCGACGGCGTGAAGTCGCTGGTGTTTGACTTCAAGAAGCTCGACTACATTTCTTCTGCAGGACTGCGTATTCTGCTCATGGCCCAGAAGATCATGAACAAGCAAGGTTCCATGGTCGTCAAGAACGCAAGTTCTGCCATCAAGGAAATCTTCGAAGTGACCGGTTTCTGCGATATTCTGACCATCGAGTAATCGACATATTTATTAGGACAACCGTTCGCAAGGCTTATCCCCCGACCTCGGTCGGGGATTTTTTTGTCAGATGGAGTTGACGCTTTATATGCATATAACTATATTTATGCATAAATA
>Ga0256406_1002044_pt1 | contig 30141 bp, 52 predicted proteins | sample RumenRJG_03DNA_FD_185986 | JGI IMG/M metagenome (GOLD analysis project Ga0256406, IMG submission 185986) | Bovine rumen microbial communities from Lethbridge, Alberta, Canada - RJG_03 | ecosystem: Host-associated > Mammals > Digestive system > Stomach > Rumen | place: Canada: Alberta | collected... | reverse complement strand
ACAATATTTCCCCGAGTTGACTTGTGTTTTAGGCTTCAAAGACTGGAAACCAGGCAAGCACTATTCTTCTCAAAAGAACCCTGTCCTTTATGACACTTACGAAGAGTGCAAGAAGGAATGCGATGAATTGAACAAACAACTCTAAGCGAGCAGCAAGCCAACAAGAATTAATGATCAGTTGATATTCATTTTAAATTCAAGACAATGAAAGCTATAAAAATTATCGAGGCACTGACACAGGATGATTACTCTGTACAGGATGGCGTAGTTACAGTAGAGAAAAACGATAGTATTTGGAATGCATTCATAAATACTTTCGGCAAAGCTATCGAGCCTGTTTATCTCCCTCTTCCTACATCGGAATATGTGAACGAGAAGGTACGCCATTTCCTCTATATCTACGATTTACGCATCCCCGGAACTGATAAGGATCTGTTTGCGATACTGAAAAACAACGCTGACGATTCAATCATCTATATCTACGAAATTGAGTAGTACATAATTAAAAACACTTGCTTTGAGATTCTGTAAAGGACTCAAAGCAAGATTACTTGAAACGTAAACATTATATAATATATAAGTTATGGATAGCACAGAAGAAAAAATCGTCGCCAGATTAAAAGAGGCACTGGCCAAAGGCGACGTGGCAACATTGCAATACATGCTGTCTTTCACAGCGAACTTTTATCAGATGGCTGATAACATCAAAACCTATGAGAAGTATCTTGCATGTGGTTACACTGACAAACCATCTTTTGATAAGTATGGTTGGATTGACAACTATAAGAAGGTTGAAGCGAATGCTGAAAAGATTTCAGTTTTCGAGGATGGTTCTAAGAAGCTGTCTGTAGAAGTTCTTCAACTGGCTAACGGCAAATGGGTAAGTGGAATTGATCTCATGCTCGCAGAAAGCGGATGCCTCTGTGGTGCCAGTATATGGAATAAGCAATACAACACTCGGCATGAGGCTTACATGGCTGCTTGCGAGACAGCAATGAAGGACATTCAGTCTTCTTCTAACAAAAATGATAAGAAATATATCAGCTATGTCAAAAAGAAGATGGCAGAATCTCTTCAACTCAGCTTGTTCTAACCAGCTTAACAGAAATAGTAGTTCGATTATATCATCTTTCTCTATGGTAGGCCCGGCTTGTAGCCGGGCTAAATATGTATTTACAATGACTGTGTTAAATATGTCTGTACACTTGGAGGTTTGAAGCGAAAATATTAAATTTGCAAAAAAGAATGAATTATGGGATTATCAAGTTTATTTAGAACAGAAGCAACTCTTAATGCAGTGCTTTACATATTACAGAAATTAGGAGGGAAGTCTGATATGCACAAGATCTTCAAGATCCTATATTTTGCAGACCAGTCTCATCTTAGCAAGTATGGAAGAAGCATCACAGGAGATGTGTATATTGCCATGCAGTATGGCCCTGTACCTTCTAAGACAGACGACATTTTCAAAGCTGTAAGAGGAGATAGCTATTTCCATGATGCTGAACTGAATACATACTTTCATTTTGTTAATAAATATATAGTAAAAGGTATTAAAGAAGCAGACTTGGATTATCTTTCTGAAAGTGACACTGAATGCTTGGATGAAGCCATTGCTAAGTGTAAAGACAAAAGTTTTGATGAGTTGACAAAAATGTCACATGGCTTAGCATGGGAGAATACACGCAGGGATAGAAGCATATCTTTTAAGGATATACTTCGTGAAGAAGGCGACTCCGAGGATTATGTTAACTACATCGCAGAGAAACTTATGCTTGAAAGCTCATACAAATGATGGATTTGCCCAAAGCTATAATTGATGAAAGTATAAAACGTGGGACTATACTTCATTCTACCATGTTCAAGAATATTGATCATGGAAAGTTTTTTGTGGTCATAGGCGTAAACAAGGAATATGTTGCAGGCTTTTTCTTTATTAATTCCAATATTAATCGTTTTATGATGGATAAACAGGAGCAATTAAGCATGCAATATATCATCAAGAAGGCAGATTACGGCTTTCTTAAATATGACTCTTTCATTTCTGCCACATCTCTACAAACGATACCCATCAATGAACTTACAAACACAATTCAAAAAGGTATAACAACTTACGTTGATAAACTGCACGAAGAACATTTGAATGAACTGCTTGAAGCAGCAAGACAGTCGAAACTATTCTCTAAGAAAGAGAAACACGATTTTTTCTTATAACCATATTACACCCTTTTTAAGGGTGCTTCGTCCTGCTTTCACCTGAAAGCAGGACGCTACAAGGTATCTTCGATGAATTCCTCATAACGCCCCCACCTGTCTCCAACCTCTCAGGCTATTGGAGACAGGTGGGGGCGTTTATTTTGCTTCGCAGTTACTCTACCTAAATAGTATGTATATTACATTATTACAATAAAGTTATATTACTTTATATTACTATTTCATTATTATGTTATTACTCTATTTCAATAAATTGATTATGACTTACTAAAGATTATCTACTACTTCATCTAATGCTAATCTACATATTGATTATAACATACCTACAATCACTATGCGTGAAGACAATGGCGGAATGATCCGGCACAGTCTTCACGCTGTCTTATGAAGCTTAGTGCGCCTTCACGCTGTTTCGTCACACAAGGCTTCTTGTTTCTCTACCTAAGTTCTATTGTTGTCTCTTGGCCGTCCTCGCTTTTCACCAAGGTCATAACCATCATCTTACGCTTTTTCCTTGCAAAGTTAGACAGTTCCTCGCCCACAGCAAGCACCAGTCGTGCCTCCTTATCTGAGAAAAATCTTTCAGGCAGCCTTCCACAATCATAGATTGGGTATTCCTGAAAGATTTTCCCCCGATTGCTTGCTTTTGGGCTATTCTGGACTGTCTCCTTTTTGCGCAGAAAAAGACTCAGAGATGACGGATATGTCGATGTAAAAAAAAAGCTCGGACGACCAGAACAACAAATTGAAAAAGACTAGATGAATCTGGAATGCCGATATAAAAGGTAACGATGGAACCAACCAAGCCATCACAACATAATAGATATGAAAACAGTTTGGAATTTATCCAAGTGGATAGAAAACCGAGATATGGATGACACTAGAATTGTGAGAGATACAATAGAATACGGTGTCATCGAAAACTTTGCCAGCGAGCAGGAAGCCGACGACAAGTTAATTTCTCTTGCTCAAAGAGCAAAGAAAAAGGGCTGGACTTGCTCTACAAACATTGGTCAGCATAGTATTGCTGTTCACTACATGAATAAGAAACATGTAGTCATGTACTTCTCTGCTGAAAAAGCCATTACTTTTGGTAAGATTCCTTTTCATCCACAGCATTAAAATGTTACGGAAGGATAAACTACCCCCTCAAACAGACAGGAAAATTAATTATACAGGAAATTATAATTTCATTAGTATTATTTCGTTACATAACAACAGCCCTCGCCATCACGGATAAGGCATAAGACATGAAAAATATCTATGGAAAGACAGTATATCCCAAATACGAGATTGCTCTTAAACAGCACGTAAAAGGTAGCGTGGAAGACGATTACGAAAGTGTAGAGTTTCATGGAGCAGACAACTATAGAGAAGCTGTCAAAATGGCTAAGAAGTATTCGTTAGATATTGGCTCTGGAAACATGCGTTATGAAGAATCAGCATCATTAGATGCGGGTCTTGCGCAAGTAACCATAATCTGTTACTATTCTGACGATATATCAGATTATAATGAGGTGTGGCAAGAAGAATACATAAACGGAAAGAAAACAAAAAGATATTAAGCCCTACCGCATAACGAATAAGCGAATTATTATGAGATACATGGTAATAGAAAATACCAACACGCTAAGCAATGCAATAGCAGAGTTTGATGACTATGATCACGCTATAGAGTATATTAATATGCTTACTCATGATTATACTGTTATAAACAACCTCGACACGGATCCTCAGATTGTCTATTACAATATTACTGACAAGGAAACCGCACATAATGAGAGTCTTAATCCTGAAGATGTCGATTATGATCCTACAGGAAAGATAGTATGGACAAGTAAGAAGTTCTATTTCGAATCTTGACAATACATATTGTCGGTATTTAAATTCAAGAAGGTTACAGGGAGACCAACCATCTCCCCATTAATATACAGCTATGACGCAATATACAGTTTTTCTTAAAGAGCAGATCCAAGATCCGGAGTATGGAAGAGAACTTACTGATGTATTCCACTTTTACCGGGTGTCTGATGCAAAGAGATTCATCAAGAAACACATGACTCTCTACAATGGTTCAAGTATTACAAAAATTTGGTCTAACGGAGATTGGGAGAACTTAGGCGAAATCAAGCTCTCTGCTAGTAACAAACATTACGTAGCCAACACACGTATGAAAAAGGCTAATTATTAACTCTATAGCCCTCGACATCACGGTTAAGTCAAATAAAGATGAATATAGAATATATAGCAACTTTCAAAACTGATAGTGGCATATCTAACGACATGCCTGTCAAAGGTAAGGATCTCTTCAAGATAGTGAAAGAAACTATGAAGAGTGCTCAGACAGCATGTCAAATTGGCGACTCTTATCAATGGAAAGTAGGGACGATCACAGACTTAGGCCTAGAGCCATTACTCTTTGGGATGGGAGAAAAGGATGAGAAAGGCATCCTGCATGATTCTGGCTGTGTTAACGCTTATAATCCACACATGCGAATCAGCAAAAAGATGCTCAAAGGTATCTCACGAGTCGAAAGACGTTACGGTCTCTTGGACAAATTGTTCTTCTTCGATAGAGATGAAAACAACAGACATGGACAAGGCTTCGCTGATGGCTGTGAGTTAGAAGATAAATTCTTGGTAGGCTTTATGCGTGGTGTTCGTTTTGATGGTACGTTATTAAAGTTTTAGAAAAATTCTAAGACCTACCGCATTACGGTTAAGCGAAAACAATATGAATAAGACAATGAATGCAAATGATATTATTTGGGAGAAGAAAGACCCGATCCCCTACAGTACAATGATATGCCCGAAAGGGTGCCGGTGTAGCTCTTTAATGGAGCAAGGAAGGGTGTTGCCAACAAACAAATCTCAGGTACGGCATTTCATAAATGCCCATCTTAAACTGGGAAAGCTAAATTACACCGATGTCTGCAACGTCGAAACAGTATTTTCACATCAAAAGATGAAGGGAATATATAAGCAATTAGGCCAGGGATGGGTTGCTTTAGTCAATCAAAGCGACTTTCGCTTTGCTTTGTTGAGAGAATATAGTATGCTATAAATCAAAACAGCCTCCGTATTTCTACAGAGGCTGCTTTGCTTTCTTATAACTCAAAGACATCCCGAAGGTTGCCTTTCTTGTGCTTGTTAACCTTGATCTTGCCATGAAGGCTCTCGTACTTCTTAATGATAACATCAAAAGCAAGAGACACCAAATCTTTGATGGTAACATCCTCCTTGGCAGCAATCATGCGGATCTTCTCAATCTGCTCAACATCTACGATGGTACAGAAGCGCTCTTCTGCTCCAGCCTTTGAGGGCTTCTTCTCCTTTGTAGCGTCAGTTGTGGCTTCTTGACGGGGAGATTCCTGCTTATCCTTGGGTGATTCTGTCTCCTCATCACTCTTACTACCTGTAAGCCCCCCTAACAGGCGACTCATTGAATCTGTATTTAATCCTTTACTCATAGTATTACTTACTTACTCTTTTAATGAATTCTTCCGTGAAGTTCTGGTAGTCTACTGCACCATTGCTCTTCTTGTCATAGTCTACAATGTTGCGAAGCTCCGAAGGGGCTTGGGCGAGGGTGATATTCTTGCGAATCTTAGTATTAAAGACCAGATCACCAAGCTGTTGGCGAAGCCCCTCTTCAATCTGACGACTCATAATTGTCTTCTCATAACGGGTGAAGAGAATGCCAAGTACCGACACTTTTGGATTCAGCTTCTTCTTCACCATGTCGATAAAGTTATTGATCATGGTAAGCCCAACGAAAGGAAGGTACTCCGCTACAAGTGGAATGATCACACCGTCGGATGCAGTAACAGCATTGAGAGTGAGAAGGCCAAGCGAAGGTGGACAGTCAATGAGTATGTAGTCATAGCTGCTCTTGTAATCAGCAAGCCATTCATCCAGAATATGCTCACGAGCCATAACCCCCGCAAGCTCCAGATCAGCGGATGCCAGCTCCAGTGAAGATGGAACGATGTCAAGGTTGTCGTTCACACTAGTAATAAGTGTCTTGTCTTCGTCCTTGCCTGTTAGAGCCTCATACACGGTACCCTCAATCTTGGAGGGATCCAAAAGGGAACATGTAAGGTTGGCCTGTGGATCCAGATCAATTAACAACACCTTGCTTCCTTTAGATGCAAGGATAGATCCAACACTGGCTGCTGTTGTCGTCTTACCAACGCCACCTTTGTGGTTGGCGAATGAAATTACTTTTGCCTCAGTACTCATAAGCGTTTACGTTATATATATTACTTTTATGTTTTCTTGCAGTATTACTTACTATATGTATTACATGTGCAAAGATAATAATTATTTTTGGAATATCCAATATTTTTAATCTAAAATATTTGGATATTTCAGAATTTCTTTGTACCTTTGCAATAGATAAAGGAAACGGGAGAACCAACCATTCTTCCACAAATAAATTAGATTATGACGATACTGTTAATTATCCTAGTCGCTTTCCTGCTGAAAGGCACCATCAGTGCAATAGGGCATAGCAGCGACAGCTTCACCCACGACAGATAGTCGTGGAGGAAAAATATGAAAAGAACCACCCATCACATCAGTGATGAGTAAAAGAAATACGGAAAATGCTATCCAGGCAGAAGCCCCAGACGTAGGCACGGAATCCTCGCTGGGGCTTATTTTTTATTCATCCTTCTCGAACTTTTTGTTCAGACGGTCAAAGTCTTTAATCACATCCTTCTCCTGTATAGAAGCATAATGTTTCATGGTCATTGACACATTCGTGTGCCCGAGCATACGACTGACATTCTGTATTTTGGCTCCATTGCTGAGTGCCCATGTAGCAAATGTGCTCCTGGCCATGTGTGTATGAAGGTTCCTGTGAATGTTGGCTGCCTGAGCTACAAGTTTGAGCGCATAATTGTACTTCTGGTTTGTCATAATCGGGAGTTTCCAGTCATACTTCTCACCGATTTCAACGGCCGGTTTCAGTAGCTCGGTAACCATTTTCACACCGTTCTTCGATCGTGTTGCATCTACACGATAGTACCGTCCGTTTTCATGACGAAACTCATTAATATCAAACTCGACCAGATCCGAATACGAGAGAGCAGTCAACGTCTGGAACACAAACAAATCTCTTGCGTGCTCCATAAACTCAGACGGCATCTGCGCACTCATCAGTCTGCCAAACTCTTCCTCCGACAGGTAGTCGATAACCTGTTTGTCCCCACGGCTGATTTTTCCTCTCAACCGGGAGTAAGGGTTAACTTCAAGCTTGCCAAAGGCAACGGCATCGTTGATGACAGCCTTCAAGCAACTGTGATATTTGTACACGGTAGGATCTGCGAGCCCCTTGGCGTGAAGCCACGTGTCAAACTCACTGATATTCTCTACAGTCACGTCAACCATAGACTTGATACGCCCGAAATCTTCCAAGGCATTTATGGTAACGACATAGTGCGCCCGTGTGCCCTCTGCCATCACCCGTTTCTCGATTCTTTCATTAAAGAACTCCAGAAAATCGGTTTCGGACGAGCCTTTGAATGCGATTCTCCGAATCTCATCCATAATGATTGGCTTGTTGTGAATGAGGCAGTCATTGATCTTGTCCGTCACATTGACCTGCATCGCAGCAAGCCGTTTACTCTCTTCCACAGAAAGAGAGTTGCGCTTCTTGGATCTGATACCTGTAGTTATATAATAGACATGGCCGCCAAAAGTGACTCGCAGCTCGAAGGGAGCGGCTTTTTCCGGGGCGACATGTTTGCGGTCGAAAACGACAGCTATTGTGGGTGGTCTCATACTTACTTGTTTTTGGTAAAGACTTTGTGGTAAATTGGTAAATAATTGGTAAAACATTAGTGTTTACTAAGCCTTTTACAGACTTCGTAGGACACATTCGGTAAAACCTCAAAAACAATGTAAGTCGTTGATTTGCTGCAATATACAGTCTTGCTGAACTTTTATAAGTGACTCGCATGGGGTTGTAATATTTGTTGTCTATCAATAACTTACAGCGTATTTTGAAGTTCTGGTAAAGAGATTGGTAAAACCTCTCAGCCCTACACATCCAAAGCTACAGCAAATTGCTTTACCGTAGTCATCGTCGATGACTTGGCGCTTCCTGTCAAATGATAACAGCCAAAAGAAAATACTATTGTTCCCATGATTATTGATGTTCTTTATTAATTTGTTGATAATGACAGCGTTATGTGCTTACTAAGTAAGCCTATGCTATAATTTGGGTATAAAGTTAATGATTTATTTTTAATCCCGCAAAAAAATCTTTTGATTTACGACGTACAGGCATGAAAAAAGGGAGAATGCAGTGCACTCTCCCCAATATATTAGGTTCTCCTATTATAATTATTCTACTGAGAAGTCAAATCCAAATGGAGCGACTTGGAAATACTTGTTGTTCAAACCACTCTTGTAGAAGAAACAGTATTCACCCGGTTCAAGTGGTTTGTCAAAAGATACCTCAAATGTTGTGTTGTTGATGGCCTTGATATTGAAGTTTACCATCTCTCGACCGGAAGCATTGCTTCCCTCAAATCCCATTACTGTATAGCTCATGTTGTCAGGGAAAGTACGTCGACCACCCTTCTTGTTCTCCTTGACTTTCATCTTTACAAGCTGAAATTCATTAGGACTCTGTACATCGTTCATTACCATCTCATACCAGTTTCCAGCCTCCTGCTTGAAAGATGCTTCTGAATTGTGGTTGAAATAGAAGCGGAAGACAGGCTGAGTTCCAGCTGCAACTTTTGCCTTTGATCCGGGAAGCATCAATTTCTGAATGTCTTTTGCAGATGTCATCAGGACACTGGTTCCAGCAGCTATAGCAGCAGCTTCTCCACCACTCGGAACATGTCCACCAAAGACAGATCCGACGGCATAAGTGCCAAGAGCGGCAGCACCGAGTGTTCCAAGATTGAAGCCCTTCTTCTCTTTTTCAAAGTTAGAACGATATAGCTTCTCTGGTTTGCCGTTTGCACCGTTCCAAAGGTACACACCCTCGTAGCCCATGTCCTTCTTTGCAATCTTCTGCAAGTAAGTGATGAGATCAGAATCAGCTCCGGCAGCTTTAAGCTGACGCATGAAGTTGATGTCAAAGGTGATTGTTCTGGTTGAACTGTTCTCGATGGCACCAATAATTTCCTCACTCTTAAAGCCATCTTTGAGCAGTCCGAGAACTGCGTTGTTGTCTACTACATCGTTCTGGGCACTCATGCCCAACACCATCATCACGAAGCTGATGATAAGAAACAGTCTCTTTCTCATAAACTAGAGATTTAGATATTAAACATTAATTTTACGCAAAGTTAATAAATTTTGTCATATATTCCAAGCAAATAATGAAATATTTATCAGTTAAGAACAGTAAAGTAGTTAATATTCTCTATTCCAGAGAATCTGCGAACTCCACTCTCTTTTGGTCTATTGCTTCTTTGAAGCTCTTTTTCTTTCTTTAATTTTTAAGTCTTGTACAAGACGACCCATTGCATCATCTTTTGCTATTAAAAGCAAATCATCCTCTAACTGTAGGCCGTTAAGTACTCGTGCTAATACTCCCAGCGATACGGTAGGCTTTCCTTTCTCCAGTCGAGCTATAGTAAGGCGAGAGCATTGCGCCCTTGCAGCGATCTGATCCATCGTAAGATTGCGACGCAATCTTGCTAGACGCAACTGCTCGCCTACTATGCTGAGATGACTTTTTAGTTTTCTGGTCATCCAAGATGATTTTGTGAACTTCGTCATAATGTATCTTTTGTTATACAAAGATACGAAATAATGTTCATTATATGATACTTTATCGACTTAAAAAGTCTTAACCAAAACAACTTTTCATAATGGCCTTTTAAAGTTACATCCATTATTGTGGTTACTGCAAAAGTAGCTATACTTGCCACGGATAATACGCCCTACACCGCACTCCGGACAAGTCTTTCCAACTAGTTGCGCTCCACTCATTCGTCTGCGTGAAGAGGTCATTGCTTTTCGGTCAGGCTGCTTCGAGATTGCCACAGGAGCAGAACTTACTATCTTTGCACTTGTGTCATTCTTTACATCTTCGATGATTTGAGTAACTTGTTGTCCCAATTCTTCCATAAAGGAATCTCTTGTTAGCTGACCTCGCTCTATCAAACGTAATTTGTGCTCCCAGTAGCCTGTTGTCTCAGGACTCACTAACATCTTTGCCTTGATAACATGGATCAAAGCCCTGCCGGTAGAAGTAGACAGAAGATTCTTCTTCGACTTCTCTACGTACTTACGTCTAAGCAAAGTCTCGATGATGGCTGCTCGTGTAGATGGTCGACCAATACCGTTTTCTTTCAACGCCTCTCTTAAAGTCTCATCTTCAACCATCTTACCGGCTGTCTCCATCGCCTGTAGTAATGTCGCCTCTGTATAGGGCTTGGGAGGTGTAGTCATCTTCTTGACAAGAGAAGGTTGATGAACACCGTGCTCTCCAGAAGTGAAGACTGGAAGATTAACTTTACCGTTTTCTCCATCCTTTTCTTCATCCACGTTCTGTACAATCGTTTTCCAGCCAAAATCAAGGATGGCATTCCCAGTAACTTTGAACTTTTCAGCAACTGCATGCGCATGAACAATAGTTTGTGCAATAATACAGGGAGGATAGAAAACGCCTATGAATCGACGAACTATCAAATCATAGACATTCTTCTCCTCTATGGATAGCGTAGAACCGGGCTTCTCTCCTGTAGGCATGAGAGCATGGTGATCTGTTACCTTACTGTCATCGAAGACACGTGAGCTTTTCGGAAGAACCTTACCTTGTAGTGGGGAAACGTATTGTACATAGTCTCCGCTGAGCTCTGCGAGTATCTGGGGACATTTGTCATAAATATCATGGGTAAGGTATTTAGTATCAACTCTGGGATATGTAGTAAGTTTCTTCTCGTAGAGATTCTGGAGAGTCTTCAATGTCAAGTCGGCACTATACCCATACTTCTTATTACAGTCAACCTGTAATGATGTAAGGTCGTAGAGCTGAGGGGGAAGTTCCTGTCGCTTCTTCATCTCTACTCCGTCGATATACAATTCATGCCCCATGATAGAGCGAACAATATTATCACCTGTGCTCTCATCATCAAGCCGTCCTCTTTCACTGGTAAAGATAGCACCTTTATACCGTGTCTGTAGAATCCAGTAAGGTTTGGGAACAAAGTTGGCAATCTCTTCGTCCCGATTGACTATCATAGCCAAAGTTGGCGTTTGAACTCGTCCGATAGAAAGAGGCTGCCCCGGCTTGCCATATTTACAAGAGTACAGACGGGTACAGTTCATACCGAGGAGCCAGTCTCCACAAGACCGGGCAAATCCTGCCTCGTAGAGATTGTCATAGTCACTTTGTGGATGAAGCTGTTGGAAGCCATTTCTTATGGCTTCATCAGTAAGTGAACTGATCCAAAGACGTTCAACTGGACAATGTACTCCGACAAGCTGCTGGATCCAACGTTGGATGACTTCTCCTTCCTGACCGGCATCACCGCAGTTGACGATTTTGGTTGCTCCTTTAAAAAGCTTCTTGATTATATCAAGTTGTTCCTTGACTCCTTTGTCCTTAGCTGCTGCTATTTTGTATTCTGGAGGAAACATAGGAAGTGATGAAATCTTCCAGTACTTCCATTGCGGATAATACTCATCTGGCTCCAACTGGCGACACAAATGACCAAAAGCCCATGTCACCTGATAGCCATTACCTTCCATATATCCTTTATGGATGGTTGTGGCACCCAGTATTTTGGCAATCTCCCTGCCAACGCTGGGCTTCTCTGCTATACATACTATCATAATCTTTTTATTGTTGTTGTACTTTTTTCTTAACTATAAATCTATAAAGTTTATCTCCTTCTTTAACGACAAACCCATGAACAGGAGTGTCTGTCAATGCTGTGTTGACAACTGGAGTATAGTCAATCAACGCATCTGCGATCACTACGAACGTTTCAAAATCAACGCCAAACTTTTTCTCTAATGCGTTTGTAATAGTCTCCCACTCGTCGCCGTCATTACAGACTTGATCATAATCCAAACCACAAAGACAACATGCCAATTCTTCATAATCCCAATCCATCATGGTTTCCTTTTTTTGTTATTAGTGAACGATATCAATGGTTCTATCATTTGAACAAAGTTTGTGATCTCCAACAAGTTGTATCTCGTGCACCATAAGAAGATTTCATTATTGTCGATTATCTTACCGTCACATGAAAATGCTGGAGATCCATTATCCTTCCATCCGCAAAAAGAAGCTTCATGGATAATCCATCTCTCCTGGTCAACAAAGATGATATTTGTATCACCTTTATAGTTTTCCAATTCTTCTGCTCTGTGCCATTTTAATTTCATTTGAGTACTAAATTGTTTTTTTATAGAATTCTTTTTCCTAATTTGATGATGAAGACTTCTTGGTCAGAAGGTGCTCCCCATTTGATCTTACCTTTGCCGAAGCAGATGTCATGAATTACAAATGCCATTTTCGGGGCATCTTTATGATAGCCACGACGGAAAAAGACTTTTTTGTACCCACGGGGAAACATATGAGGAGCATCATCTATGTGAGGGTTGAAACTGCCATGAACGACAAAATCGTACAAGAGCATAGCCTTGTAGTTTTTGTCAACATAGTCAGCGAGACTCTTATAGTCAAGCAGCCGCTTTTCCCAGTAGGGTTTAATCTCCCGATATTCTTCTGTCTTCTCCCCAGATGCTATCAAGTCATACCAGTTAGATTTGAGAACGAGATGTAGCGTAGCTGCTTGTAATTCATTTCGTGTCATAACTCGTATCTAATCATTTGTATATATCCAGTACACAAAGGCAATGAGAAAGATGGCGCATAATGATAAGAGAGCAAAGAAAACTTTGCAGAAAAGTTTTCTACGCTGAATACTAGTCAATGTCTTCATCTTGTATTCATCCGCACCATCATAATGATGGCGGTGCAGGTGATGATGTTTATTAACATTAGTCATTAAAAAATCTAACATCTTGCCACTTATTTAAATCTGTTTATTTGTAAATCTCTTTCTTAGTATGTTTCTTATTCCGCTCTTTTTCTGCTTCGGCAAGAATGAGCTTCACCTTATCATAGAGAACGGTTTTACTCTCAGCTAATATTGGGTGTCGCCTTCGCATATATTCATCAACGGCCGCACTAAATTCATTTTCATCCCAACCATCATTCCAAGGGGTGCCGATAACATCTGTGTATCCCGAGAGTTCAAAGCACTCTCGGTGAGTGATGAAGTCATAGATGCAGTCATCGCACTTGTTGGTTTGACGAATGTACTTCGAACCGACGGGGATCTCGCAACCGCACAACATGCAATAATACTTCTTACGAGCATTGCAAGTCTTTTCTTTTAGCGTTTCTACCATTTTTTACTGATTACAGTTTATATTTTTTCCTCACCTTCTGTCGAAATCTTGCATCCATTGAGAAAGATGGCGCATATGACATTATTATTCTCCTTTGGGATTGTCATTTGTGTAGCCAAGTAGCCATTCTATGGCTGCTGCTACTCCTTCCTCATATGAAGCACCCGGGAAATGACTTTCGCCATTATCTGCTGCTTCCTGTGCCCAATTTTGGACATCATTGATCTCTTGATCAGTCCTCTTTAATTTTTCCTTCATCATAGTCATTCTTTTTATTAAGTTTTTCAAAGTAAAATTCAACTTTATGCGGAGTGTAGTTGACCAGACCATAAGCAGAGGACATGCGACCTTGAAATGTTTTCATTAATCGCTCAGCTTGAAAGGCTACCTCCTTACGAAAGGTCTCGATGTCCATTGTTCCTTTACGAAAGTTGCAAGCACGACAAGCAGGCATGTAGTTGCTCAAATCGTCTGTGCCACGGGTAATTTTGTATTCCTCGAAGGTTGGAATCGGTTTGCCTTCTTTTTTGAGGATTTTCACCCATATCGCATAGTTCTTCGGGTCGTTTTCTGTTTTGATATATTCATCGCTCCACCCACGAAGTATCGGTACGAAATGGTCTACCTGCATATCTTTAAGTTCTAATTTCTTTCCGCAGTAGGCGCAGTGGCAGTCGAACTTCTGATAGACCAACTCACGGAGGCGCTTGCGGTTCATTCCGTACCTCCTTTCTCCACACGCCAGCCTCCATTGTCTTGCTCTACAAGCCAATCGCCAATGTAAACGAGTTTCGGATATTTTAAATTGAAGGCACGCATATCAACATACATTTCCTCATCGGAATGTTTCCAATCTTTCCATTTATCCATTGCAGCCGCGTACTCGCGCTTATAATCATCATCGTCATATTCGAGCAGTTCTATGACTGGTTTATCTTTCGTTGTTTTTTTGATTGCACACACGCATGGCAGGGCGAATATCTCATTGAGGTTCTTGCCTGTAAACTGGATCCTTTGTTTCATTTTAACGCCTCCTTTCGGCGACTCGGGAAGTTTAATTTCGTGGTAGTTGTCTACTACAAGATCTCCTAGAAAACTTGTGAGAGCAGTGCAAACTAACTCACCGTTAGGATGAGGATATATTATAAGTTCAACATCTTCACGATCATAAGAATAGAGACGGCTGTACTCCTCAATTATATGACGTGAATTCACATCTTTATATCCAAGTTGTTCGAATATAAGGTCGATTTCTTTGTTTCTCTCCTTCTGTACACGAATGTACACTTTTTGCTTGTCGTCCATAACTACTCTTCTTTAAGTTTAAACCTCTTCTTTTATCTTATCTTTTATTCGCTTTTAGTATCTTTTACCACTCAACTTCGGTCTCTGCTCATTGTACCGCATCTTCTGCTCTACGAACCACCAGAGGTCCTTGTCGCTTTTGGTCATCTCCTCAAAACAACCGGATAGGGCTATAATGATAGCACTGCAACATAGTTCAAGCTCGTATTCCTTAAGAGACACACCAAGAGGAGAAATCAAATCGAAGAGGGTAGGCACGAACCCTTGGCGTTTACACGCCCGCATGGCAGACACCCGGTATAGAGGGCTATCTCGAAATTGCAGCCCATATCCCTTCATGCCTGCAAAATCAAGGAGCCGAATAACAATGTCGGCGATCTCATCTTCCACGGAGTCCTTGATATAGCTATCAAATGCCTTACGAAAATAGAATTTTGTTGCATCCATATAATGAATGAACCCTTTTATATCTGCGTGCAATCCCTTACGGTCTGCATTAATCGCCTCGCCCATCTCGCTCATTACGAGTCCGAGCCAGTAGGCATCAGGTCTAACTTCCTCATGGAAGCCATGATCTACGGCAATGTTGTACGCACGTTCTTTTAGTTCGTTCAATTTCTTAGTATTCATATTTTTATCAATTATAATAAACCATAGCCAGTATCAGGGAACCGGTAGCACATACCTCGCCAAGTATCTCTAATCAGGAGTTATGTTTTGTCTTTAATCTTCATAAAGCACATCCAGTACGTATGACCACTACGTCCAGTAAGATGTCCAAAAAGCGGTTTGTAAGGAATATGCTTCATTATCGTTTTTAATTTTATCTGTTGTTCATTCCACTTGAATATAAGGATGCCGTTTGGCTTCAACACTCTCATACACTCGCAGAATCCGTCCCCAATGTACCCCCCCAGTCGGCAGGCAGACGGCCATAATTTTTAGCAAGATTACTGTTATCTGTTCGTGTAGTACAAGTAGTGAGTGGGCTCCTATCTCCTAAAATGAATGACACATTCGCCTTTGCTTCATCAAAGTCGCTTGCGTAGTTAATAGCTAACCGCAATAATTTTAATTTCTGTTCGTCTTCCATAATTATTCCTCCGTGATTTTAATATCGACGTTCATCAGTTTCATAAACTGATTAAAGTGCTCAACAGTCTCGATAGGAACCATCGCCTTGACAAATCGGTTGTCCCCTGTATAGACATAGCAGATGAACGGACGCTCACAGATGGAGCCTCGGTTTGTCTCGATAGTGACATTATCCTTTTGCCACTTTTTCAAGTCTGTTTTTTTGAATCCTGCTTTCGACAGATTCTTCCATGTGATTTCTGTACTCATAATTGTACCCTCCAATTGTTTAAAAGAAATATAATTGTATCGAGATCTGAGATCTTTAATACTTCTTGATTGTCATGTTGCAACGGTTATATGCCATCTTTAGCTTGACATGTTTCCAAAGGTCTTCACCGAACAAAGCTTCTCCAGTGTTGTATATCTTCTCAAATGCGCTATTGAACAACATTATATGGAAAACAGATGTTAAGTAACCGGTAAGGACAAACATGATAGTAGGAATATCTTCTGCCCTGATATCGTCTATCTCTTCTTCACTGTATACAGTAGGATCATATTCAAGTTGGATATGATAGTTCCCTGCAAAATCAAGAAGGCGAATAATGATGTCTGCAAATTTATCCTCTACAGTATTCTTGATCTCTTTCTCAAAAGCTTCTCTGAAAGCATCCAAAGATTGATGGACGTATAGTCGTGATACATCATAATACTGTGACTCTGTTGCGTGTCGATCCCCTCTGTCTGCATGTATGCACTCTCCGCACTCGCTCACGACAAGGCCAAGCCAAAAAGCAGGACGACACTCTTCTGCATGATAGCCATGTCTGCTAGCAGTGTCGAACGCCTGATATCGTAGTGTATTAAGTTCTGTTGTGTTCATAATGATGAATATGTTTTTGTGATGTCTTAATGAAATTCCCTGTCCGTCAAGTAACATGAAAACTTAACGAATCCTATCATGGATTAGTCAATAACGGTATATATTGCCAATAGTCATTGTCCATATCAACCTGATCAAAGACGGCAAAGTTATCACGGTTAGGATCTATCCAAAAGAGAAATGGTTTTCCGTCTTCGTTAACCTCATAGTAGTCTCCTTCTTCATCCATGGCAAAGGCATTTCCTTCTATTCCATAGATTTTTATCCCGGACTGAGAAGTGAAGACTTCCTCTGGCTCATGTTCATCAAGTTGATTTTTTTTAACCCAATTCCGGGTGAGCATCGCAACGAAAGAGGTATCTCCTGTTTCGGTAGAACGATGATACACCAGTACCGGTTTCCCTTCCTTGGGGAGTTCCTCTTTACAGGGTATGTACGAATTTGTCTGATGGGCTCTAAAGTAACTCTTCTCTCTCGAATTGAATTCCTTCTCATCGAGCTTAGTAAGACCTTCAAGCTCTTCTTGAAGGTGAAGAACAGAGACCGTATCACTGTTGTTTTGCTTTGCGTAATCCAGAAGATCAAGCAGCTCCATTCGTGTACCCATACTCATGGCTTGCCATACTAAGGCACTGGCCTCGACGTGAGGCAGATAGATATTATTTTTCTCCATCCTTGATTGATTTATATTTTGAGTATTGTTCTACTTTGTTGCCGTTCTTTATCAGAGCATTGATAACGCTCTTGTCGGAATCGGATGGCATCGTAATTGTCTTGACGGTATCTGACTCCTGTAATTCCTTCTTGTTAATCTTTGCCAACTCATAGTATTCATTTGTAGTTGGAACAAAGATAACGCAGCATGTCAGAACAATAGTCAATACAAAACTCCATTTGAAGTTACGTGTGATATTCTTTTTCATTGACAACTCAGCAGCACGGGACATGAAGTACAACACCGATAAGGCTATAGTAAACATTCCGGCAAGAATTGCCAAAACAATGAGCACATAATGAATTGATGTCAGCCGTTGTATAAGATATATATCCATAACTATTTGAACAAAGTTTATTATTTTGTTTGAGTTCTTAATATATTTTTACGCACAGCCGAAGACCATCTTCTTCGCCTTCACATACAAACCATCTATGAATTTTTAGGTTGTACTGTTTAATACTCTGTGAGAATTGTGCAAGCATATCACTTGTAAAAAAAAGGTTAGGCAAATCAATGTAGAAGATACCTCCATTATCTGCTGGTACCGCCTTGCTATGTAAGATAGACTGAGATACCATGTCGATATAAATGCCTTTATTTTCCATATAATTCTATACGCTTGTTAGAGATTACTAACGATACTTCCAAGGACTTTCTCATCATCCTTATAGACAACCATAAGTGTGTCTTCACTGACCGGGAAGATACTACGAAGACGCATCTCGTCTATCGCCACCTCTTTATTTGAGTGTTTTAATTTAATCTTAAGCATGTCATTTACTATTTGTTTTCATCATTTTCACAGCAGATCTGCTCGCGAATGACTGTTTTTTGATAGTCTGTCAGTTGACCACACAATCTTTCAAGACAGTCAATCATCATAGGAGAACGTGGAACATAACCTGTATAAACCTCCACTGGTATCTCACATCTGGAAAGATAGTTATCCAAGAGCTGTACTATAGTCGTTCTGTCAAGACCTCCTTCTCCTGTGCCCAGCAAAGGAAAAGCTATCGACTTGATACCTTTATCCTCATAGGTTTGAAGAAATTTCTCCAGTCCGGAGATGATATATTCCTCCTTTGAAGGGTTACGCCAGTCATCTTTGGTCGGAAAGTTCAGCACCCAGTTTTCTTTGCCTTTATAAAGCCAAAGTTTTCCGGGAGAAATGAGACCTCTGTTGCAATAGTCTTTGTACTTCTCATACATCCCAGGGAATCTTTTTTTGAAGCGCAAGGCAAGACCTTTTCCCATGGCACCTTTGCAGTTGATGGGATTGACAAGTGTCTGACACTTGCTGAAAAGAATATCTCCTGTCAAGTATGTGATCATTGAACTACTTATTGCTGTTTTCTAACATTTCTTGCAGTGGAGCAGATTGCGCATCGCTAACTCCCATGTTATAGACTACATTTGCCTCGTCTGAATACTGGTACGGATGTTCGAGCTTTCTTGGGACGAAATTTCGCTTGACATACTCTTCCAGCGCATTTTCGTAGCAGACGGCCAGAGCTCTTTCTTCCGCAGTAGGTTGAATCTCTTTTAGACGCTCTTCAATTCCAGTAATCGCTCCGTTGTAATACGTCGTAACGAAACGGACTCTGTTTTCTGTGTGTTTCATCACATCCCACATATCCAGCTCACGAGCCGTTACCATGCTGAGAAAGTACTTAATCAGTTTTAAGTACAGGTTCTTAACAACCTCCACCGTTTCTGGCTCTCCGAGGATAAAGTGCACAGGGTTGTCCGGATCAATCATTGCCCAGCAATAATTATGATCACAGAGAACAATAAGCAGTCGTCGCTTCCACTCCCCATAGAGCCCATCCCGATAGTCAAATTTCTCGGAGCAAACAAAATTCGGAGCATTATAATCTTTCTTGTCGTCGTCCAGTTGAACTTCGGACAATTTAAGGTTGTACATCGTCAAAAGACGATGAATTCCCTTTGCAGCAGCGATGGCTTCCCCCTCGTTGCCGATATCTTTGGCATTAACCTCCAGTCGTAACAACTTCTTGATCTTTTCAAGAGCTGCCTGCTTGTTTTCTTTATCCTTTGTCATATCATATATATTTACTTGCGTTAATCTTGTATGTGCTTAAAAACATGTGTTTTAGCACATACAAAGATAAGAAAAATATTTGATATAAGCAAATATTTAGAGCTCTTTCCTTTGACTATTTTCCATAAAATACGTCAAGGATTTTTGTCTCCTGTACTGACATCGACTCATAGTCAATCATGGTTCCTCCCATGACTTCATCAATGGCCTTACAAGCAGCATTGAGTGATGTGGATTGAACCAGATAGACGACATTTGAGCGCTTCTCCTTTTGTGTCTTCTCATCAATAGTGATGAATTGGAGCTTTGCTTTATACCACTTGTCTGCCTTGTCGTTATCCGAGAAGAAAATCTCGTGATAAGTGGCCTTCTTAATCGTCTTCACTGAATAGTCACCCGAAATGTAACTGCTCATTTCATCTGTGATTTTTTTCTCTGCCTCTGTAAAGGATAAGGCATCTACTGCATACTGTTCTGTGACTGGCTTCTGGGTGCCGTCTTCCATGGTCTTGTCGTAACGAATTCCGACCTCGAACCAATCTGATGTTCTACTTTTCATAATTGTCTTTTATGCTTTAAATGTAATTGATGTAATTGACATTCTACTTCAACAGACCTCGGCACACCATATCTGCATACGACAGGGAGTCGTGAAGAATCTCATAGCTCTCTTTGTCAAGCCCCCAGTGTGCCAATTCTCTGATCTGTCTTTGAAAGATTTCAGAATCTTCTTCAAAAGCCTCTGTCAAGAAATAACGTACCCACATTTTGGCAGCAGCAGGACGAGGCAAATTGAGATGACGAAGTATCAGAACTGAGAGCTTCTTCAAATCAGCTTGGTTCAAGACATACATTCCGGCTGTTTCCTCATTAACCCAAGAAAAAAGCATCTCGGCAGTATTCGTTTCTCGGTTAATAACCGCTTGAAAGCAATGAATACCATACTTTGTCTCGATGTCTTTTCCTAACTGCTTCATGCTGTCAATAGTCGTGGACTTTTTGATGAGAAATGATCCTTTTCTGATAAGCTTCCGATGGGAACGGGGCTTAAACTTTTCTATTTGCTCGATGACAGAGACAAGATGGTTTCTCATCTCTTCATAGCTAGCAGATGCCCAATGCTCTGGCAGGCCCATATCCAAGTTGCTCTGAGCATCCTCGAACAGAATGATACTTTCTTTCATATTTACTTGCGTTCTATTACTTTTACTTCCAAAAACCACCGTCCCGGTAGGTATGTTTGATCTCATACCAGAATGCTATGCCGAGAAGGATTAATAATACTATCAGAATGACAATGAAAATCATGGTGAGCTCCTTTCTTTAACTATATGGTGAGTATTGTTTATCCAATCGCTTACAAATTGGCGGAAGAACTGATATCCTTTATAGCAACCTGAGCAATCGGTAACATGTGCCTTGTTGCGGTCAAGAAGGGACAGAACCATTGTTCGCCCATACGTGTTGTTCGGTAAAAAGAGTGCAATATCTGAATATACATCTGTTCTTACCATCAAGGTTGCAAACTCCTCCGGATTGCATAGGATATAACAGTCTCTTTTCTCCGGAAAAGCTTGACAGACATTCTGATAGCTCTTGAAGGCATAATAGTCAAGAAAGTCATTGAACACATAACATTTCTTGCTGAGATGCTTGTTTTCTACAGGATAGAAGATATATCCTATGCTGTTAAGTGTAATAGGGCGTTTGATATCGTCCACAGAAATGATCTCAATCCCCTTGGATGAATTTTCAAGTCCTATGCCTCTGTAGAGCTTATTAAGGCACAGGATGGTGATAGATCGTAGATCCGACATCTTCTGCTCCGGCAGAGTGATGCCAACTTTTCTCAGACGCTCTTTGTCCTTGGGGGAAAGTTCTGCCTTCCACACGACCTTCCCATTATTTTTGATATGATTATAGCTGACAACGTTACTATTCATAGTGTTAACTGCTTGGAAATGGTTTGTTCAATGATTGTATCTAACTCTACAGCAGTATGACCTTCTTTGAAGTAATCACTGATGTCCTTTGACTGCTTGGTACCCGGCAAGGGCAAGGCTATTCTGATGACAGGGTATTTGTCTACGAACTCGCTGACTCTTGCCTTCGATTCCTGTACACCGGTCGTGTCCATGTCATAGCAGAAAATGATATGCTTGAAACGCTCAGAAAGTGCTTCTATCATTTTTTCTGGAATATTGGCACTCTCACTGTTGAAAGCGATGGCATGGAAACCATGGGAAGCAAGGGAAAGAGCGTCTTTTTCGCCACCGGTGATAAAGACTCTTTCTTGCTTCTGCTCACTCTTGGGCAGCTGCTCCCAGCCAAAGACATAGGGCTTAGGCAACTCTCCACCATACAGGAAACGTACCTTTGATTTGGGACGATAGAGCTTTACGCCTGTAATCCCGTTGAAGAAATAAGCAAAACACGGTGCTAAAGCTGACCCTATAGTCGAGAACTCTGTACCGTCTTCTCTTTCAAAATCACAACGGCTAAGGCTGTAGACGTTATATCGTGCAAGGGTATTTTGGTCAATGCCATACTGTGACCAGAATTGTTTCTCTGAGTCAGAGAACTCTTGGATATATGGAATGAAGCCGATAGGACGGCTGGTATTTACTGGCTTTGCCTTCATCGCCAACTTCTTGACGGGCTTCGCATTGGCATAACCGTCAAAGACTCCAAGATTCATCTCGCCGTCAATGATCTTCAACACGTCATGAAACTCACTTCTGGCATTCTTGTTGCAGATACGGGCTACGATGGTGAAACAATCACCGTTCCATGTACTATCTCCAAAGTCGTGAAGAAAGTATTTCTCAGAGCCATCCGCACACTTGTTAAGATACAGATGACAGGAAGGGCTCGTGTCACCACGGAAAGGATTACAAAATACCTTCCGTGTGCAGATGTCACCGAAGTAGTGCTGAAATACTGTTAGCCCTCCATCGGTTATGTTCAAGATTCTAGACGCTTCATTCATGATTCTCTAGTTTTAATGTTAAACTACTACTCGCTCATTCTTGACAAAGGTGTCAAGTCCGGAAAGTATATAGCCGGGCTCTATCTTGTTGTAGGTGTTGCCATAACGTCCCATCTTCAATTTGTCGATAAATTGATGGAACTGTGCAAAAGTCAGATAGCCGTAGTTGTCACGGATAAGCCGGGCGGTCTCTCCAAGCTGCTTATCATTCAACGGGGTTCTCACATTGCTGAAAATGCAATAGTCTGCAAGCTCCGAGCAAAGGATAAAGGCTACACGGAAACGCTCTCCCTTATTGTCCATCGCTTTGATGGAAGAATGTTGGGGATCCGATTCCTTTACCCCTCTTTCCAAGATTTTTGCTTTTTCCTTCTCTGCTTGTACACGGTAGCTTTCAAGCAGAGAAGAATATCGTCTTGCTTTAACAACGCTCTTATTGTTTTTCTTGCCTGACTCTTTCTTCTGCTCTTCGAGCTTCTTTAACAGCCAGTGATGGAAATGTGACTTAAGGTCACAACCGTCCTTGTGTGTTTTACCATTGCAGAAATTCTGCTGCCCAAAAGCAGTGATGTACTCCAGAAGTTGTTTCCGATCATCAAGTCCTACGCTGCCCATGATGGCATCCTGCCAAGCAACGTCATCGATCAATTCCTCACATTCTTGTGCTTCTTTATATTCATCAGAAATTTCTCCCTCGCGCGTGCGTGTGTACGCACGCTTTATTGATAACAATGATGAATTATCTCCATCTCTATCTCTATCTCTTAATATATGGCTTTGCCCAGTTTCGACGAACTGTGCCCTCGATGTCTGCCCATCAACTTGGTTATAGTTGGGCTTTACTTGGGTTGTTGCTGGGTTAATGTTTTGAGCTTTTACTTCATAACTATCTGTATTATAAGTGTTTGTGTCACTTTCAGACTGTGCCCAATTTTGAACTTCCTCTGCAACAACCTCTGTACAACCGTTGGGTTTTACTTGGGCGATTGCTGGGTTAGTTATGGGTTTAACCTTACTTCTACAGTCTTCAAGCAAGGACACGGGAAACACTTCACTGAGGGATGAAACGATGGTCTTTCTGGAATGCTCATCATAGCTTGTCAGAATCTCACCATAGTTGATGAGTGTCTTCAAGCAGGTTCTTACTTCCTTAGACGTAAGTGATGTCTTACGAGAAATGCCATTGATACTGATATAAGCTTGATTAGCCATAAGACCACGGTCTACAGGGCGGTTAACCAACATCTGTATATAGGTATATACCTGTAGTACCTTAGCATTGCTGAACCATTCTTTATTGACGACATCCAGACTGAGCTTAAACCAGCCACCCTGTTGGGTAGCCGGGATGTGCATGAAGTCATCAAAGTTGCGAATGGCAACAAGCATGTACTGGCGACGCTCCTTTGAATCAATGCTGATAAAACGGCCTTGTTGGAGCTTCTTCATTCGCCCACGCATGATGCCTCTGGGCATACCAAGTTGCTTAGCCATATCACGCCCGGAGATCTTTACAAATCCTTTGGCGACATAAACACCTTCATCCTCATATTCATGATGACAGGCGTTAACAAGCAGGTAGATGTAAAGCTGCAAGGCATATCTATCCTTGAACATGCTCCACTGATCGAGATTACGGAATAACGCTATCCAGTTGTTCATGACGGAATGCTTAAAAGAAGGTGAAACATATTGGTGCATCGTCAGACAACTGGTCGAACTGCTCTGCTGTCAAAGGCTGCTTGGTCTTGGGACTCATCATGATGATCTTGCCCTCGTTACCTCTCGGTACACCCACTTTGTTTGGGAAATGGTTTTTCATTGTCATATATTTTAAATTCAAAAAATGAGTTACCTTTCTTGGATTGTATCATAAGAGTATCTTGCTTGCGCAAGACATTTGTAAATGAATGAAGCGATGTACGTCCTCGGTGCCACCGTACTATCGAAGACTGATAGATGTTGTATATCTTGTCTAAGTTCTTACGACAAGCGTCTATGTCCCTTTGTGGCTCATAGACATCCGGGGGAACGGATAACAGGAAGTGTGTTACCCACGGCATGTGCTTGGGTGTATGAAATATCCGCTTGACCTGATACATCGTCTACTGCTCTTTAAGATAGTTCATCACTTCATTCAAAGAGTAGCGGAGATCCGTCCCCACCCGGAAGTGTGGCAGCTTATTGCTGTTCCGTCGGATCCACGTTACCGAGATCCCCGTCCGTTGAGACAACTGCATGGTCGTTAAGATCTCGTCCTTGCTGTAATCCTTGGGCATGAGCTTTACGATCTCCTGTGCTAACATGTGCGCTTCAAACTTGTTCATATGCCTACATCTAATTGATCATCACTATACTACCCTAGTCACATAAATGAGACGGGCATCATTGTCTGTGCGTGTAGTGTACTTGCGGCGAAGTATAATACCCACCTGCGATGCTATGGTTCGCACTGACATCATTTTCTCTATAGGGAAAGTTATTGTTTGTCCCTGTTCCATCCTGTCTAAGGAGTCTCTTAATGTTGTTCTCTTTGCCATTTTTTTGGTGGTTTTAAATTTAATCATTAACTTTATAGTGCAAAGATAATCAAATACGATTTATATAAATCATAAAAGATTAATTAATGCGCTTAAATTAGGTTTTATTAACTATAACACGATTTAGTACATCAAAAATGATTCATATTAATGATGTCAATATAGGCTTAGCCATTGAGCAGAAGCTCAATGAAATGAATATTTCCAAATCTGAGTTTGGAAGAATGATAGGCATACCCCAACAAAATGTCAATCGTATTTTAGTTAAACCCAACATTGATACAGAGAAACTGATTAAGATTAGCAAAGCTCTTGACTATAATTTCTTTCAAGACTACTGTGATGCCGAGTTCCCAAATTCTGGTAGCTCTCATCAAAAAGTGTCCCTATCTGGTCAGAACAACCAAGTCATTAACAGTACAAGTGGCCGAGACAGTATCATCAATACTACAACAAAAGACGAATACGAAGAAAGAATCAAACTGCTTGAAACAATCGTAAGAGAGAAAGAACGTACAATACAGATCCTTATGCAAAAAGATAAATAAAGGAATTTAGTAAAATGACTTTTAGTAAAAAGTCTTTTACTAAAAACTTTTTTACTAAGCCACATTGCATAATTGCTCCAAAGAGGAAGGGAAATACGGATTGATAATATATGCCCAAACATCTTTGCCGCACTCACACAACACTTTGTGGCGTATGAGTACTGGCAAAGATGTTATTCGTTATATCTAAATTTCTGGCGATGGCAGCAACAACATAGTTGATGCAGCCATCTTAATTATACCGAAGTTGTTAAGACATGCAGATATACGCTCTCGCTAAAGCGACGCGTATGGCTGTAAGTCTTCTTCTGTACCTTACCTATATACTTAATAGTTTTTATAATGACAGGAAGTAAGATTTGCTACTTTATTACATTCTTTCAATATTGAATTGTTAATATATTACTATCTAAATCCTTTTGTTGTATCTTGGCCGTCCTCGCTCTTTCACAAAAGTCATAACCATCATCTTACGCTTTTTCCTTGCAAAGTTAGACAGCCCTCGCCCACAGCAAGCAACAGTCGTACCTCCTTATCTGAGAAAATTCTTTCAGGCAGCCTTCCACAATCAAAGATTGGGTATTCCTGAAAGATTTTACTCCGATTGCTTGCTTTTGGGCTGTTCTGGACAGTCTCCTTTTTGCGCAGAAAAAGACTCAGAGATGACGGATATGTCGATGTAAAAAAAAGCTCGGACGACCAGAACAACAAGTTGAAAAAGACTAGATGAATCTGGAATGCCGATATAAAACACAATATAAAATCATTAGTTATGGCTGATTTGATTAAAACTCTCATCGAGAAACTGCACAAAGGTATCGTCTCTTTCACGTATATCAAGAAAGACGGGTCAACGAGACATGCCGAGGGTACACTCTTCGGAGTGGGACATACTATCAAAGGAGGAAACACCCGACATGAGTGCTCTTACGTACTCAAATACTACGATGTAGATTGCCAAGCATGGCGATGCTTCATCATGAAAAACCTTGTAGAGGTTGGCGAGGTCAGAACCGAGACCACTAACGAGCACCACGACATTTGTCTTGCACTCGTTGTCAAGCTCAAAGAGAAAATGCAAAAGGAGGGCGCAACGGCATTCGCTTACAGAAAGGTGGATGGCTCAATCCGATATGCACACGGCATCATCTCAGACGAAGCCGATGTCAGCGGTAAATACATCGAGTACTTTGATACTGACAAGAACGAAACTCGCAAATTCCGAGTAGACTCTTTTATCGGTATCGGTGAACCAAACGAAATTGCTGACTACGTTGAGCATGATATGGAATACCACCACCACACGGAGAGTCATACGACAGAGGGCAGTACCTTTACGCACAGACCGGAGCCGGAGCAGAGTAGCATCGAGGGACTTAACATCAAGTCCATTCTCTCTAAAAAGGGTATCGCCATGGACGATGTAGAAAACGTGATGGTGATAGACCTTATCCCCGAACTTAACAAAGAGCAGCTGAGAGACTTAATAATCAGAGCTACCAAGAGACTCGCAGAAATGTAGAAACCAAGGGGAGGGAGAGATTCCTCTCCTTATAGAACAGAAAGATGATATGAGCAAATTAGTTAAGAAACGTACGCATCGTTATTGCCACCGATGTGGCACAGAGGTTTTGTACGAGCGTTATTTGGATTACCCGTACTATTGCCCCACGTGTGATGAAAACATGTTCCACTTTGAAACTTATAGAAAATGATGTACCCAAGAATCGAAACTATTTCACAACACGTTTGCCACGGCAGACAAGCAGAGCGCAATTTTATGCGTCATGGAATTGCTTACGCTGAATCATTCTATGTTAACATTTACCGCCCTAACCGCCCATTGACACAAAAGCCATGTCAGAGCCGAAGTCATGCTGCTTCTGTAGCTCAACAAGAGTTGAAGAAGCTCAAAGGTGAGGGATATACGAATGTTGTCTATGATGGACGACTTATGAAATTATAATGATGATGGCGTACATTCGTACGCCCATCATCTAAATTCTTACTCTTAAATTTGGATGGTACCAACTTAATCATTAACTTTGTGATATGGTAACGCAAAAATATATTTAAAAAGAAATGATTATGGGAGAAGAACCTTTGGTAACTATTTTTATAGGCACTGCAATATGTGCTTTACTTTTCCTTTTGTGGATGAAGTTTACCCCATGGGGGAAGAAGTGGCTTGAAAACTTATAGAGATTGATTAATGCGTGTTAGGATGTGACAAAGATAAATCTTTGTCACATCCTAACACCGTCCTGCTTTCTTCTGAAAGCAGAACGGCTACGAGGTATCTTCGATGAGTGTCTTACCATGCCCCCACCTGTCTCCAACCTCTCAGGCTGTTGGAGGCAGGTGGGGGCGGTTCCTTATACAGCTGTTACTATAGCTGTCTGCCGGAATGCCCTGCCGTGACGACACGGCACTTATTTACTGTCCTTGCCTACTCTTTTCACACATTCTCTTTACTGTCCCCATCTTGGGACAAACTTACTCGTTTTCGTATTTGCCTATGTCGGATGTCTCCTGCCTTTTTCTCATCCCTTCCTCCTGCGATTGCCCTTTCTCTTTTCAATGTGTGTCTTTCTGTCATCTCTCTCCCCAATCTCAGCATTGTCATTCCTGTTTGGTGACCGACCGCCTTCTTTCGCCCCGTATGCACAAGAGCGGAATCAGCTACGCTATGCCTTCATGTTCTAAGACTCTCTACATCCTCTATGACTAGCCTGTAATGAAACGGTTCTCGTTCTCATCGCATTTTTTAGAGCCGTCGACATTCATTTTCCTGTGCAAAGTTAACGCAAGCCGGTGACTGCAAGGGCACGGCTGCCGCCTTGCCTCGTATTCTTTTTCAAGTTTTTGGGGTGCAGTTGCTCCTTATCCAAAAAATCTTCGCCTACGGTGAAAAACAATACGGTCATCCCTTGCCTTAGCACCTTTCCTTGCTTGTTCCTTTTTGCACGTAAAATAAACATCAACTTTAAAAATTACGATTATGAACGCAATGAACAGTTTCTCAATTACAGGTTTCGTCTGCAAGGACGCAGAAGTGAAGAACTTTGAAAAGGCCAGCGTAGCTCGCTTCGGCATCTTCGTCAAGCATACGGAGAAGAAGAACGGTCAGGAGGTCACCACAACCGCCATCCAAGGCATCGAGACTTGGGTCAAGAACGACGACAAGAAGACCCTCGACCTCTTGAAGAAGGGCTCAAAGATCGCTGTCGAGGGATTCTTCAAGGCAGAATCCTATACCGACAAGGACGGCAAGACACACAACATCGTCAAGCTCGCCGCTACCAAAGTGGAGCCAGCTCCGAAGAAGGAGGATGACAAGAGCGACGGCAAGAAAAAGAAGTAAGCCATAACATCCCCACGGAAGGGCTGCCCCGAAGGACAGCCCTTCTTTTGCGCTGTATGGAACCTGATACAATCTCTACCTACTTGCTATATAGCTATATTGCAAAATTACGTTATGAAGATATTACCTAACTACAATATAAACTTATTATGTTATTACAATCTTACACTATCGTTATCTTACATACTTACTATACTACTATATTGTTGTATTATTATCTTACTATATTATGATATTGCAATATAGTAACATAGATATGTTACAATATTATCTACAATATATATATGCGTGAAGACCATGGCGGAATGATCCGGCACAGTCTTCACGCTCTTCTATGAAGCTTAGTGTTCCTTCCCGAAGCTCAGTCACACAAGGCTTCTTGTTTCTCTACCTAAATGCTATTGTTGTCTCTTGGCCGTCCTCGCTTTTTCACAAAGGTCATAACCGTCATCTTACGCTTTTTCCTTGCAAAGTTAGACAGTTCCTCGCCCACAGCAAGCACCAGTCGTACCTCCTTATCTGAGAAAAATCTTTCAGGCAGCCTTCCACAATCAGAGATTGGGTATTCCTGAAAGATTTTACCCGGATTGCTTCCTTTTGGCCTGTTCTGGACTGTCTCCTTTTTGCGCAGAAAAAGACTCAGAGATGACGGATATGTCGATGTAAAAAAAAGCTCGGACGACCAGAACAACAAGTTGAAAAAGACTAGGGAATCTGGAAAGCCGATATAAATAAATTCAAGTTCAACACTTTAAATCGCAGTATATGCAACACGAAGATTTTCTTGGTCAGTACATGACCATAAAGAAAAAGGAAGTAGCAGCCATCAACAAAGCATTGATGGAGCATTTTAGAGGTGAATATCATTTTGAAGAGCACCCCTATGTTACAGCAACTATTCCAAATATTGATTCTCTGCAATCAGCAAAAGTAATGGCTGTCAAAGCTCCTGTCTCTTTAGACAAAGGTATATTGGTAATGCCAGAAGCATACACAGAATGGGGCTATGATGACCCCATTGAAATTGGCTATGGTGACATCGCT
>Ga0256406_1002042_pt1 | contig 30154 bp, 27 predicted proteins | sample RumenRJG_03DNA_FD_185986 | JGI IMG/M metagenome (GOLD analysis project Ga0256406, IMG submission 185986) | Bovine rumen microbial communities from Lethbridge, Alberta, Canada - RJG_03 | ecosystem: Host-associated > Mammals > Digestive system > Stomach > Rumen | place: Canada: Alberta | collected... | reverse complement strand
AACTGAAGAAAGGTGACATGGTCTTCATTGACTGTCGGAAGCCTTATTCTCATACCACAGATTTAAACCTGTGGTCTTTGCGTTGGTGCCATTTTTACGGGCCAACGCTTTCATTCGTTTATGAGAAGTATGTGGAACGCGGTGGGCGGCCCACCTTCCGGCCGGAAGAGACGGCGTCGTTCTTATCTACTCTGGACTCCCTGTACAAGCTTGCCAGTGGAAGCGATTATATCAGGGACATGCGGATAAACGAAGAACTGAACCGGTTATGCACGCTGCTGATGGAACAGAGTTGGAATCCGGAAGAAGCCACAACCGCTCCTAAGAAGTTGAGCGTCGCGGAAGTGAAGGAGTACCTTGAGCAGCATTATGCAGAGAAGATAACGCTGGACGATCTGAGTAAACAGTTCTTTATCAACAAGTATTACCTGACAAGGGTTTTTAAGGAGCAGTTCGGGCAGTCGATAACTGCTTACCTTACATCTCTTCGCATCACCCACGCAAAGCAGCTCCTTCGATTCAGCGAGAAGAGCGTGGAAGAGATAGGTTTGGAATGCGGGTTAGGCCAGCTCCACTACTTTAGCCGTGTGTTTAAGGAAGTTGAAGGGGTACCGCCTTCCGTTTACCGGAGCCAGTGGTAAACTTGTTTTTCGCATTCTAATCCTACTATTCCGATGTGTTCGTAGGAAAGCAACAAAAGTCGATAATATTCACAGAAAGTGTGATTTTAATATATGAACGGAAAGACGTCATCCCCAAGCCTCTATCTCTCGCAGTCCTACCAGGATGCTTGGGACGATTATAACAGGTCGCTGCACAGCAGTACATTTCCCGTCTGGGATTACATCATTCTGACAGCGAGCAATGAGCATCAGGCAGAGGCTTTTCACCTGCAGATCGAGAGCAGGAGAGAGTATCTGCCCGCCAGAACAAAGATAGGAATTATCCCCGACGAAGGCGGCGTAAGAGTTGGATCGGGTGGAGCCACATTGTCTGTGCTTAAGTGGCTGGATTCCCAGGGCGGTTGGAAAGGCAAGCGAGTTCTTGTCATCCACAGTGGCGGAGACAGCAAGCGTGTGCCACAGTACAGCGCCCTTGGTAAGCTTTTTAGCCCGGTGCCGCATATGCTGCCGGATGGACGGAGCAGCACGCTCTTCGATGAATTCCTGATTGCCATGTCCGCTGTGCCTGGTAGAATCAGAGAAGGAATGCTACTGTTAAGCGGTGATGTTCTTCTGCTATTTAACCCTCTCCTCATTGACTGGTCCGGGTCAGGAGCTGCAGTCGTGAGCTTCAAAGAGGACGTGGAAACTGGCAAGGATCATGGGGTGTATCTGAAGGGATCGGATGGAAATGTAAAGAGTTTCCTTCACAAGCAGTCTATAGAAACACTTCGCTCTGTTGGCGCGGTCAATGCAGCAGGCTGCGTAGATATCGATACCGGGATGATCCTCTTTGGCGTTGACGTGTTGGATAGCCTTTGGTCGCTCATTTCTTCTGACCACAGGTTAGATGAACCAAAGTACAGAGCTTTCGTTAATGATAAAGTACGGCTGAGCCTTTACGGCGACTTCCAGTATCCGCTTGCCTCCGATTCCACGTTGGACCGGTTTTACAATGAAAAGCCGGAAGGGGAGTTTTCCCCTGAATTGCATGAATGCCGTACTGCTGTCTGGAATGCGTTGCGTCCGTATCGGCTAAAGCTACTCCGCCTTGCCCCGGCAAAGTTTATCCATTTTGGAACAACAGCTGAGATACTTGAACTCATGACCGGCGGTGTTGAGAATTACAGCGAGCTTGGATGGTCCGCTGTGACAAACTCATCTGCCTCGGCTCCGTCCTATAATTCTGTAATTTCTCCTCGCGCCTCCATCGGCTCCGGGGTCTATGCTGAAGTGAGTTATGTGCATAGTGCAGCGACAGTCGGAAACGGAACTGTGCTGTCATATATTGACATCCACGATGAGGTGATACCTCCTCACGTCGTCCTTCATGGCTTGAAGCAGACGGATGGGAAGTTTGTGTGCAGGATATTCGGAGTAGGAGATAATCCGAAAGAGAATAAGCTGTTCGGTAAAGAACTGCCTCCGGAGTTCGGAGTATTGTGGTTTGCACCGATTTATCCGGAGAAAGATACGATCCGTGAAGCTGTGGCGGCTGCTCTTGATCTGTACGAAAAGGTTGAGCGTGAGGACTGGGAGGGCATAGAAAGAGGGAAGTCCCTCGCCTCTGGATTCAATGATGCAGATCCGGAAGCGATTCTGGCATGGAATAAGCGCATGGCCGAGCTTGTGGCCATGAATGATATTCAGCTTCTGATCGATAATCATCATCCAGTAACTGAGGTTCGCCCATTGCCTGCTCTTACTCCTATTCAGCACCAGTGGATGGAAAGACATTTGGACCGCGCCGATTTCGGAGAAGCAATGCGCCTCCATTATTATATCGGAACAGCTCTCAGCGGGACAGACGGCGAGCGGGAGATTACTGCAGCGTTTTCGAGCCTGTCTTCTGCTATACTGACCTCCACGCTGGAAGGACTGCAGGAGAACAAAGACGCCAAAATAATCAAAGATAAGGTAGAAGTGAAACTCCCTCTTCGCGTAAACTGGGGCGGAGGGTGGTCAGACACACCTCCGTATTGTAATGAGAATGGCGGCACCGTGTTGAATGCGGCAATCCTGCTGAACGGTGAGCGGCCGGTCAGCGTCCGGCTGAGAAGACTGGAGGAAAAGAAGATTGTATTTGAAAGCCGGGACATGGACGTCCATGGTGAGTTTGATACAATCGAACCTCTGCAAAAGACGGGCGATCCATACGATCCATATGTTCTTCAGAAGGCGGCACTGCTGGCTTGTGGGGTGATACCCAGCAAAGGAGGAGATCTGGAGACAGTGTTGGATCGTCTTGGCGGCGGCTTCTGGATGGATACCGAGGTTACGGGTGTGCCGAAGGGCAGCGGCCTGGGGACAAGTAGTATCCTCGCTGCGGCGTGTGTGAAGGCCCTTTTCAAGTTCCTGGGTATCGCACACACTGAAGACGACCTCTACAGCACTGTACTCTGCATGGAACAGATTATGTCAACCGGTGGCGGCTGGCAGGATCAGGTCGGCGGCGTGACCGATGGAATCAAGTATATTACTTCTAAGCCGGGACTGGCTCAGACCATCTCTGTTTCCCATCTTGCCTTAGATGAGAAGACCATGAAGGAACTGAACGAGCGGTTCTGCCTGATCTACACAGGCCAGAGGAGGCTGGCACGAAACCTGCTCCGGGATGTGGTCGGCCGTTATATCGGGAATGAACCGGATACGGTATACGCTCTTAACGAGATCCAAAGAGTGGCCGCACTGATGAGGTTTGAACTGGAACGGAGCCATGTGGATGACTTCGCGGAGCTGTTGAGCGAACACTGGAAACTATCGCAACTCATCGACTCCGGATCGACAAACACCCTGATCGACCAGATCTTTGACGCCTGTGACGATTTGCTTTCCGGTAAGATGATCTGTGGCGCTGGTGGCGGCGGTTTCCTGCAGGTGGTGCTGAAGAAAGGTGTGAGCAAGGCACAGCTGCAGAAGAGGCTAAAGGATGTCTTCTCTGACACGGATATCAACGTCTGGGATGCTACTCTGGTATAAAAGGTGATGAAATGCTAAAAGGAATCGATAAGCTGCTTACGGGCGATATACTTAAGGTTCTCTGTGACATGGGTCATGGAGATGAGTTGGTTATTGCCGACGCCAATTTTCCGGCAGAGACATGTGCAAAGCGGCTGATCCGGCTGCCGGGAATTGACGGAGTGAGAGCAGTAAAAGCAATCATGTCTGTGTTTCCGCTGGATACCTATTCAGATGATCCAGCCATCGTGATGGCGCTCACAGAATCAGATGTGAAGAAAGGGGTGCGCAGGCCGGTCATCTGGGATGATTACCAGAGTGCTGCCGGGCATCTGAAGGAGATTGAGCGGTTTGAGTTCTATGAGCGTGCAAAAAACGCATATGCTGTGATCGCCACTGGTGAAGAGCGGCAGTACGCAAATCTCCTGCTTGTGAAGGGTGTTGTTCCCCCAGAAGAGGAGAAGAATGGTGGCGCATTACTTCGCGGAGCAGAATACTACAGAAACTTGTGATACCTGGGGGAGGGCTTCGGCTCTCCCTTTTTCTTTTGGCTCATAAGTTAGGCATGCCTAACTATAAAAAGTCAATATAGTGTAAACGAAAGCCAATATACGGAATTCAATCTTCTTTTATGCCGCGCTAAAATGACTAAGGTTGGCCTGCAATGCCAGCCAATATAGAGAAATCAAGACCCGCATAAGCGCGGCATTGGAGGTAAAGCATGAAGAAAGCATTGATCACTGGCGTGACAGGGCAGGACGGCAGCTATCTGTCTGAGTTTTTACTTGAGAAGGGCTACGACGTTCACGGAATTATCCGCCGCAGCTCTGTAGACTTTCGGGAGAGGATCGCACATCTCGAAGGTCATCCGAATTTCCATCTTCATTATGGGGATCTGGCTGATTCCATGAGCCTTGTGAAGGTAATTGGTCTAGTGCGGCCTGATGAAATCTATAATCTGGCGGCCCAGAGCCATGTCCAGGTGAGCTTTGATGTTCCTGAGTTCACAGCCGATGTCGATGCAACTGGTGTGCTTCGTGTTTTGGAAGCTGTGCGTGTATGCGGTCTGGCAGATACATGCCGGATTTATCAGGCGAGCACAAGCGAACTTTACGGCAAGGTTGAGGAGGTTCCCCAGAACGAGAACACACCCTTCCATCCTTACAGCCCGTATGCCGTTGCCAAGCAGTATGGCTTCTGGATCACAAAGGAGTATCGCGAAGCCTACAACATGTTCTGCTGCTCCGGAATTCTATTTAACCACGAGTCCGAAAGACGCGGGGAAACCTTCGTCACCAGAAAGATCACCCTGGCTGCAGCTCGTATTGCTCAGGGAAAGCAGGATAAGCTGTATCTCGGCAACCTCTCCTCCCTCCGCGACTGGGGCTATGCGAAAGACTATGTTGAGTGCATGTGGCTGATCCTCCAGAACGATAAGCCGGAAGATTTTGTTATCGCTACAGGTGTGCAGCACAGCGTCCGTGAGTTTGCGACCCTTGCTTTCCACCATGCTGGCATTGAGTTGGAATGGGTCGGCGAAGGCATGGACGAGAAGGGCATTGAGAAGGGCACGGGGCGTGTTCTGGTTGAAGTCAGCCCGGACTTCTATCGCCCGACTGATGTCGTCAACCTTTGGGGCGATCCGACCAAGGCAAAGAAAGAGCTTGGCTGGAACCCGACAAAGACCAGCTTTGAGGAGCTTGTCAGGCTGATGGTCGAGCACGATATGGAGAAGGTTGCTGTAGAGCGGGCTGAGGAACATATCAAGACAAACCTGGCCGAGTATCTGGAAAAAGGCGTTGTGAAGTAAAACCGGTTTATCCGGGTTCAAGCCGTCCATAGAGATGGACGATAAATAACGGGCCGATGAACGGCCAGAAAGAAGATAAGAATCATGATGGAGAAAAACGCAAAAATATATGTCGCTGGACACAGAGGAATGGTAGGAAGCGCCATCCTGCGCGAACTGCAGCGCCAGGGATATACGAATTTCGTACTGCGCACGCACAAAGAGCTGGATCTGCAGCGGCAGGATCAGGTAGAGGAGTTCTTCGCAACAGAAAAGCCGGAGTACGTATTCCTGGCTGCAGCGAAGGTCGGTGGCATTGTTGCCAATGAATCTGCGCTGGCGGATTTCATGTATGACAACATGATGCTGGAGATGAACGTTATTCACAGCGCATGGAAGAACGGTTGCAAGAAGCTGGAGTTCCTGGGAAGCAGTTGCATTTACCCTCGTATGGCTCCTCAGCCGATGACAGAATCCTGCCTGCTGACAGGTGAGCTGGAGAAGACCAACGAAGCCTATGCGCTGGCGAAAATCTCTGGGCTCAAGTATTGCGAATTCCTGAATCGTCAGTACGGCACAGATTACATTTCCGTCATGCCGACCAATCTGTACGGCCCGAACGATAACTATCATCCGACACACAGTCATGTACTTCCGGCCCTGATCCGGCGCTTCCATGAGGCGAAGGTTGAGGGAAAAGAGAGCGTTACTTGCTGGGGCGATGGCAGCCCGCTGCGTGAATTCCTGTATGTGGACGACCTTGCTAACCTCTGCGTGTTCCTGATGAACAATTATAGCGGGAATGAAACTGTGAACGCTGGCACGGGTAAAGAGCTGACCATCAAAGAGCTGACGGAGCTGGTGGCGAAAGTGATCGGCTATGAAGGCAAGATCGAATGGGATACTTCTAAGCCGAACGGCACTCCGCGAAAGCTCCTGGATGTCAGCAAGGCCACAGCTCTTGGCTGGACTTATAAAACGGAACTCGAAGATGGAATCCGTCTGTCGTATCAGGACTTCCTCACAAATCCCATGAGGGCGGAGAGATGAATATCATTTTACTATCCGGCGGATCTGGGAAGCGACTGTGGCCGCTGTCCAACGATATCCGCTCCAAACAGTTTATAAAGATTTTCAAGAAACCGGAGCATACTATTCCTATGGGAACGGAGTATACCGGCGATTATGAATCCATGGTGCAACGCATCTATCGGCAGATCAAAACTGTCGATCCAGATGCGACTGTAACCATTGCGACGAGCAAGAGCCAGGTCTCCGCCATCCATAATCAGTTGGGGCCGGATGTCGGTATTTCTGTCGAGCCTTGCCGCCGGGATACCTTTGCTGCGATTGCCCTTGCAACTGCATACCTGCATGATGTGCAGGAAGTAGATGAGAACGAGGCTGTCGTTGTATGCCCAGTAGATCCATATGTGGAAGAAGGATATTTCAAGACGCTGGAAGCCATGTGCAATGCGGCTCAGACCGGAGAAGAGAACCTTGTCCTGATGGGGATTGAACCGACTTATCCGTCTGAGAAGTATGGGTACATTAAGCCGATACAGGAAGGCGATAAGTGGTCCTGGGGCTTCACGGAAAAGCCGACAAAGGAGAAGGCAGAGGATTATATCGCGGCGGGGGCTCTTTGGAACGGTGGCGTGTTTGCGTATAAGCTGTCGTATGTTCTGGGGAAAAGCAGAGAACTCCTGGGAACCGATGACTATGAAACTCTCTTTAAAGGGTATGCTGATCTGAAAAAGATCAGTTTTGACTATGCGGTCGTGGAGCAGGAAACCAGCATTGAAGTTCTGCGCTACAGTGGAACTTGGAAGGACCTCGGCACCTGGAATACTCTGACCGAGGCAATGGAAGAGAACACAGTCGGGGACGCACGCCTGAATGAAACCTGCGAAAATGTCCATGTAATCAATGAGCTCGGTGTGCCGATCCTGGTGATGGGTGGCATAGACCTCGTGGTTGCAGCCAGCCCGGAGGGCATCTTGGTGTCCGATAAGGAGCAGAGCTCCTACATCAAGCCTTTTGTAGATGCGATTGATCAGCAGGTTATGTTTGCTGAAAAGAGCTGGGGTTCGTACCGCGTTATGGATGTGGAGGAGGACAGCATGACGGTCAAGGTTACGCTGAATCCCGGCCATAAGATGAACTATCACAGCCATGAAAAGCGCGACGAAGTATGGACGGTGATCTCCGGAACCGGAACGACCATCGTTGACGGCATGGAACAACCGATAAAGCCTGGTGACGTCGTAACTATGGCGGCGGGCTGCAAACACACAGTAATTGCCGGAGAAACTGGCCTTCAGCTGATCGAGGTCCAGCTCGGAACTGAAATCAGCGTGGCTGATAAGAAGAAATACGAAATGCCGCTGTAACATCCTCGATCTCTAACGGATATAGAGAGGAACAGAAGAAAGTGGCGGTAGATTGAATATGAAGCGTAAACCTTTCATGCTGAAACCCGCCTCACAGGATTATCTCTGGGGTGGGAGTCGGCTTAATGATGATTTTAATCTTGGATTGCCGGTGTCTCCTCTGGCCGAGGCGTGGATGTGTTCTACTCATCCCGATGGGGTGTCATTTCTTTCTTCTGGTGAATTGCTGAGCGATGTGCTGCAGCTGCATCCTGAGTGGTTGGGAAGCCATCCACTGACCATCACAGACGGAAAACCTGAGCTTCCTATCCTGATTAAACTGATTGATGCAAAATCAGATCTATCTGTTCAAGTACACCCGGATGATGAGTATGCCCGGGAATATGAAGGCCAATGGGGCAAGACCGAGATGTGGTATGTCCTTGGGGCCAGGAAGAACTCCGAACTCATCTACGGCTTCAATAGAGATGTATCTGCGGATCAAGTCAGAGAAGCAGTGAAAACCGGGTCAATAGGCACTCTTCTGAACCATGTCCCTGTTCATAAAAACGACGTGTTCATGGTAAGCCCCGGAACAGTACACGCCATCGGCGCGGGTTGTCTGGTAGCGGAGATACAGCAGAGTTCCAATCTGACCTATCGCCTCTATGATTATGACAGAACTGACAGATGGGGGCAGAAACGAGAATTACACCTGGAGAAAGCTTTGAATGTAGCAAAACTCTCGTCTTCCACTACACCCCGGCAACCGCTGAGGGTATTGAAATACAGACCTGGTTATGCTTCAGAACTCCTGATGCGCTGCAAGTACTTCCAGGTGGAACGGATGCTGCTGAACACGGAGAATAGGAAACTGGCAGACTTTCAGACCGGGAAGAACAGCTTTCATGCACTTCTATGTGTAGATGGCTGCGGCGTGCTTTATGGGGACGACGTAATGCTGACGTTCTTTAAAGGCGACTGTATTTTCGTCCCAGCAGAAAGCATACCACTGATGCTGCATGGGAAAGCGCAGATCCTGAATGTAAGTTGCTGATGCCGGAGGGCATATGTGGAAAACAATAAAGTCGGAAACGGTGATAGAAGACTATCATGTGACGGTAAAGAAAAATGAGGTTCAGCTTTCGGACGGAGCAGTCATCGATGACTTCTATACAGTGACCATTCCGGATGCAGCGATGGTAGCTGCGATTACCGCAGATGGGAAGATCCTGCTGAAGACAGAATTCCGGTATGCGGTTGGGGAAGACGTTATCGAGTGTCCTGCAGGAATGTTTGAAAAGGATGAGACCGATCCGCTGACGGTAGCGAAAAGAGAACTGTTGGAGGAAACCGGGTATACGAGCGATTCCTGGACTTATCTCGGTTCCACCCTTGAAAGTACGTCGAAGCTCACAAACCGGATGCATCTGTTTTTGGCAAAGGATTGTGTGCAGACATGCGGGCAGCACCTTGACGCCAACGAGCATCTGACCGTTACAGAGGTCTACCTTGATACTGCCGTTGGCATGGTCATGAATGGAAGCATAAATGCGAATAGTACGGCGCATCTTATTTTGAAGGTTGCCCGGATGTTGGGGAAATAAAGACTGGGGGATGTAATGGACTACAAAGCAGTGTACGAAAGATGGCTGGCCATGATCGAGGCCAAGGATGATATTGTAGGGAAAGATGAACTGCTAGATGAACTCCGTTCGATGAATGAGGAGGCTGTTGAGGATGCCTTCTATCGGGATTTGGCCTTCGGAACTGGCGGCCTTCGCGGAACAATCGGCGCGGGTACGAACCGCATGAACGTGCTTACCGTAGCCAAGGCATCGCAGGGACTTGCTAATTATCTGCTGAAGAACTATGAGCGGCCATCGGTTGTGATCGGCTTTGACAGCAGACTGAAGAGCGATATATTTGCGCAGGAAGCGGCAGCGGTTTTTGCCGCAAACGGAATAAAAGTATGGGCATGGAATCGGCTTCTTCCGGTACCGACGGTTTCCTATGCTACACGATACATCGGAGCATCTGCAGGCGTGATGATCACAGCCAGCCACAATCCGAGCAAGTATAACGGCTATAAGGTTTACGGCTCTGACGGCTGCCAGATCACCACAGAGGCGGCAGCGGAGATTCTGGCCGAGATTGAGAAAAATGACATTTTTTCTGATGTAAAGCGCATGCCATGGGTGAGTGCCAGGATTGCCGGAAAGATTGAGGATATTCCAGAGACGGTGCTGGATGCCTTTATCGAAGAGGTGAAAGGGCAAAGCGTACTATTCGGGGATGAGGTGGATAGAGACGTTGCCATCGTGTATTCCCCTCTCAATGGAACAGGTCTGGAGCCGGTCACAAGGGTATTAAAGGAAACAGGATTTACGAACATCACTGTTGTTGAGGAGCAGAGGCTGCCGGATGGCAACTTCCCGACCTGCCCTTATCCAAATCCCGAGATCAGAGAAGCCATGGAACTGGGGCTTCAGTACTGCGAACGTACTGGCGCTGATCTGCTCCTTGCCACCGATCCGGATTGTGACCGTTGCGGTATAGCGGTGAGGGACGGAGAAGAATATAAGCTCCTGACCGGAAATGAAGTCGGATTGCTCCTTCTAGATTTTATCTGCTCACAGCGATTAAAACATAACAAAATGCCTGCTGATCCGCTTTTTGTCAAAACCATCGTTACGATGGATTTGGCTGAGAAGATTGCAGCTCATTATGGCGTTAAGACAGTGAATGTCCTTACCGGCTTTAAATTTATCGGTGAGGTCATTGGACGGTTGGAGGATGAGAAGGATTATCTCTGCGGCTTCGAAGAGTCCTACGGCTATCTGACTGGCTCCTACGTGCGTGATAAAGATGCCGTGAACGCTGCCTTCATGATCTGCGAAATGTTCGCGTTCTATAAGACAAGGGGGATCAGCTTACTGCAAAAGCTGGAGGAGATATACTCTACCTATGGGTATTGCCTGAATACACTTCATTCCTATGAGTTCCCAGGAAGCGCTGGGATGGAAAAGATGAATTCCATCATGGCGGATTTCCACAGAGGATTGGGTGAGATCGCGGGGCATAAAGTAATACGTACCGAGGATTATAGTGTTGGCTTGAACGGACTTCCAAAGTCAGATGTCCTGAAGTTTTTCATAGATAGTGGTTCAATTGTTATCCGTCCGTCGGGAACAGAGCCGAAACTGAAGGCATATATCAGCGTAACGGCAGCTGACAGGAAAGCAGCAGAAAAGGTCGAATCGGCAATAAAGGCGGATCTGGAGAAAAAGCTGTGAATGAGGTTCATGTTTGTCGAATTTTGATGCGTATAGTGATCTGGTCAGATGGGAAATGTACAGAAGATTGCGCAGAAGCGGATTGCCCAGTAAAGGAACCGATCGACTCATTTGACAAGCTGTTGGTGAGCCTGGGGCTGTGAAATAACCCTCAGCCCCTATGTTAACTTCCAGTAGCCTTTCCCACTAGCCATATTTTGTGGTAGTGGGAAAGGCTTTTCTGTGCCCTGAAACCCGCATAAAATCAACAAATTCTGGCATTTTCACTTGCCTGAAATGGGCGCATATGGTATACTTTATCTAGATGGAATTCCCACTAGAGAAAGGACACCATATGTATCTCGATTCCATGGTAAAAGTCCCTGTGGCGCCGGGCAGAATTACATACCGACCGAAGGCATCAGCGACCTATGTTGAGTACTTGATAGAGAATGTTTATGACCCTAAAGTCAAGTACTCTCGTCCGACACGAAAGGCAATTGGAAAGCTTTCAAAGTCAGATCCGGGAATGATGCAGCCGAATGAAAACTACAGAAAGTACTTCCCTGATGTCGAACTACCTGATGGAAAATTCGATTTCAAGAGAAGCAGTTGCCTGAAAGTCGGTGCATATATTGTTCTCAAAAAACTTTATAAGGACTCCAGCCTTACAGAAATTTTGAGTCAATACTTTTCAGAAAAAGACCTCGGATTGTTTTTAGATCTGGCTGCTTATTCCATTATCTCGGAGAATAATGCAGCTCAGTATTATCCTGATTACGCATATAATCATCCGCTGTTTACTCAGGGAATGAAGATTTACAGTGATTCAAAAATCTCTGATTTCCTTCAGAAGATAACGGATGATCAGAGCGTCGGATTTCTGAATTCATGGAATGAAAGCCGGGATCATCGGGAGAAGATATATATTTCTTACGATTCCACGAATAAGAACTCCGAAGCCGGAGATATCGAGATCATTGAGTACGGGAAACCGAAGGTTGATGTGGGACTGCCGATCTTTAATTACTCGATAGCATATGATACTGAAAACAAGGTTCCGCTTTTCTATGAGGAGTATCCGGGAAGCATCAATGATGTATCGCAGCTTGAGTTTATGCTCGGGAAAGCACATGGATTTGGCTACAGAAAGATTGGATTTATCCTGGACAGAGGATACTTCAGCAGGAAGAATCTTGAGCTGATGGACTCATACGGCTACAGCTTCGTCATCATGGTCAAAGGGATGGCCAGTCTTGTAAACAGCCTTGTGATAGCGAAAAAGGGATCATTCGAGAACAAACGTGCGTGCAGTATCCCGGAATACCGTGTCTATGGGACTACTGTGAAGCAGAAGATGTACCCAACCGACCAGAAAGAACGGTATTTTCACATATATCACAGTGTCGCGAAGGAGGCAGCTGAGAGGGAACAGATCGAATCGAAACTGGAAAAGATGTCAAATTTTCTGAAACAGCATCGAAACGAGGTAAGGGATTTCGGCGCTGGATTTCAACAGTATTACAATCTTACTTACGATGAAAAATCCGGTGCATTCGTGTATTTTGAAGAGAAGTTTCAGGCTGTTGAAAGGGAGCTTGACCTGTGTGGATACTTCGTGATCATTACCTCTGAGAAGATGACAGCAAAGGAGGCAATCAATCTTTATAAGAGCCGTGATGCTTCGGAAAAACTGTTTCGCGGTGATAAAGCCTATCTCTGCAACAAGAGTCTTCGCGTGCATTCTAATGAGGCGATGTCGTCGAAAATCTTTATTGAATTTGTGGCTCTTATCCTGCGATGTAAGTTCTATAACCTTCTGAAGGAAGAGTCAGAGGAACTGGAGTCAAAGCCAAACTTTATGACCGTTCCTGCGGCATTAAAGGAACTCGATAAGATAGAAATGGTGCGGCAGCTTGACGGACGATATCGACTTGATCACGCAGTGACCAAGACACAGAAGACGATCCTGAAAGCTTTTGACTTGAACGAACAGAACATCAAATATCGCGCTGAATGGATCAGCGAACAACTGACGAACGCCAACTAAAGGGGACCAAACAATGGCAAGAGGAAGCAATCTGGAATCCATCGATATCAGAATAGCAAAAGCGGAGGAAGAAGTCTCCAAGGCGAAAGCCAGATATGAAAAAGCAACTGCGAATCTGAAGGATCTTCTCGATAAACGTGATGCCATCCGTCGCGACCAGCTCATGCAGTTGATTGCGGACAGTGACAGGTCTTATGATGAAATCGTTGCCTTCCTCAAGGGAACCGACGACGATCAAGACGCTGAAGAATAAGGGCAGCTGTGACGAACAGGGCGGTCTAGTGGGAAAAATCTCAGGAAGTTAACATTTCCGGGTGATCCCATGCTTGGAATCCGGTATTTTGACCTTGTAATCAAGATACATGGTGCCCTCCTAACGAGAGTTAATTAACTCTCCATTATTATAGCACCAACCACGAAAAATGATCACCTAAAATGCAAGTTTTTGGCTTAAAATCAGCCTTTCTGGAGTCGAGAAAGATCACGATTCAGAAACGAGAGTTAATTATCGAGGAAGTTCACATTAAAATGGATGTATTCCGGTACCAAAAGGACTTCTTTAAAAATGTCATCATTGCTGGTATAAATGGTACTGATACTTACATCCAAAAGAAAATGCTGATTGCCAGTATCCCATTTTATCGGAATCTTGCGGAGTATTGCGGTAATGACGATGATTACCTCAAGTTGACCTGTTTCTTGCATTACAAAACGACACCGATAGATACGCAAAATGCAACGCTTGCAGATTTATGGTCTATAATCAGCGGATATGTTGTAGGGAGCACAGCTGCTTTTGGCACAGAAAAGTTTTATGATACTGTTCAGCTTCTGGCAACAGACATCTCCATAGATTATGATGATATTTCTCTAGAGAATAAGCTGATCGTTTCTATCGCGTCACGCTTGAGAGCAGAAAAGTATTTGAAATCTGTGATTATCGCACAGGAAGGTAGCTGCTCGGATAGTGATAGCAATCAGATGCGTGACTGGTATGAAAAAGCAAAACCATATTTGACAAATGATGAAGTTTCGGTAATGGATGAAATCAATTTGATCACTCCAGAGGCAATTCATCTGAACGCATTTATGTATGAGCCTCTGATCGATGTCTCAATCTGGTCACTAAATGACATCTTCGGGCGGATGGTAGGGTTAGGTACTACACCATGACAGATTATCAGATTAGGGGAAAATCATTAACTGATTAAAAACAACGAGGGCTGTCAAGAATATGATTAGACAGATGACGTCTCAAGAATATATTGAATTTTGGTCTAAGAATGCAAAACAACATTTTGATGATGGGGATTACGAATGGATTTGTGATAAGATTCGGCAGATTCCGTCTGAGAAACCGATAAACAGGCTTCTTGAAGTTGGTTGTGGCTCAGGCTGGTCTACACTAACTTTTATACTCAGGGACTTTGAACTGGTGTCAATTGATGCTAATGAAGTTGCCATAAGAACAACAAAAGAGCTGATTGAAGCAAATGATTATTTTCCTGCGGAGGAGTCAGTAAAACTTCTCCAAGCTGATGTGGTTCATGATTTCAAATCTGTCCGTGAAGAATTGAATAGCAACCCTGTTGATTTGATTGTGCTGTGTAATCCAGGTGGTAGTACGAAGGCGATTTTGACAAAACAGGAGAAGAAATGGCTAGATTGGGGGAACTTCTCGGAAGATGAATACTATCAAGAGAATCTTCCTCAATTACATACCTATTCCATGATATATGCGTGCTGTGGGCTCTCATCAATGACAGAAACACCATTGCTCATTGTTCAGCGGGACACACGAGAAGAGATTCTCGAAACTTTGCAGAGAATAGGAAGCGATGGAAATGTCAGATTGATAAATCACTGTCTACGACAGATAAGAAGACCCCCAGAAGGTGGAGTGACTATATCAGGTGAAGGCGATTTGTACTGGGGAATGGGATTATATTTCCCGTAATAACTCTTCGGCGAGCATATACCAATAGCCTTATGGTGGTATAAAGCAGTAGCTTGAAAAAGCCATTTAACAGATAAACACCTTTGCAATTTCGTTGCCACACTGTGTTTTCCCGCGCTGAAGCCGCCGCTTCCTAGGACACTGGCAGTGCTTGGCATTACCCAATCCTGCTTCCATTCCTGCCGTTTTATCGCCTGTTCCGGGCGCTGAAAAAGAGTCCGAAGCGAATAAAAGCAGAAGCCAACGCCCTGAGAAAAGCCGGGAAGGCTAACGAAGCGAGATAGGGTTTGTAAGTGCGTAAGATTTCAGGGATGGCACCGTTCGATGCCAACACTCCTGTGAGTATCATCACCGCAGACCGTCGATAATTCGATCAGTCCCTACGAACCCAGAAACCCGAGCCGGGAAGGCTAACGGAGCGAGATAGGATATATAAGGTCGGATGGTTTCAGGGACGATACTGTTCGATGCCAACACTCCTGTGAGTACTGTCAACGCAGACCGTCGATAATACCCTGCAGCCCGTACGAACCCCAGAAACCGAGCTGGGAAGACTGACGATGCGAGATAGGGTTTGTAAGGCATATCTGATATTGTTGTTACTGAACAAATAGTAGCACAAAGTAGAGAGAAGGAAAACAACATGCCAATAACGAAAGATGCAAAGAAGTTCAATCAATTTGAAAAGAGCTATTGGCAGTATTTTCTTGAACTTGAAGAACAGTTTCTTTCCACAAAGAGATATGTCGCCTTTGATAAAGCAAACTTCAAAACATTTTCTTCCGAATATTTAAAGCTGCTGGAAGCGTTATGTAGTGAGATTGATGTTGTAGGAAAAGAAATTGCTCATCAAATTGATCCGGAATTTAAGATTACTGATGGAAACGTTGATATCCAAAAGTGGTGGTTCAAGATTCAGGACTGGTTTTCTGAGGAAAAACTTAAGCCTGTTAAACTCATGGATGAAATGGAATTCAGACCTTGGGATGGATATCGTATTGAAGAGTTCGTAGATAAAAGAGGTGCTATACGACATCGGCTTCTTGCTGATTCAAAGACCCCATATTGGTGGACGTCGTATAACAAAGTTAAGCACAGCAGAACACTCGACGATCCTGAAACACAGGAGAAATTCTTTCATCGTGCCAATCTTGGTAATGTATGTGAAGCCTTTTCTGCTTTATATGTACTCGAAAAGAGGTATATGATGTCTGTTGGAAGAGCTGTTGAATATGAACGCTGCCAGAAAAGCAATTTATTTGAAAAAGAAAAGCCTTCGTTCTATATTGACGAAAACGGGTGCTGGTGCCAGGTGATTGAGACTGATGATTGATATCATTATCGGTATTCAAAAGCAATGGTATCCGCTAAACATAGTCGAATAAGTTCAGAAGTTCAGAAGCCAACGCACTAAAAAAGCCGGGAAGGCGACGCGCTGAAACCGGCTTTCTTTTCCGGCGTTTATGTTGTTTTGTGACGCTTATTTAAACACAGAAAGGAGCAACAGTCCATGGGGCGTAAACCCAAATACCCGGATGCGGAGAAGATAATCACAGAATTCTATAATGCCGTATCCGAGTCATTCAATAATCCAGGTGAAGGTGAAGAAGGACGCGAGGGGCGAAAAGGACGCGAGGGACGGGGTGGATGGAAAGATGAAAAAGGACGAGAAGGCAAGAAAAAGCAGGAGCTTCTGGCCGAGGAGTTTGGAGTATCCAGACTCAAGGTTCGGAAGATCCTGATTACTACTGGCGATATCATTTATCCAGAGACGAAGAGAATACAGGCTATGCTCGCCGAGGGGATGAAGTTGGATGAAGTTTGTGAGAAACTGCGGATGAGCGGCAGTACTGTGAATAGCCTGCTCCCTTATTCCAAAGGTGTTTACAAGCTGAGCGAGGTTAGTGCAGCGGCAGAGAGGACGGTGATTTACCGGACACGTCTTCAAGCTGTGCAAAATCTTCAATCTGCTGTTCGGGATGGTAATGACCTGAGCCTCACGCTATGGCGCACTATTATTGCCTTTCAAAAATACCCGTTCACCACATCCGGCAGAGGAAACAGAGCAGGTGTATCTTTCTCCTATATTGTAAGTGATACGGGCGGCGGTGGCGGAAAGCATTATGCTGGGGAGAGTGTTGAAGGATACGGCAATGAGCTGTGGATTATACAAAACGGGGAAAAACGGGAAAAGTCGATCACAAGGTCATCTGTAGATTATGCGCTGCAGATCGCCCTGGAGGGAGAAGTGACGGGACCGAAAGGGCTGAAGATCTATGGAAGCAGCTACGTGTACAGCATCTTCAAGCGGTTCGGGCTGGTGTGAGAGCGGAAGCCTATCTCATCAGATTTTCGTTGATATGTTTATGTTGGATTGTGACGGTTTCAAGACTCCACGAAAACCAGTTCTGGTGGATTGCAGATCCTCGGCACAACTGTCGTATTACTCAGCCCTCGGCTGATCACCAATCTCCCCTCAACAACGCCGGATGTGAGGGAGGGGAGCAACCCCTGTCCCGGGCTGAACAGCCCCACCCACTCCCTCTTGAATGGATTAAACACACGCACCTGCCCGCCGTGAGCGTGACCGCTTACCACCATTTCTATCTTCTTTTCTTTTATCCTTGGCCAGAGTTCAGGGTGATGTGATAATAACACATGGTAGCCGGGGACCGAGCAGAAATCATCGAGCCAGGAAAGATCCGGCTGTGGAGGAGATGCCGGTGTGGCCGACCGTGATGCGGTTTTCGGGTACAGCTCGTCTGTATGCTGTGTCCGACGCCAGGATTGATACTCCGTGACGCGGGCGGAGGTGAGGCCGCCGATTACCACATCTCCACCATCCACAACTGTGGTCATCCAGGCATTATCCAGCACCACAGCGCCAACCGAGCGGATGAGATCAAGATCAGAGGGAGAGAGCATCCACTCGTGGTTGCCCAAACTCACAAATGTTGGCGCAATTTCAGCACAGACCCTTACCAGTTCCATGGCATTGATGCTTTCTTCCATCTTCAACCCGTGCTCGGGAACCGAGCCATACACGAAATCACCCGAAATACAGATGATGTCAGGTCGGTGAGCCCGGAGAGAAGCGAGGATCGGAGCGGGATTAGTGTTGTGGGAATCTGAGAGGAGGGCAAGGGTGCAGGGGCAGCCGGGGATGTGGTAGATGGTGTTCGTAAGATCATGATGCATGCCGGCGGTGCCTCCTTTCTGTCCTTTCGCGCAGCTACGTGCTGTGGAAGTCGTTCAGCTTTGGAGCTTTACCTTACCATGAAGTTCTACACATAGCAAGCAGGGTAATAGAGAGTGTGGGCATCAAGTGGTTAAGTCGGCCCCGTTGTGGATGCCCACAGTGTGAGCGGCAGAGGGGAAGTGTCGCAGCAGAGACAGCAGACGGCAGCCCAGCGAACACCATCTGCAGCTTCGCCGTTGCCCACAGGGGAATAAATCTACTCCCAATCCAGACCGTTCTCCCGGCACCATTCTACCGCAGCCCGCTTGTGGGCATCGTCATGCCAGGCGTACCACTGATCTTCAATCCCAAGCCGACGCACATCGTCCTTGAAGCGGCGGAAAGCTCCGCGGCCTTCGATGGCTCGGCTAAGACGTTCCTTTGCCTCACCTGACGGAAGCGAGAGTACGAAATCCTCCATCGTGTCGTAGTCGCGCAGCTCCCGCTGTTCCGGCAGTCGGTAGAAACCGTGTTCATCGAGAAGGTCATACGCCTCTTCCTGCTCGGTACTTGTCATCCCTATTTCGCTGACCATGACGATTTCGCCGGTGGTCTGATCCAGGAAGTAGTGGGTATATTGGTCAGTGAATTCGATGGCTTCGATGATATCATCTATCTTGACTTTTTTCATAGTGTGTGCCGCCTTCCTCATTCCTCATTCCTTCTTAATCAAACCGATGCTGTGACAGGAGAATGGTTTTCGCAAACAACATGTCCGCAATGCAGGAGCCGATCTCAAGCAGGAAATCTTCATCAATCATCCAAAACTGCTCCTTCGCCATCTGCTTTTCCAGCAGCTCCTTCATTCTCCATAGAGGTTTCTGAAATTCTTCTTCTTCGATATCAGAGATGCAGGTGGGCTCAATTTCGCCCGGCGCTGTCCCGACAATCTTCGGCGGCTGTGAGCTATTGTCATATACTTTCAGCTTTCCATCCGCAGCCGCTTTCACATACAGAACTATAAAATCGTCCATCAGGAGATTGGCAAAGTAATGGGCAAGGCAGTATTCATCAATGGTCTGAGGATAATGGAAGAAGGTATTATCCAAAAGCATCATCAGTTTGTCTACGATACCACTCCAGTATTGCGGATGCCAATCGAGCAGCTCCGGATGATATCCTGGACGGCCAGACCGATACTTATAACTGATGTGCTTGGATATCGCTTCGGCAATATACTCCTGCCAGAACCAGTAACCTTCCTGCTTCTGGCGTTCCTCTGATAGACCGGACATAGCTGTTCCATCGGCATCGAAAGCGATATTGTGGCTGTCATCAGCAAGCCCCGGATCGCTGTAGTGATGCAGGTTCTTTATCTCCGAGTTGATGGCGTAGAAATGACCCAGTTCATGCCAGAGCATCCAGAAGAAGTGCTCGTCATTCTTATCCGGAATCAGATTCTGACGGATCAGGATTGCGGAACCGAGGTCTCCGTGGATATACTCCATGATGGATGCTTCTGGTTCCTCGGTGTGTTTGCAGCCGGTCTGAAGTAATAGGCTCTTCCGCATTTCCGGGAAGGTTTTGCTGGTGGCAAGATACACAGGCGGATAGGGCGCAGAAATCGGCGGCATGATCGACTGGAAGATTTCGATTGCATCCAGTACCCAGAACTGGATATCCTTTTTTGTCGGATAATGTGCCATGTTTACAACCTCGCGTTTATATTTTTGAGCTTTTGATTATGATATTGTGGGCGGCGAGCGTCATGCTTTCCGCCTTATTTTTTTGCCCATTTTCCTGATGGACACACCCGATGGCGTGGACATGCTATGCGGTCATTCACGGCTTTTAATCCCGATCTCTGACCTCCTCAAACAATTCCCGGAACCGCTCCTCCGGCATCCGAATATTCAGATGCTTGTGATTCAAACGCCAGGGCAGTGACGGTATGACCTCCGGCTCGTGGAAAGCCAGCCACTTTGACCCCGCCTGTACTGACTGGCTGATCAGCATGGTGTGTCCGTCAGTAACTGTCAGCTGCGTTTTTTCCTTTGCTTTCACCCACATGGTATATTCCTCATTTTCATCATTCTCATTCTCATCATTCTCACAGCCGTGGGCATTTCAGCCTGCGGCTATTTTTTTGCCCTTTTTCCCGATGGACACACCCGGTGGCGTGGTCATGGAGTGCGCAGTTAAATCAAACCTCCGGCACTTCCACTTTATCGTATTTCCGCTTCATAGCTCCCAGCCGTCTGCTGGTCCGCTGCATCGGCAGTTGTATCGGATACCGGTTGGAGAGATAATAAGCAAAGTCATTAGCGTCGGCCTCGATGTCGATTTCTTCTCCATCTGCCAGAATTCCCTGCACTCCCAGCTCATAACCCTGCATTTCCTGTTTCCACAGTTCGCATTTTTTACTGCTTTCCAGCGGTTTGAAAGAGCTGCTTCCCATGAACCGGTTCAGCTCGTAGATTTCAACAGCCCGTTTCTGATAAAGATGGCGCATCTCATGGTAGACGACATAGCAGACCTTCATCATGTGGCGGTAGTCCTCGTCCACAGCCCTGTCCTCATCGGTCTTGATGTTGGGATCGGGCATGGTTTCAGTAGAGAAGGGACGTAGTGTCGCCAGATTGAGCTGTATGACATTTCCTTGTGTGTCCAGCAGACCATCCTCGGAAATTGTGGGATCGTCAATGAGGGCGACGGAGTAGCGGCACCCGCACTGGTCAAGGCCGAGGACTTTGCAGGCGACATAAGCGGCTTTCCGGGCGATATTTTCTATATGATCTCTATCCAGCATTTTCTCTTCTCCTGTGTGAACTGTATGGACTGTGTGGATTCTGTGGGTGGTGGGGTGTAGTAATCTCATATTCTGACAAAGGCTCAATCAGGGGTGATGTTCAATTTTGCTTCTTCCTCCGGCAGCCACTCAATCTTCTCAAACCAGGCGTCCTCACTTTTGTACACGTGGGTAAAGTCGATGATGGCGCCGTATTTGTCCGGGAACAGGCTCTCGCAGTATCGCGTGGGCAGGTGGTGCGGCACGATGCCGATGTAATCCGTAGCTTCAAACCGCGCCAGCATTTCTTCCGATCCTTCAATGATAACCGGTAGGCCTGAGGAGGATAATGCGACGTAGAAGCTCACAGCTTCAAACTGCCGCTGGATACCTGCGATGGAAAAGTAGTAGCCGGCAGACTTCATCCGCTCGTCGTACTCAGATTGCGTGATCTTGCCACTTCGAAGTTCCCATCCCAGCTCCCGTTTATCGTTCCGCACATACAGCTCGACATGGGTGCTGTTGCCCCCGGGGACGACTTCCCAGGGATGGCCGCCGCCGCGAGATCCATAGTACCACTCGTCCCATTGTTCGGGGCTATCAAAGTCGATGCCAGGACCGGCGTTCAGCCCGTGGCCTTTTCCGGTCAGCCCTTCGTCGCGTCCATCTGCGTAATGCATGTAGAGATCCGGAAGGGTGAAGCCTTCGCAGTCTTTTCCAATCGCTTCATACCCGATCTTGCAGGCTTTGAAGAAGTCATTGGCGGTGAAGTCCTGGATGCGTCCGATTCTGTGTTCATCATTGACACCAGAGGAGATCAGATCCCTGAACTTTTGTACAGTCTCCTCGCTTAATCCGTCATAAGCCGCTTCTTTTGCTTCAGGCAGATAACTCCACAGGTCGGAACGCTTGATGACGCCCACGCGGAACTGGTACGGAAGTTCTGCGGCTACCAGATCGTTATAAGTGCCAGCCAGAAGCATAGAAACGGACGCCTCGGCAGCTGGCGCGATGAGTTCGCACAGCTTACAGGCTGCGCCTTCCGCATAGTATCCATGGTCGTTGAGCGTCCGATCCTCTGTGAGCGCCGAAATGACCGACTCATTCCCAAGGCTGATACCATAGTACCGGAGGGAGCCGTCGCGATTAAAGGACTTCACGGCGACAAGCTCATACCAGCAGTATTCTTCCGGGTACTCCTGCTTCCACAGATTCTCGTATTCTTCATACGTCTCGACTTCACCGTATTCCTTCATTTCCTCGAAGGTGGCGTAGTCGGTGATCTCGCCGCGCGGAATCCGCAGCCAGATTGCTTTCGCTTCCTCGTTCTTTTTTAGCGGGGCGAGGGGAGTGAGCAGATTCCAGAGGGGTTCAAATGCGGACAAAAGCGCGGGAGTAGAACCTGTGGGGTTCATAAGCCCCCGGTCGAAATACCGCAGGAGCTCGTCCACATCCGGCGCTACCAGCTTGTATTGTCTGTCATTATCTTCAAAGAACAAATCTTTTCACCTTCTTCTTGTTTTTCATGTGCTATTACTCTCCCGGCATAGTACTCAACAGCGCCGTCCCATTGAAGTCCAGCCTCGCCTTGTGCGCCTGCTCGTGCTGATACTCCCGCGGAATCAGGTATTCCTTGCCACCCTTGATCAGCCTTGCGCCGGTCTGGTGGTAGGAGAAAGCGACTCCGTTTTCCACGCACTGCATGTGGACATCAAGAACCCAGGCGTAATCACACGGTCTTGCGTCCGGGCCGGATTCACCGCCGACGCTCACACTCTCTATGATGTCGGGGTAGTCCCGAAAGAACGGCCTGAGATTAACGGTTGTCAGCATCGGCTCGATCATCACAGAATGATGGCGGAGCGGCAGAGCGAGGTAAACCGGGAGACGCTTGTTCGTCATGGCCTGATTCTCGCAGGTCACGGCTATGGTCACGTGATCCCAGCCAGCCCTGTTTCCATAGTCACCGTTTCCACAACCGCCATTCCAGTCGGACGGCAGATGTTCTGCAATCCGCTCGGGCCGCTTTGTGATCATGAAGAAGGTGCAGTCTGAGCGCGTTCTTATCATGTTCCATGCCTCGTCTCTCCATTCATCTGCAGCCGGATGGAAGAAGTCAGAGGAGAAGCAGGTGTAGATATGGGAGCCGGGCGGGATTTTGTACTTACCCTTATGTTCCCCAGACTTGAGTATCCGGATTGGCAGATTAAAGGCCAGTGTTTTGACTACCTTCGTCGGATCCTTCCCCACAGCTTCATCCCTGCGGTACATGTAGCAGTGCTGGCATCCGGCAGATACTTTTGTGCAGCCGTGCCAGAGGTTCCAGGTGACGGTTTCCGGAGGACGGGTGTCGGTATTCTGCTGTGGGAATAAGTTGAGCTGGTTTGTATGCTGATTCATTCCTCGTCCTCCTTCCTCTCCACACAGGAGTTGATTCTATTCGTAGCCGTGGGCATTTCAGCCTGCGGCTTTTTTTGGCCTTTTTCCGATGGATACACCCGAGGGCGTGGTCATCCCTTCCGATACTTCTTCGGCGTGAATCTCTCCCGCGCATCCTCTTTGCTGTCCAGCCACATTTCAGACATGATGGGAAAGAGGGAACTGTCCCGCATCGGTGCGGTGATTCCCATATGGTCGCGGATGGGCTTGTCCAGAAATGCTTTCGCCTGACGCAGCCCGCGTGCGCCGAACCGCTCCCTTGCGGCTTGTAAGAATTGCTGTTCGGTCATTAGCAGTTTCCTCCTCTGTTTGGCAGACCGTATAAATCAATCTATCACATCATCCAGATAGTCCACCAGGTCGCCGCGAATAGATACTATCCTGTCAAAGTCGATGGTTTTGTTGCTCCCCGCTCTGCCCTCTGTGGACATCAGTACGACCTTTCTACCCACTGTGTCAATCCGCCTTACAGCATCAGCCACATCCACGTATGCGCCGCCAGCCTTGTGATCATCCGGCTTGAAGATTGTAAAGGTGAGTTCCGGGTGATGACCGTCAGCAATTACATCTGCGATCAGGGAAAGCTTCTGATTCAGGCTGTTCAGCGTGTTCTCATCCAGCTCCATCTCTTTATCCGTCAGACGCTGTTCCTCCCTGACCATATCGGAATATCCGGCGAGAGCGTCAAAAGCGGAGAACTGTGCGGCGCGGTCATAAAGGCTCATATGTGGCCGGGTAGGAGACTGATGATGAGGGTGGTCAATGATATCGGGATAGACGTCGCGTCCATTCGGTTCGCCTTCTTTAAGCCCCTGTGTCATACGCCATCACCGTCCTCCCTATATTCGCTGCCTGCAGATGTATCATCGGCACTATGTGTGTTATCTGCTTTGACGGTAGAACGCTGGTTATCCTCAGCCCCGGCTCTGTGGCCTCCGATCTGTCCGTTACGGAGTATTGTGGTCGCTCCTTCCAGAAGGTTCATGCCTTTGAGCAGGGCGTTTTTTCCATACTTGGATTGCAGTTCGAGCGTGGCCTGCTGGATCTTTTGTTCCTTCTCGTCCAACCGCCTTTCTTCCTCCATCTGCTTCTCCAGCGCATCATAGTCCGTGAAAAGGTTCAGCTGTTCTGGCGCTTCTGCTGGTATTTCATTCTCGGGTATCAGATTGACCGCCACAACATTGATCCTGCGCACAGTGAGGTCAGAATCAACGATACGGTCATACAGGTCCATCATGCAGTTCATGATCTTTCTCGTACTGCTTGTCCAGGCGTTTAGGTTCCCGGTTCCGTGCGCATGCCTGGGGCAGGGACGGTCGTAGTGGTCAGTGCCGACTTTGCCGGTGTATCGTTTCCCCGTCTTGGCAACATTGTAGACGTTTTGAATAGAGGAAGGCTTGATGGATGTCCTGTCATAGCCGATTGTCAGTTCTATCTTCTTTGTGACGAATCCCTTCTTCACCAGATCCAGAACCAGCAGTTCCGTCATCTCCCGTGTGATCAGTTTGGCTTTCTCAAAGTCATACGGCTCCATGAGGACCTGACCGGTGCCGAGGGAGTTTGACTGCGGCTTATAGCTTTTAATGGTCGCTATATCGCTTGGTTCCCAGCCCCAGGCATGGTCGATGACCAGTTCCGCGTTGATGCCGAGGATATCATAAAGGCGGGACTCGTCCTTTTCACTAAGCCGCGCTATGTCACCCATCGTATAGCAGCCGATCGATTCCAGTCTCCTGGCAATCCCCGGTCCCACACGCCAAAAATCCGTGAGTGGTTTGTGGCACCAGAGAAGCTCACGGTAAGAGATTTCATCTATCTCAGCGATCCTGACTCCATCCTTATCAGCCGGGACATGTTTGGCGACGATATCCATTGCGACCTTCGCCAGGTACATGTTCGTGCCGATTCCTGCTGTCGCAGTAATGCCGGTGGTAAAGAGCACTTCCCGGATCATCTGCATGACCAGCTCATGCGCAGTCATATTGTAGGTGTTCAGATAGGCTGTGAGATCGATGAATACCTCGTCAATGGAGTAGACCAGAATGTCGTCCGGACTGATGTACTTCATGTACACAGATACAATCTGCGTGCTGATCTGTTCGTACAGCTTCATGCGCGGAGGCGCGACGATGTAGGACAGTTCCAAGGCAGGGTCGGCGGCGAGGGCTTCCGCATCGAAAGAGGAGGAGGTGAAGTGAAGCTTTCCTGTTTCCGGGTCTCTCGGCAGCACACCCAGAGATCGAGCTTTTCGGAACCGCTCGTTGTTTACTTCCTTCACGCGCTGAATGACTTCAAACAACCTGGCGCGTCCAGAGATGCCGTGAGCCTTCAAAGAAGGGGAGACAGCCAGACATATGGTCTTATCTGTCCTGGTCGGATCGGCCACAACGAGATTCGTGGTCAGAGGGTCGTAGTGACGATCTGCCAGTTCCACACTCGCGTAAAACGACTTGAGATCGATAGCGGCGAAAATACGACCGGGGACTCTGTCAGAAAAATTCTTCTGATCGTCCACCTGTTTCCCTCCTTCCTCCCAGGATTTGTTCTGTCACACAGACGCTGGAGATGTAGAGATGCGAGACTGTTATTATAAGCTGGCTGAGTAACAGCTGCCGGAGCAGCTTGCCGGAGCAGCTTGCCGAAGATATGCTTCACCGCGCGGGGAGAATGGCTTCCACAAACCAGCGGCCGACTTTGGAAGCAAAGTGCGGGTCGGAACGTTCGAAGAACAGATGCTTCAGTTCACCCTTGATCAACACGGTGTAGCAGTCGCCGGGTAGACCGTGGGCAATGGAAGATGCCGGACGGAAGTCCTTCACCTCGTCGATTTTGAAGACCCTGCCGTCCTTCCAGGTGATGGAACGCGGCTGCATGTAGCCGGTGGAGTCAAAGTCGGAGTTGACTTTGACATAGACCCGTTCCGGGCGTTGTGGTTTCTGGTATGCCATGCTGGTCAGCCTCCTTTCCTGCTTTCCTGCTTCTCCCGTCTTTCAAGCTTTTATGATTTTCCGTCGTTCCCGTTATCCTGTCTTCAATCTCCGATGCTTCTCAGGAGACCACAGTCTTCAATCAGTCATTCCCGTGTACAGCCAGATATCTCTCGGTTTCATCCTGGCTTGCGTAGTCTGCTTTATCGAGAATGCCGAGCACGCGGCCGATCAGGTAAACGGACTCATCTTCATTAAAATGCATCGGTGGATAATCCGGGTTCAGGGAATGCAGGCCGTCCTCCTGATATTCCTTGATGTAGGTTTCATTCCCGACAATGAATGCGCCGATTTCGCCGTATTGGAGATCGGGACCTCGGTTGACCCTTTGGACAAGGACGTCCTGTCCGCTGCGGAAGTCGGGCTCCATACTATTGCCGTTAACGGTGAAAATGCAGTCAGCGCGCCGTGCGTCCGGGGAAGCGTGAACGTAAACAACCTCGCCTTCATCGTCAAACTCGGTAGGATCGCCGTAACCGGCAGCGAGCTGTCGCTCGTAATAGGTGAGCGGCAGAAGGTCAGGGCAGTTTTCGAGAGCTTCTACATTTCGCAGGGTGTCGACCAGATTATCCACGGCATGCTTGTGACCGGTGTTCAGATCACGGTAATTGTCCACAAGAGTCTGCTCACGGGCAGTGTATTTTATAGTAGGATCCTTTGCCATGAACAAGTCATAGAATGTGATGTTCAGGGCTTCACAGATTGCCGGAAGAAGGTTTACATCCGGGCGTGAGCGTCCGTTCTCCCAGTTGCTAATGGAATTTGCTGTTACGCCGACAAGATCTGCGAGGGCTTTCTGCTCCATGTTCATGATTTCCCGGTAATGACGGATACGCTCACAGATCACAGGAAGCACCTGCGTTTTGACTGGCTTCCCGGTTTTCATGTCAATGACGGATCCCTGTCCCGATGTGGACAGGTCAATTTTTCGTCTTGCCATAGATGACGCTCCTTTGCTTATTTTTGTGTACAAGGTTCGTTTTTTCTGATGCATCACTGCTGCGTCACCTGCGCCATTGGTACCACCGCTGCCACTGATGGGATGGTTGGACGGTCGGACTGTTGGGCGCTGGGCGCTGGGACGGACTGACACAGCAGAGAAACGATCCAGCCAACTGCTGAATTGCTGAATAGCTGAACTGCCGAGGAAGACCGTAGTCTCAATTATCTATGGGTGGGAGACTACAGTAGACAGTTTAGCACAAAAGTTTGCAAATGTAAAGAGGGTAAAGCTATTTACATACGCAAAAATTTGTGGTAGAATACATGACGTTATCCCATCCGCTCTACGACTCACTTTTTCAACCGCAGGGGATCCGGAGATCCCCCAGGATTGTCTGGAGCTTTTCGGTCAAGCCGGAACCGCAACCCGGAACATCCCGAATACAGACACCCAGAGCGAGCGCACCGGCAGTACCGAAAGCCCGGAAGCACAGAAGCCCCAGAAGTCCCAGAAGACCCGCAATACTTATGAAACTCACGGAAGGAGTGGTGAACATGAAAGAAGCGGTCATCACCCATAGCCCTCATGCCTACGTGCCCAAGAAGAACATGACCAAGGAAGAAAAGGACGAGCTCTATCGGACACGGATCGATGAATCGTTCAAGCCGTATACGGTTATCGACGTCCTGACAAAAGTCTACCACCGGGATTTTTCGGAAGACCTTCTGGATTATATCGGGGAGCACCCGGATGAATTCAGCGAATCTTCATCTGACTGGAATCTCTCCCGCGCTTGGGTGAACACTCTGCGGATCATCCGTCCGGAGTCTGTATTTTTCCAGCCTGCTACGGATTTCCAGGTGGACATCCTTGTCGAAACCAGCGTAAAGCTGGAAGAGGTGAAACGGGGGAACAACCTGTTCAAGAACCGGTATTCAATTTCTCCGACAGTCCGCCTGCGTTACAGCTTTGATCTGATTCCCTGCCATCTTGACTGCCATTACATCGGCGTCATTTCCGACGAAAGCAAGAGCCTGCAGGCAATGGATGAGTACCACATCAATGTGGACAGGTATCTGCTCCCGGTCCTCAAGGGGGATAATGATTACCGGAGGCTTGCTCGTTACCTGCTCTACTATTTTGAATTGAGCTGCTGCGATAAGGACATGCCTTTCGATCCTATTGAATGGGTAACCGCCATGAAAAAGAAAGTCAGGTATGGCGTATTCCCGGAGAATGGCGTGCTCGGTGAGTTCTTCTTTGGCTTCGGGACGGCTGACATCATCAATCCGGAAAGCGGCGAGGTGACGAAGGGAGCGGAGATCAATCCCGGCGCGATCATCATCAACCATGAGATTTATGAAAGCGAAGGGTCGAGGAACACGACGATAACCCATGAGGGAGCCCACAGCTATCTGGATTACTGGTATTTCATGCTCCAGAACACGCATGGTCATCAGTACTGCTCCTACATGTGCAAGCGGTTCACTGACAGGCAGGAGAATACCGGAAAATGGACGCCCGTGGAGATCATGGAAGTGCAGGCCAATAAGCTGCCCGGCTTCCTCATGATCCAGGATAAGCCGGGGAAGAAGCATGCCGCCGATCTTCTGGCGTCCTACGGCGGGGAGCGGAGCATCGCCAATATGCGGAGGCTGGTCGCGGACATGGCGGCGTATTATAAGACCACAAAGACCGTGGCACGCTCCCGGCTTCTGGACTTCGGCTACATCGAGGTGAAGGGCCTGCTGCAGACGGCGAACGGGGACCTGGTTCCGTCCTATAAGTCGGAGCTTCCGGAGGACGAGACCTATACGATTGACGAAGTGGATGGCGTCCGGGAATATGCCAGGAACCCGGAATTCAGGAAGATCCTCGATACAGGGCTCTATACGTATGTCGAAGGGCACTACTGCCTGAACCATCCGGACTATATCCGCTGCGACCAGCTGGGAATCCCCCATCTGACGGTCTTTGCCAGGGAGAACATGGCGCTGTGCTGCCTGGCGTTTAAGCGGGTGTACCAGAACGCCATTATCCGCGTTTTCAACGGAATCCTGCGCAAGAATCCGTCCAGAGGCAATGAGGATTTCAAGTACGTCAAAAAGGATGGCAGCAGCGCCGTCACTGAAGAGGGAAAACAGCTACTGGCTATGATCCGGCAGGAGAAGAAGGACCAGGCGATTGTCGATAAGAGCTTCAACCAGATGACGGTCGAGCTGATGGAGGCGAGAAAAATCAACATCGTGCCGCTGGCAGAGGCAACCGGATTGTCCCGTGACACCATCAAGAACATGAGGAATGACCCGGTACGGCTTTTTCCGATCCAGGAGGTAGTTGCGGTGGCCATCGCTCTGCACCTTCCTCCGGATGTCAGCAAAGAGTACATCCGCAGGGCGCCGACGAATTTTCTCGATACAGAGGAGATGTACTGCTATCGATACGCGCTGAACACATGGCACAAGCTGCCTGTTTCGGTGGTGAACAGGAAACTGGTGGAAATGGGCGTCAGGCCGCTGACCAGACTCGTTGACGGCTATGATGAGAACGGCGTCAAACTGGAAGACGAGAGGAAGTGGAGCGCGGGGTGAGCTTTGCTGCTTCCACGCGGAATATGAGAAAAGAAATCCGCTAATTGTCAAGGTAGTTGTCAGTAAAAGCTGTAGTTTTTATTGCTCTGTGTTCCTTTTGCTTGGCCGGTTTTACCATGACCAGAATAAGTTGTAAATGACAAGCGGCTCCGCCGTCGCTGCGCG
>Ga0256406_1002041_pt1 | contig 30187 bp, 21 predicted proteins | sample RumenRJG_03DNA_FD_185986 | JGI IMG/M metagenome (GOLD analysis project Ga0256406, IMG submission 185986) | Bovine rumen microbial communities from Lethbridge, Alberta, Canada - RJG_03 | ecosystem: Host-associated > Mammals > Digestive system > Stomach > Rumen | place: Canada: Alberta | collected... | reverse complement strand
TTGTTTTTGCACCATAAAATTAGTGAAAATTCTGCACATGACAAAACTCTGAGGAACTTATTGCTCCTCAGAGACTTATAAAAAAGATTAACAACAAACTATGCACTTAGTTGCGGAATTAAGGGACCCAATTAATTAAAATAAATGCCCACTGCTGGGTTGCAGTGGACATTTTCGTTATATTGGATTGGAACGAGTGCACGACCCTTACCTCTTCAGCAAATCCACTTCTACTATTCTGAGCTCACATTTGCCCTTAGGCGCCTGCACCTGGTCGAACGCGGCAGCATGACCGCCGGCCAGCTCGGTAACATCCGACTGTGGCGTGTAATCGGTGGCGGCGCCGGTGAGCTGCACACGCACCTTGCGCACCTTGCCGGTGGGGCGCAGACTGAGGTGCACGTAGCCCAGCGAGGGCTCTGTGGTGCCGCGCCATGCCTCCTTGCCGTCGCAGAGCACCACCAGCGGGTACTGCCTGGTGCGCCAGCCAGTGAGTTTCAGGGCTATCTCGTCGACGGGTGAGCGCTGCTTCAGCTCGAATTCTATCCACGCGTTCTGCTGTTTGCCGTCGCTCTTCCACTCTGTTGTTTCGTTGTCGTCGGTGGCCAGGCTCACATTGGCGGCGTTGCTGCCGGCGGTTACGCGCTTCACTGCCACGGTGCGCAGCACGTCGGTGTACGAGCTGCCTTGCGGGGTGGCTCCCCGGCTCAGGTTGCAGGGCAGCAGCAAGTCGGGCTGATAGCTTGCTACATCCACAGTCTGGGTGTGCAGCTTGAGTGTGGCAGGCGGCAGACTGTCGGCTGTGCAGGTAACGAGCACATCGCCACTCTGCCGCGTGCTGCGCAACAGCACACGGTTCACGCCGCACTCCACGGGCAACTGCATGCTGCCCACGTAGTTGTGGCTCAGATTGGGGCGCTCGGCAGTGTCGAGCAATCCTTCGCGTGATGCCGGGGCGGTTGCCTTAGCAGAGTTGGCCGCACTGTCGGGCGTGTCGGCAATGCCGCCGAGCCATTCGCCGTTGCCCTTGAGCTGAAAGTGCAGCATGCGATGGTCGAGCGGACAGACGCGGCCCTGGCTGTCGACCACCTCGGCCTCGATGAGTGCCATGTCGGCTCCGTCGGCCTTGAATCCCAGCGGATTGGTTATAGCCTTGAGCTTCACGGCAGCGGGCCTGCCCACTGTGCTGATGCTGTACTGGCTCACCGCCTTGCCGTGCTCGTAACTCACCGCCTTGATTTCGCCGGCATGATAAGCCACGCTGGGGAAGGTGTACAAAAAGTGGTAGCTGCGCTGTGCCGTGCCCACAGGCTCGCCGTTAACGTAGAGCGCCACCGAGTCGGCCGTGCTGAGCACGTAAACGGGTTTCACAGTACCCTCGGGGTAGTTCCAGTGCCCAACGATGTAAGTGTGCTGCCGTTCGGGCGTTACCCAGCCATCCCACATCAGCTGGTTGGCGTAGTAGCTGTCCTTGGGCAGTCGCATGGCATCCACCACTCCACTGGTACGGTAGTTCAGTTCGCCGCGGTGGTGCGTATTGGTGTCGGCAAACACAATCTTCACGCCGCCCGAGTTCACCCGTGTGCCCGTGCCAGGGCGCTCACGGTAGTAGTCGTACCATCGGCGCACCATCTCGAGTGCCATCTGGTCCTGGTTGTGGTTATACTCAGCGGCGGGTTTGCCACGGTAGAGCGGACCCTCGCCCTCGGGGTGGTAAGGCCAGCTCCAGGCGTCGTGGTAGCGGCGTAGACCCTCGTCGCGGCAGTACTCCATGGCCCACAGCGGTTTCGAGGCACTCTTGTTGATGTAGAGCATCTCGCCGCCATATTCGGCCGATGAGTCAGCAAGCATCTCGCGGGCGCCCATGGCCCGTCCGCCGTAAGGGTCGATGCTGTCGCGCAGGTGCAGCAGCTCGAGCATGTGCTCATGACTGATGCCTTTGTTGCCGCCCTCGTAGAAGAGAATGCTGGGATTGTTGCGATTGTAAATCATGGCATCGCGCATCAGTTCCACGCGCTGCTGCCACCGTCGCCCGGTTACGTCCTTCTCGGCGTCGCCGGCGGGCATGGCCTCGGGCAGTCCCACACGGTCGCAGCTCTCCACATCCTGTTTCGACGGTGTTACGTGCATCCACCGCACCATGTTGGCATTGCCTTGAACCATCAGACGGTTACTGTAGTCGCTCAGCCAGGCAGGCACGTCGATACCCACGCCCGGCCATTCATTGCTGGTGCGCTGTGCGTAGCCGTGCACCATCATCACGCGATTGTTGAGCCACACCTTGCCCTCGGCAAAGCGCGTCTGGCGGAAGCCGGTAACCACCCGGTTGCTGTCGAGCACCTGGCCCGAGGCATCGGTGAGTTGCGACTCCACCCGGTACAGATAGCCGTAGCCCCACGACCAGAACTCGGCATTGCGGAGCAGGGCGTCGGCATGTGCCGTGCGCGTGGCGCCCGCCTTGAGCGTGAAGGGCGTGCCGCTGAAGCTCAGCACCTGGTTGCCCTGCGGGTCAATCACACGGGTGTGAAGGCACAGCCGGCGGTCGGCATCGGTAGCGTTGCGCACCTGGGCATCCACATTGACGCGCACCTCGTGGCGGGGCACATCGTACTGTGTGCCATACACGTAGGTGCCCGTGGTGCCAAGGTTAGAGTAGAGCGGCAGGGTGAAGTACACGTTGCCCGAAGCATGCAACCACACGTTCTTGCAGATGCCGCCGTAGTTGGCGTTAAAGTTGCGGTCGTTCCACTGGTAACGCTGACCGGTGGCACGCTCGCGGTAAGTCCAGCTGTTGTCCACACGTACAGCCACCACGTTGTTGCCACTGATAATATAAGGTGTAATGTCGATGCCGAACGCCATCACGCCATTCTCTGAGCTGCCCGCGTGGTGACCGTTCACCCACACGTCGGCTGCAAAGCGCACGCCCTCGAACTCAAGGGTGTAGCGCTGACCGGCGGTGGCAGCAAACTGGAAGTGCTTGCGATACCAGATGATGGTGTCGGAGAGTTGCTCGATGCTCACGGAATAAGCCTCGCGCTCGTTGAAGGCGTGCGGCAGCGTAACGGTCTGCCATTGGTGGTCGGCAAAGTTGGTAGCCGAACCCTCGGCCACGTCGCCCACGTGCATAAGCCAGTCGGCGTTAAAATTGGTACGTTGCGAGGCCCACAGAGTGCAGCAGGCAAACCACAACAAAGCAAATACAAGTTTTTTCATATCGATTTGTAATGTAGGTTTTTACAAGTGTTTAAGTATAATGCAAAGATAGCGTTTTTTTTTAAGATTGGCAACGAAGGCCCGGAAAAATTATCGGAATGCAGGGCGCGGGCATGCAGGGACATGATTTATCTTGTTCCGCCCGCTCACTTTGTCACCTTTTTGTACTCCTGCCAATGGCACTATCGTTCATATTTTTGCAAAAAATGATGCTATCGTACATATTTTGGAAATTTTTATCAAATTAATTCAAAGTTGTTCTTTAAAAAGATAAAATAGTAGTACCTTTGCACCCTGTTAATCAGAAGACAAAGCGTATTTATTATTTACACTGAAATTGAAGGGTTGATGTGTATTTATTATTTATACTCAACTCGGAAGATGAAGCGTAATTTTATTTCAGAACAAAATATAAAGTTAAGTTAATGGAAGAAGAAAAGTTCACCATGCCTCAGATTGCATTCAGCAAGTGGCCGCTCGACTTAGTATTAGACTATGTGCTGAAACTGCACCACAGAGTGATTCGTGAAAACGGACCGCGGTTGCAGGCGCTCGTGTTACAATTAAGTTTCGATGAGCCCCGACTGAAACCTGTTGCCGATGCCTACAACAAAAGCCTGAACCAGCTTACACGCCACCTGCTAACCGAGGAGCGTGAGCTGTTCCCCTATCTGTACCAGCTGTTCGAAGCAGAGCGCATGCACAGGCACATCAGTCCCATTCACGGCGGCAGCGTAAGCCACCCCATAAAGCGCATTAAGCAGGAACACGAGGAGGCATTCAACAACCTTCTCGAAGTGTACGAAAAAACCAACAACTACAACCCGCCAGCCGACGCATCGGAGGCATATATCAACGTGCTCAAAGAGCTTCGCATATACCACAACAACCTGCTGGAACACATGTACCTGGAGGACGACCTGCTCTTCCCCCGCGCTTATGAACTCGAGGAGAAGTGGGTGGTTGCTAACGAAGAAGGATGGCAAGTGAAAAACCCTTACCTGGAAAGTGTTAAATAAAGCTATCCTAAAAGAGATTTTCTGATTTCTTGACAGCATAATTCATAGAAAGTTATATCTTTGCTTGTGTTAAAACGTTAAACCTAAAGCAAGGAGGATGACCTATGAAACAGATGAAGAAATCAGAGTTCGAGGCTATGAACCTTGAATACGAGAACATGTACAACGAAGACGATGACCGCGTGTACGGTCGTTCTATGCCATCTATATGGTATAGCTAAATTGTATAGTTTTGGTTTAATGAAATACATGGGGTAAGGCATTCGTGAAGGTGATAAGCCCCATAAAATCATTCCCTTTCACCGTCGGCCGGAAAGTGTGTCCGCGCCGGCGGTTTTTTTTGTGGCAGCACACAATGGCAAAGATTCATTTTTAAGGATTACGAAACAGTTGCAATTTATAAGTGTATTCCTTAAAAATGTCGAGGACGCGGCCACCGTAGGGTGCGGCCTTTATGGCCGCCCTCAGTGGCACGTAATTCCAACCCATTCACCCAATTGCCCGACAAACCGGGCCCTTAGGGCGGCCACAAGAGCCGCCCCTACGGTGGACATGTCCCCGCAATTGATTAGCGACGTCCCCGAAGGGGACGGTCCGGCAAATGTCCACTGTAGGGTGCGGCCTTTATGGCCGCCCTCAGTGGCACGTAATTCCAACCCAATCACCCAATTGCCCGACAAACCGGGCCCTTAGGGCGGCCACAAGAGCCGCGCCCTACGGTGGATATGTCCCCGCAATTGATTAGCGACGTCCGCGAAGGGGGCGGTCCGGCAAATGTCCACCGTAGGGTGCGGCCTTTATGGCCGCCCTCAGTGGCACGTAATTCCAACCCAATCACACAATTGCCCGATACACCGGGCCCTTAGGGCGGCCACAAGAGCCGCCCCTACGGTGGACGCGTCCTCTACATTTTTAAGGAATACACTTATAAATTGTAACTGTTAAATACTTTTTCAGCAGCAAATTATATTCGCTTCCTTGCCGCATGGTAACCATACAACATAAAACTGAAGCAGGCACGCCACAAAGGCACATGCTCGGCCTGGCGATAGGTTCTCCACACCTGTTTGAATGCTTCTTTCAACTCGTCCCATGTGGCATAGCGCTTCTCCTGATAGCGCACCAGGGGCAGGTCGATGCCATAGGCTATAAATCCGCGGCGCAGAATGAGCAGCCACAGTGCCATGGTCTGACTGTACAGGGGCGATGTGGGCATAAGGAACTTGCCCGTCTGGTCGCGGTCGATAACAACTGAAGATATGCAGATAATGGTGTTGCACAGATACTGGTTGTAGGTAAGCTCTCGCGGGGCATGAATTACCCTGATAAACATGCCCTGCTTGTTGAACACGGTATAGGTAGAGAAGCTAAATGCCACGTTATGCTTGCGCATAAACCCGATTTGCGTTTCCAGTTTTTCGGGTTCCCAGTAATCGTCGGCGTTCAGAAAAGCGATGTAGCGGCCCCGGGCTGCATACAGACAGTTGTTGCGCATGCGTGCCGCACCCACATGGTGATTGGTTACAACGAGGTGCACGCGGGGGTCGTCGGCCACGTAAGAGCGTATAATATTGCGTGTAGAGTCGGTGGAGCAGTCGTCGGCGACAAGCAGCTCAAAGTCGCTGAAGCTTTGGGCCAGCACACATTCTATGCTCTGCCTTATAACAGCCTCGCTGTTGTAGCAAGGAAGGATAACTGATACAGCAGGTAAATTCTCGTAGAATGCATCCATAGAAAAAAAATAAGGGGTTTAGTGTGTTTGTGTGTTCAGAATGTTCTGCCCGAGACGATGCTCACGAAGGTGAGCAGCAGTATGCGGGCATCGATGAGCAGGTTGTGATGGTGCAGATACTGCAGGTCGAGGTCGAGCCGGCGCAGCATCTTCTCCATGGTGTTGGTGTAGCCGTTGTACAGGGTGGCATAGCTGGTTATGCCGGGGCGTATGGCGTAGAGTTGCATGTAGCGTGGGTCGAGCTTCACAATCTGGTTGATATAGTAGGGCCGTTCGGGGCGGTAGCCCACAAAACTCATGTCGCCCTTGAGCACATTCCACAGCTGGGGCAACTCATCGAGGTGATGGTTGCGCAGGAAGCGGCCTACGTGCGTAAGCCTGCTGTCGCCCGTTATCTCGAGCAGGCGCGGCTCATGGTCGGGCTCGGCATCGATGCGCATGGAGCGGAACTTATAGATGCGGAAGGTGCGGCCGTGCAAGCCCACACGCTCCTGCGAGTAGATTACCGGCAGCCGGTCCTCCAGATAGATAGCCACGGCGCAGATAACAAAGAGCGGAGAGAACACCACCAGACAGATGGCCGACAGAATTATATCCAGGAGTCGCTTCATGCAGTGGTGGCTTTTTCTACGTCGAGCTGGTGGAACACCGAGTTGTTGCTGATGAACTCGGGCACCATTTGCTTCATCATGGCCACGGTGTCCATGTCGTTATATTGTTTGCTAATTTGCAGCAGCTGGTCGATTTGCGCGTTCACGGTGGGGTAATCGTTGGGGCGCACGTCGGCAATGCGAATCTTGGGGTTAAAGGTAGGCTTGGTGGTTTCCTTGTTGCTCAGTGTTTCTTCGTAGAGCTTCTCACCTGCCCGTAATCCCGTGTACTTTATCTTCACGTCTTTGGCACCGCTGAGCTGAATCATGCGGCGAGCCAGGTCGGCAATACGTACGGGGTTGCCCATATCGAACACGAATATCTCGCCGCCCTTGCCGTGAGTGCCGGCTTCGAGCACCAGTTTGCATGCCTCGGATATGAGCATAAAGTAGCGTATAATCTTTGGATGCGTAACAGTAACCGGTCCGCCCTCCTTTATCTGCTTGGTGAACAGGGGTATTACCGAACCGCTTGAGCCGAGCACGTTGCCGAAGCGGGTGGTAACGAACTGTGTGTGCCCTTCGATACTGCCGTTCTTCTCGGCCTGGTCGAGGCTTTGCACATACATTTCGCAGATGCGCTTTGAGCAGCCCATCACGTTGGTGGGGTTCACGGCCTTGTCGGTAGAAATCATCACGAACTTGTCTACACCGTATTTCACGGCAAGGTTGGCAATGAGGCGGGTGCCATACACATTATTTAATATACTCTCCGATGGATTGTCTTCCATCATGGGCACATGCTTGTAGGCTGCGGCATGGAACACGTAGTGCGGACGGTGCTCGGCAAAGATGTGCTCCATGCGCTGCGGATGGCAGATGGTGGTAACAATGGTTTCGCACTTGATGTGTGGCCAGTGATTGCGCATCATCAGCCGGATGTCGTGCAGCGGCGTCTCGGCCTGGTCAACCAGCACCATGTCGGCAGGGTCGCAGTTGGCAATCTGCCTCACTATCTCGCTGCCTATGCTGCCGGCGGCTCCGGTAATCAGGATGCGCTTGCCCTTGAGCTGTGCGGCAATCAGCTTCATATCCACCTGGATTTCGCTGCGTGGCAGCAGGTCTTCTATATCCACGTCCTTCAGTTCCTGTTGTGCACCCGGTTTCATTTTGCCACGGTGCCACTCCTGGGCCTCGGGGGTAATGAGTATATGTATACCGTTGCTAATGAGCGAGTCTTGCAGCGGCATGTTCTTGCGGAATTGTTCTGTGCAATCGTCGGCCACGATGAGGTGGGTAACGTTGCGCCGCTTCATGAATTCGCCCAGGTGTGCGTCGGCAGGATGCACCCTCAGTCCCATCAGCATAAAGCGCTCGGCCTCGGGTTTGCCCGACACGAATCCGCAGAGCTTGTACTGCATGGGCTTCTCGTTGCGTATGCGCTTGGCCGTGGCAATGGCGCCGCTGCTGATGCCGTAGATGTAGGTGTGACAGGCATGCAAATCGGGCAGCGAGGTGTCGTAGAGCTGTTTTACAAGCACGCGCTCGGCCCACAGCAGCAGGGTGGCAAGAATGGTGGAAACGGTTATCTCGGTTCCGGTGAGTATCACCAGGTTCCAGTGGTCCCATATTATATAATGTGTGGCGAAGGTGAGCACGCCGCCCACCAGTGTGGCATAGAACACCCGCTGCAAGTCGGTGAACGAGCTGTAGCGCAATATGCCGGCATAGGTATGGAAGATGCGGAAGCCGATGATGTAGAAAACGAGGTAGAGCAGCAGTGTGGGTACCAGGTGACCAAGCACCCTGAGGGTTTCCACTCCACTGCGGAACTGCTGGAACACCAGCAGGTAAGAGCCCAGCACAATGGCACAATCAACGATGAACACGCACCAATAAGGCAATGCGTCCTTGCTAAAGTACCAGTTTGTGAGTTTATGTATGAATTTCATGAAGTTTCTTTCTAATTGTCAGGCGTAACACAACGCAATTACGCTGATTTAACCATTTCACTACAAAAGTAATAAATATTTCTTAATTATGATGTATTTTTGTTGGATTTTTAAAAATCGATAGTGTTAAAGATATAAGATGGTGAAAGTGAAATAGCGAATGGTTAATATGGGCAGGAATTCAGCCAAAGGGCGTACCAGCATTGTATCAAAGCGTGGTACGGTGAGTATCACAGCGTGATACCGTGCGTTCCAAAGCGTGATACCGTGCGTATCAAAGCGTGATACCGTGCGTTCCAAAGCGTGATACCGTGCGTTCCAAAGCGTGGTACGGTGCGTTCCAAAGCGTGGTACGCGATATATCTTAACGGTCACACGCAATTGCGGAGGACCAGTCCACCGTAGGGTGCGGCCTTTATGGCCGCCCTAAGTGGCACGTAATTCCAACCCAATCACACAATTGCCCGACACACCGGTCCCCTAGGGCGGCCATAAAGGCCGCACCCTACGGTGGAATGGGCTTTACCGGTCCTTAATGGTCCTCTTGCGGGCGGCCATAAAGGCCGCCCCTACAGGGGACGCGTCCTCGACATTTTTAAGGAATACACTTACTGTTAAATGCTTTTTCAGCAGCCTCGTCTGCTCATTTCCCCCTTATTCGTCTTCGTAGGCGTCGATGCCTATCTGTTCGTGACTGCCGATGGTGAGCTTGCGCAGATCGTAATACGAGCCGTTGTAGATGTTGAAGTCAACAAAGCCCTTAATGCCGGGCAGGCGTCCGGCGTCGGTGTGCTGCCAGAACTTCCACTGCCCCTTGTATTCCACGCGAGGCACGTAGTAGTGGGCTATCCAGTAAGGGTAGTCGTCGAAGACGGGGGCGCTCAGGTAGGCCTCCTTGAACTTATAGTTGGTGTAGATGATGGGCTTCACATGGTAGCGGTCTTCCACAATGTGCAGCCACGTGAGGATGTCTTGCTGGAAGTCCTCGGTGCTCTGATTTTTGCGTTTGTGCTCCACGTCGAGCACGGGCGGCAGGTCACCGTCCTCCAGGTGCACCTGTTTTAAGAAGTAGTAGGCTTGCTTACGTGCCGACGACTTAAGACTGTAGAAGTGGTAGGCGCCGCGGATAAAACCGTATTCGCGAGCCTGGTAGAAGTTGTCGTCGAAGTTCTCGTCGGTGCGGCTGGCGCCTTCGGTGGCCTTCACGATGATGAAGCGCAGCGGACAGCCTTCTATCATGGCGTTGCTCTTGAGTTTGTCCCAGTCGATGTCGCCCTGATAGTGCGATATGTCGATGCCGTGAATCTCGTAGCCTTCGGGATAATGGGTGTCGCCGAAAAGGGCGCGCCAGCGGAAGGCCGTGGGCCCCACGAAGAAGTGATAGAACAACCAGATGTAGAGCAGTATAACGCCACCGCCCCCTATCAGCCATGCCCAGCGGGGATAGCGGTTCAAGCGCTTGAAGATTGACGAGCCGTTGCGGCGGCGTGCCGACTTACTTCTGTTGCGCCTTGTGGTGTTACGGCGGTTAGTTGTGGTCATCCGGGTTGATTTTGGATTAATGGATATACCTTACATATATTATGTCCGGTTAAATGATAGTCAAAATGCCGGGTACCGGCATTTATTCCCACGCTTATTGCAGTGGGGCATTATTCCGCGCACATGCAGTGGATTACAACACGAAACAAAAAACAACGCGGGCCTCACGACCCAACGTTGTTTATGTGATATATTATAAATAGCGTGTCAACTATTTATAGACTAAAAACTAAAAATGATATTATTTCTCGTGTTCAAGCTGCAGTGTGCGTGTAGTGCGGTCGCACACGCTTGCGGGGCCCCAGTACTGAATCGGTCCGGGATAAACGTAGCATGTGTTCTTGGCCCACTCGTCACGATGAGCGGCGAAGGTCTTGAAGGGTTTGCCGTCGAGGTCAACCAGTGCCTTGCGTATCACAGGTTTCATCTCGCCGTTACGCTTCTCCATGTTCATCATCATGGTGATAGGCACACCGCCTGCCTGCCACTCGTCGGTGCCGGCTGTGGTGTTCTTCACAATGGCCATGTAGCCGGTCTTGCCGTTGGCAATAAGCTGAGCAGCGCTCACGCCCAGTGCGTAGCAGTAGTCGGCATCGAAGTTAGAAGGCGCGGCGCAGCGGCCTTCGTAACCAAAGAAGTGGTGCTGTGCGGCGAATTTGCCCACATACTTGCCTTCCTTCTTCCATTCAGCCAGTTTGGCACCCACCATTTCAGAGAGCAGCTTCTCGGTTTCGATGAGCGATACCTGTACGTTTCCGTGGGGGTCGCGGTCGAGTGAGAGCTGGCGTGCCACGCCTTCGGGCAGAGTGCTGAAGGTTTCGGCATTCTCCTTAGAGAGGTGCTCCAGGATATATTTACGCTGTGCGTCTTTGTCAAGGTCCTTGTAGTCGGCTCCGTGAGCTGCCAGCAAGTCGTTGAGTTCCTGAATGAGTCGGCCAATGGCAGGAATGAACTCAATCAAACCCTCGGGGATGAGCACCACGCCGAAGTTGTCGCCGCGCTCAGCACGGTGAGCCACTGCGGTGGCAATCTGCTCAACAATCTGGTTCAGCGTCATATCCTTCTTCTGAATTTCCTCAGAGATAAGGCAGATGTTGGGCTGAGTCTCCAGTGCGCACTCCAGTGCGATGTGCGAAGCCGAGCGGCCCATCAGCTTAATGAAGTGCCAGTATTTGCGAGCTGAGTTGCAGTCGCGCTCGATGTTGCCGATAAGTTCGCTGTAAGTCTTGGTAGCGGTATCGAAGCCGAACGATGTTTCAATCTGGTCGTTCTTCAGGTCGCCATCGATGGTCTTGGGGCAGCCAATCACCTGTACGCCGTACTTCTTGGCAGCATAGTATTCTGCCAGCACGCAGGCGTTGGTGTTAGAATCATCGCCGCCGATGATTACGATAGCCTTGATGTTGAGCTCGCGGATAATCTGCAGGCCTTTCTCAAACTGGTCTACCTTCTCGAGCTTTGTACGGCCCGAGCCAATCATGTCGAAGCCGCCGGTGTTGCGGTAAGCGTCGATAATATCAGCTGTGAGCTCAATATACTTATGGTCTACCAGTCCGCCGGGACCCATCAGGAAGCCGTAGAGCTTGTTCTCGGGGTTAAGCTTCTTTATAGCGTCAAAGATACCGCATATCACGTTGTGTCCGCCAGGAGCCTGACCACCTGAGAGTATCACGCCCACGTTCATTGCCTGGGCAGCGTTTTCCTGGCCCGGTACGAACTCTACCAATGGCATGCCATAGGTATTAGGGAACAGTTTCTTGATTTCTTCCTGATCGCCCACACTCTGTGTCGGCGCTCCTTCTTTTACCTGCACACCGCCCTGCAGACCCTTGGGTAACTTGGGCTGATAGGCTGCGCGCTCTTTCTGCAAAACACTAATTTCCATTCTGCTTACTATATTAATAAGATATTGATGTTATTCTACGTGCAAAGTTAATCTTTTTCCTTGAAAAAGCCGAACAAATCTTTAAGAAAACCTTGCTTTTAAAACTTTTTATGTGTTGCCTTTGCACGGTATCGGTTTTTTTTTATAACTTTGGCATGAACATCAAAACAAAAAACTTATGGCAAACAAGAGATTTTTGAAAAAGAGTATTCATTATATTTGTAGCGAACTTTTTGCAGAGTGCGTGGCCGCATCGCTCTATGGCGACGGTGCCAACGACGAAACCGTATCGGCTCTGCTCTCTACCATCGTGAGCACCGATGCCGACTTTGTGGGCAGGGTGTCGCACCCCGAGCCGGGCATGAAGGCAAAAGATTATTATAAAAAGCTCACCTCCGACTTTAACAAGTGCACCGGCGAGATTATCGACCAGATAGGCAACCTGCACTAAAGCCCCAACAGGAAGAGCATCATTACTACACAGTCGTATCCCAATGCAGGGCTGCGGCCAGGTAGGGCCGGGGGCCGCCCGCAAGAGTACCATTAAGGACACTATACCTTAGTGGCACTTAGGGCTGCCACAAGGGCCGCACCCTACGGTGGGTGCACAAAACTGATTATGGCAAAAACATTATAAACATTATGTTGAAAGGCGTTTGCAAATTTATTCTTTATAAGGTTATGGGGTGGCACAAGCAGGTTACAGTAACCTTGCCCAAGCGTTACATCATCTGTCTGGCGCCACACACCAGCAACTGGGACTTCATCATCGGGCAGCTTTACATGCGTGCCGAGGGCATGCACACCAACTTCCTGATGAAAAAGGAGTGGTTCTTCTGGCCGCTCGGCGCATGGTTCCGCCACATCGGCGGCATACCCGTGTGGCGGCAGAAGCACTCGCACCTCACCGACCAGCTGGCCCAGGAGGCACTGAAGCACGAGCGCTTCGGCCTGTGCATCACGCCCGAGGGCACACGCAAGCCCAACCCCGACTGGAAGAAAGGGTTCTACTTTATAGCCCAGAAGGCGGGCATGCCCATTCTGCTCTTCGGCGTGGACTACCGCAAGAAGCTTATTCAATGCACCATGAGCCTCAACCCCAGTGGCAACGTGGATGCCGACATGCAGCGCATCAAAGATTACTTCCGTACATTTACGGGCAAACACCCCGAAAACTTTAAATTGTAAAATAACGTTGTCCATAATGCCCATTAAGCCTATATTGCCCATCAACCCCATAAAACTTCTGCTACTGGCCTGCGCCCTTGGCTTTGCGCCTTCACTCATGGCGCAATCCACCGTCGACGTGGGCACCAAAGCGCGCACCCGGCTCGAGGCGCTGTTTGCCTCGTGGCCTATGCCCGACAAACAGCAGCCGCACGCACAACTGCAATCGGTAAGTGCCAATCCTGCCACCACGACGGTTACGGTTACTGTAAACGATGCCTTTGCGCAGCAGCCGTTCACCAACAAAAGCGTTAACAAGATTTACCACAAGGTGCGCTCCACCCTGCCCCACGCGCTGAACAAGTACAAGGTGGTGGTGCTCACCACGGGTATGCCCATCGAACAGCTCGTGCCCGATGCCGAAGTACAGTATCAGGGGGTGAGCCGCCTCTGGGGCGACATTAACTACAAGGGCAAGCCGTGGGTGCAGAATGCGTCGCACCCCTACACCATCACCAAGGGCTTGCAGAACCGCCACATCACGGTGTGGGCAAGTCATGGCCGCTACTACGACAACAAGCACGACAAGTGGGTCTGGCAGCGACCGGTATTCTATGGCACCACCGAAGATTTGTTCACGCAAACCATCGTAGTGCCTTATCTTATACCCATGCTTCAGAACGCGGGTGCAGTGGTGTTCACGCCACGTGAGCGCGACTGGCAGACCCGTGAGTACATCGTCGACCCCGACGGCTCGCTCAACACGCCCGAAAGCGGCTACACCGAGCAGAGCAACGGCAAGCAGTGGGAGCAGGCTCCGGGGCTCCGCGGCTTCGCGGCCCACGCCGGCAGCTACACCGACGGCGAGAATGCCTTCACCGCAGGGCATGTGCAACAGGTTGAAACCACCCGCAAGGCGGGCCGCAGCATTGCCATCTACAAACCCACCTTCGAGCAGGCGGGCCGCTATGCGGTGTACGTAAGCTATGCCACCGTGACGGGCAGCGTGAGCGATGCCCACTACATAGTGTATCATCAGGGCGTGCCCACCGAGTTCCGCGTGAACCAGCAGATGGGCGGCTCCACATGGGTGTATCTCGGCACGTTCTACTTTGGTGCGGGCTCGAGTGTGGACAACTGCGTGATGCTTACCAACCAGAGTGCCCAGCATGGCGTGGTAACTGCCGACGCGGTGCGCTTCGGCGGCGGCATGGGCAACATTCGCCGGGGCGGCGACGTGAGCAATCTGCCACGCTGCCTCGAGGGTGCACGCTACTCTGCTCAGTGGGCGGGGGCACCTTACACGGTTTACAGTTCCAAGAACGGACAGGATGATTATGGCGACGACATCAACACACGCTCACTGATGGAGAACTGGCTCGGCGGAGGCTCGGTTTACATGCCGGCCACCAAAGGCCAGGGGGTGCCCTTCGAACTCTCGCTTGCAGTGCACAGCGACGCGGGCTACTCGGCCGACTACCAGAGCATCGTGGGCTCGCTCGCCATCGCCACAACCAACTTCAACGGCGGGCGATTCTCGTCGGGCGTGTCGCGCCAGGCATCACTCTTACTTGCCGACAGTTTGCTCAACTGCGTAAACAGCGACATGAGCCGGCAGTTCGGCGCGTGGAACAAGCGTTACCTGTGGGACCGCAACTACTCTGAAACACGCCTGCCCGACGTGCCTTCGGCTATACTCGAGACCATGTCGCACCAGAACTTCCCTGACATGAAACTGGGGCAGGACCCTAACTTCAGGTTCGCCCTGGCACGCAGCGTGTACCGCACGCTGCTGCACTATATATGCCGCCAGCATGGCACCGTGGCCATCACCGAGCCGCTGGCTCCGCTCAACCCCGCCGTGCAACTGCTGCAGCGAGGCAACGCACAACTAACGTGGCAGTCGCAGCCCGACTCGCTCGATGCCACCGCACGCCCCACCGGCTATGTGGTTTACACCGCCGAGGGCAGTCAGGGCTTCGACAACGGCCGGCTCTGCTTCAGCAATCACCTTAACATGCAGCTTAAGCCGGGCGTGCTCTACCATTTCAAGGTTACGGCAGTGAACCGTGGCGGCGAAAGCTTCCCGTCGGCCGTCGTGTCGGCTCTCTACCAGCCCGACAGCAAAACCACGGTACTGGTGGTCGATGGCTTCGACCGCCTTTCATCGCCCGCGGTAATCGACGACGACACACGTCAGGGCTTCGACTTCAGTGCCGACATGGGTGTGAGCTACGGACTCACCGCGGGCTGGAGCGGTGCACAAACGTGCTTCAACAAGCAAACCATCGGGCGCGAAGGTCCGGGCGCCATGGGCTACGGCGGTTCAGAATGGGTGGGCCACTTCGTCATGGGCAACCAGTTTGACAACGTGCGCGAGCATGCCCGCGCCCTCGCCGCATCGGCACGTTACAGCATTGCCAGCTGCACGGCTGGTGCCGTGGAGGCAGGTTTGGTGAAACTCGGCAACTACAAGGCTGTTGACTGGGTGCTGGGTTTGCAGAAGTACGAGCCTTGGCAAACCAGATATTACAAGACATTCAGTGCCGTAGAGCGCCACCAGGTGGCCACCTACATGGCCGCTGGCGGGCGCATGCTGGTGAGCGGTGCCTACGTGGGCTCCGACCTGAGCAGCGACTCTGAGCGGCAGTGGTTGCGCACCACCCTGCATGTCGACGCGGCAGGCTCGCTCAGCACCGACACCGTGAGCACCGCCACCGGACTGCAACAGCAAATGCGGCTCATTGCCACACCCAACCCGCAGCACTACGCCGTGCAGCATGCCGACGTGCTGCAACCCGTGGGCAACGCCTTCTGCGCCATGCAGTATGCCAACGGCGCCACCGCAGCCGTGGCCTGTCAGGGCACGGGCGCCTCGTTCGTAATGGGCTTCCCCCTTGAGTGCATCAGCGATGCCACCACCCGCACCCGCATCATGGCCGGAGTAATGAATTATCTGCTGGGCAGCAGCAAATAAAAGGCTATAACATAAATGCCCACATCGCCCATAAATGCCCATAAATGCCCACATTGCCCAAAATGCCCACATTGCCCATAAACGCCCATAAATGCCCACATTGCCCATAAATGCCCATATAAATGCCCATATTGCCCATAAATGCCCAAATTGCCCAATATGCCCACATTGCCCATAAATGCCCATTAACCCATAAATAAATAAAATAGTTATGACTTACAAAATTCAATCGAACCCATCGGGCACACGCCACATCGACGTAACCGACAAGCATCTGGAAACCATCGAGAAGTACTCTCTGTTCCGCAACCTTATCGACAGCAACGGCTTCGTTGACGAGAGCGTGCTCGACAAGCTCAAACTCAACATACGCAGCATCCTGGCCTCTGAAATAGGTACCGACAAGGACCTGCTTGACCTGTGCCTCGACGTTATCTACAACTCTAACATGAAGGCCTTCGGACTGCATCAGCTCTTGCTGCTCTACCTGAAGTGGCAGAAAGAGCAAGGTGACGACGAAGCTGACGACAACGAAACGGCTGCCGACGACGAACACGACGTAACCGATTAACGCCGATGGAAGAAACTCCTGTTTACAGACTCACCGACTTTCTGCCTACCACCCGCAAGGAATGCCAGTTGCGCGGCTGGGACCAGCTCGACATCATTCTCTTCTCGGGCGATGCCTACATCGACCACCCTGCCTTTGGCGACGCCGTAATCGGACGCACGCTCGAAGCGGCAGGGTATAAGGTGGCTATTGTGCCACAGCCCGACTGGCATGGCGATTTCCGTGACTTTAAGAAGCTGGGCCGGCCACGACTCTTCTTTGCCATTACAGCCGGAGCCATGGACTCCATGGTGAACCACTACACGGCCAACCGGCGCATGCGCAGCGAAGATGCCTACTCGCCAGACGCAAGGCACGACATGCGCCCCGACTATCCCACCATTGTGTACACACAAATTCTGAAGCGGCTCTTCCCCGACGTGCCCGTGGTGCTCGGCGGCATCGAGGCAAGCATGCGCCGCCTTACACACTACGACTACTGGCAGGACCGCGTGCGCCCGAGCATCTTATGCGACAGCGGTGCCGACCTGATTGTGTATGGCATGGGCGAGCGCGGCATCGTGCAACTGGCACACGAGCTCGAGGAAGGACGGCCCATGAAAGAGATTCGTGACATTCCGCAAACGGTGTTCCAGTGCCATCAGGACGAGGTGCCGGGAGGCATCACCGAGGCCGACATCGTGCTGCACTCACACGAGGAGTGCCTGGCAAGCAAAAAGGCCGAGGCCGAGAACTTCAGGCACATTGAGGAGGAATCCAACAAAATGCACGCCAGCCGACTGTTGCAGGCCGTGGGCAACCGCTACGTGGTGGTGAACCCGCCCTACCCCGTGATGACCACCGCCGAGCTGGATGCCTCGTTCGACCTGCCTTACACACGTATGCCACACCCCAAGTACAAGGGCAAACGCATCCCGGCCTACGACATGATTAAGTTCTCCATCAACATTCACCGTGGCTGCTTCGGCGGCTGCGCCTTCTGCACCATCTCGGCGCACCAGGGCAAGTTCGTGGTGTGCCGCAGCAAGGAGAGCATATTAAAAGAGGTGAAGAAGGTGATGAAGCTGCCAGGCTTTAAAGGTTACCTGAGCGACCTCGGAGGTCCGTCGGCCAACATGTATGGTATGCACGGCTGCAACCTCAACGCGTGCGCCCACTGCAAGCGCCCGTCGTGCATCAACCCGCAGGTGTGCCCCAACCTGATGACCGACCACAGCAAACTGCTCGACATCTACCATGCCGTAGACGCTCTGCCTGGCATCAAGAAGAGTTTCATCGGCAGCGGCGTGCGCTACGACCTGCTGCTCTACAAGAGCAAGGACGAGAAGAGCAACGAGGCAGCCCGGCAATACACACGCGAGCTTATCACCCGCCACGTGAGCGGCAGGCTGAAGGTGGCACCCGAGAATACATCCGACCGCGTGCTGAAGCTCATGCGCAAACCGTCGTTCAGTCAGTTCTACGAGTTCAAGCGCATATTCGACCGCATCAATCGTGAGGAGGGCCTCAACCAGCAGCTCATTCCTTACTTCATAAGCAGTCACCCGGGCTGTCACGAGGAGGACATGGCCGAACTGGCTGCCATCACCAAGGACCTTGACTTCCATCTGGAGCAGGTGCAGGACTTCACACCGACGCCTATGACGGTGAGCACCGAGATGTGGTACACGGGCTACGACCCCTATACCCTCGAACCGGTGTTCAGCGCACGCACGCCCAAGGAGAAACTGGCACAGCGCATGTTCTTCTTCTGGTACAAACCCGAGGAGCGCCGTCCCATCGAGCACGAGCTCAAGCGCATCGGCCGTCCCGACCTTATCAAGCGCCTCTACGGCAACACGCCGGCACGCTACCCCAACGTGCACTACGATGCCCGCGCCGTTGGCTCATCACCCGAGGCAGGCGGCAGGCAGCGCAACAGGCACCAGCAGGACAGCGGTAGGCAGCAGGGCAACAAGGCACGCCGTGGCAATGCACGTGGCGGCAATCAGGAAAAGCCCCACAGCTTCAACCCGAACTTCAACCCGAAGTACCGCCACAAAAAGTAAGGGGCTGTTATGCCTGCATTGCCCAACAACCCCATTCACCCCATTAAACTCATCAAAACCCATCAAAATCAATGAAAAAGCTATTCATCTGCTTCTTTATGCTCGTGGCTCTGCTGCCCGCCCCCACTAAGGCGGCAAGCAGCTATACGCCCATGGGCACCAACGAATTCATCGTAACTCCCACCACACTGCGCCAGGTAAACCAGGGCTGGGGCGTAAGCTTGTGCTGGTGGGCCAATATGTGCGGCAAGTGGAGCGACGACAAGATTGACCAGCTGGTTGACTGGCTGGTGAGCCCCACCGGACTGAACTACAACGTGTTCCGCTACAACATTGGTGGTGGCGACGACCCGCTGAACCGCCACTGCGACGCGCACCACATGGCCAATGGCAAAGGCTTGCGCGCCGAAATGGAGGGATTCAAGGATTCCACCAACGGCAACTACATCTGGACACGCGACAGCGCCCAGCGCAAGATTATGCTCAAGATTAAGCAGCGCCGGCCCGACGCCGTGTTCGAGGCTTTCTCGAACAGCGCGCCTTACTACATGACCTACAGTGGATGCGTGGCCGGCAACGACAACGCCTCGAAGGACAACCTGAAGCCCGAGTACTACACCGAGTTCGCCCACTACCTCGTGGACGTGTGCAAGCACTACAAGGATGCTTACGGCATAGAGTTCAAAACCCTGGAACCGTTCAACGAACCTTCGTCGAGCTACTGGGGGCGCAACGGCGGACAGGAAGGATGCCACTTTGACTACTCCTCGCAGATTGCCTTCCTCAAGGTATTGAAACCCATACTCGACGCCTCGGGACTGAAAACGGTTATCTCGTGCTCCGACGAAACGGCAGTGAGCGCCTCCATCGGTGGCTTCCTGGCTTACCAGAAGGCGGGCGTGATGGACATGGTGGCACAATGGAACACCCACACCTACTCGGGCAACAACAAACAGCGCGTAAACATTGGCGACCTGGCTCGCCACGCCGGCAAGATGCTGTGGATGAGCGAGGTGGGCTCGGGCGGCGACGGCTTCAAAGGCAACCTGCAACTGGCCCAGCACCTGTTTAACGACGTGAAGTACATACGGCCCGACGTGTGGACCGACTGGCAGTACGTAGAGGAGTACGGCGACCAGTGGTGCATGGTGAGGGGCAACTTCAGCGACCAGACCTACGAAAAGGTGAACAGCTACTACGTGCACCAGCAAATAACGCGCTTTATAAAGCAGGGATACACCTACGTAGATGCGCTCAACGACAATGCGCTGGCTGCCGTGAGCCCCACACGCGACACCCTGGTGCTGGTTACGCTCAACCTGGCCGACACGGCACGCACCCTTACCGCCCGCCTCGATGGCACCGACGTTACAGCCAGCGGCATAACGGGCTACTTCAGCAACGGCGGCTACGCCCTGGCCAACTTCAAGGTGGCATCCACCCAACCCTACTCAGCCAGCCGTCACTATAGCAGCGTTACCTACAAGATGCCGAAACTCAGCATCGTTACCCTGGTAATTCCCATCAACATAAAGCAACCCCAGGCCAGCCCTTTCGTGCAAGGCACCACCTGCCTGGTGGTGCCGGCAGCCAATCACACCGAGGCACTCACAGTGGCCGACGGTAAACTGTGCATCCAGCCTGCCACAGCCTCGTCAGCTCAGTTGTGGCAGTTCAAACCGGTGGGCGACAGTGAGTATCTGCTGCAAAACGCCGACAGCGAGTATGTGGCCGGAGCCGACAACTATTACCTTAACGTAACCAATTCTGAAATGGAGGCCCAGCCGATTGCAGCAGATACGAACAGTGTGTTTACCTGGCGCCTGCTCACTGGCGACGACATGGCGTTCGACCTTGAGAAAGAGAGCCTCAGCGCAGGCACCCGTGTAGGCGAATGGGCGTTCGGCTCAATCGGTTCGGCAGCACACCGCACGTGGCTGCTGCTGCCCATCGCCACCGGCAGCACCTCGGCAGGCATCAGCAGCTTGCACGGCAGTAATGCCAACGCGGCTGCGCGCTATTACAATCTGCAAGGTATAAGGCTCACCCGGCCCAACCGGGGCATAACCATCGTGCGTACCGCTGACGGCAAGGCACACAAAATCAAGATGTAGCAGATGTGCCGCTGCAGCACCGCAGCCTTATTGATCAACAGTTTTGGCAAACGTCCCCGAATGGGGCGAACTCGGTGGAGGCTGCTGAAAAAGTATTTATCAGTTACAATTTACAAGTGTATTCCTTAAAAATGTCGAGGACGCGTCCACTGTAGGGGCGGCCTTTATGGCCGCCCTAAGGGACCGGTGTGGCAAGCAATTGGTTGATTATGTGGGCATTGTATGGCCCTTAGGGCTGTTGAATTAAATGTCCACTGTAGGGTGCGGCCTTTATGGCCGCCCTAAGTGGCACGTAATTCCAAACCAATCACCCAATTGCCCGACAAACCGGGCCCTTAGGGCGGCCATAAAGGCCGCACCCTACGGTGGACATGTCCCCGCAATTGATGAGCGACGTCCCCGAAGGGGGCGAATTAGGTTAGCCCCATGTCGGAGCGAAGCGGAGACATGGGGTATCAATTCCCTATGATTTATGCGTCCTCGAAGAGGGCGAACCTGTATTTCCACTTGCGCCCCACGTTGCCACGTGGGGCTAACCGCGTTCGCCCCCTTCGGGGACGGCCCGACAAATGTCCACCGTAGGGTGCGGCCTTTATGGCCGCCCTAAGTGGCACGCAATTCCAACCCAATCACCCAATTGCCCGACACACCGGGCCCTTAGGGCGGCCACAAAGGCCGCACCCTACAGTGGACATGTCCCCGCAATTGATTAGCGACTCTTACGAATAAATGTAAACCAACTGCGGGCGGACACGAGCGTCGCAACCCAGCATAGGCAAACCAATTGTTCCAACCGTTAATAAATATTAAACTCGGGCACATCCTTTCAGCGTAACACGTTTAAATACAGAAAAAAGCAGTAACTTTGCACCCGCTTCTACGAGTTAGGAGCATAAAATTCAAACCTCAAATAATAAACAAAACAAAAAATGGCAACAAGAATCAGATTGCAACGCGGCGGCCGTAAAGGCTATGCCTTTTACAGAATTGTAATTGCCGACGTAAGAGCACCACGTGATGGTAAATTTACTGAGAAGATTGGTACATTCAACCCTAACACCAATCCTGCTACTGTAGATTTGAATTTCGACAGAGCTTTGTACTGGGTAGAGAACGGCGCACAGCCCACCGATACCGTACGCAACATCCTTAAGGGTCAGGGCGTTTACCTGATGAAGCACTTGCGTGGCGGCGTTAAGAAGGGCGCATTCGACGAGGCCGAGGCTCAGAAGCGTTTCGACGCATGGAAGGCTGGCAAGGACCAGGCTGCTACCGCAGTTCGCGAAGCTGGCGCTAAGGCTAAGAAGGCTGCTTATGACAAGGAGCTGGAAGCCGAGAAGAAAATTAACGAGACTATAGCAAAGAAGGTGGCCGACAAGAAGGCTGCCGAGGCTGCTGCTAAAGCTGAGGCAGAAGCTGCCAAAGCTGCCGAGGCCGCCCAGGCTGAAGGCGAGGCTCCCGCTGCTGCCGAAGGCGCAGAAGAGGCCAAGTAATTAAGCAAGTCCTTTTTTTTTCATTATTCATTTTACCAAGAGCGGTATCGTTGAGTAAACGGTACCGCTTTTTTATTTACGATACAAGCACAACCCTACCTGGCCGCCGCATCGCAGCTGACTATTGATAATATGGGTATAAGGCAAAAAAAAAGGCAAGCCCACAGGCCTGCCAATTTCACGACTGCTCTCAAAACATCGTTTCCCAACGAATAAAAAACTTAAAATTAAATAAATCTTTGGATATCGCTATAACCCTGTCATCTAATAATTTTCCACTAGCAGTCAGATAATGTCTTTTTAAACGCCTCGTAAAGAGAGTGCCGGCAAAGTCGGAATGATTAAAGGAGGATAGTTTCCGAAATCACTTTGAGCTCTTGCTTCATGAATCGACGCGGCTCAGGCACATTCTCTGTTATTCGGCGCAAACGTTATTATAACATGTAACACACCACTGGTGTTATCAACACAACTTGTATTACAGCAGTATTGAAGTTTGTATGCGGCAAAGATAGTGCTTTTTTCAGTGAATTGCCACTTTTCGCCACATTATTTTACGGAACATGTTGTTAAACATGTTATTTTGTAAGTTATCGTGGGTTTTACTTTACCATCAGCGTTCTGCCCGCGTTGAGCACAGCCAGCACCATCACACCTACATCGGCGAACACGGCGAGCGGCATTCCAGCCAGTCCCACGGCGGCAAGCACGAGCACAGCCACTTTCACTGCTACCGAGCCCCATGCGTTCTGCGATGCTATGCGGCGGGTGCGGCGGGCTATGCGAATGGCGAGCGCCACCTTCGAAGGTTTGTCGTCCATTATCACCACGTCGGCCGCCTGGATGGCAGCGTCGCTGCCGAGTGCTCCCATGGCAATGCCCACATCGGCACGGGCGAGCACGGGCGCATCGTTAATGCCGTCGCCCACGAAGGCCAGCGGCGTGTGGCCCTGTTGCATCATCTGTTCCACAGTGGCAAGCTTGTCGGCAGGCAGCAATTCAGCCTTTACGTTGTTAATGCCAATCTGCGCGGCCACCGTTTGTGCTACTTCGGCGCGGTCGCCGGTAAGCATGGCCACGGTGCCAACGCCCTCCTGGCGCAGCATGCTCACGGCCGTGCGGGCATCGGGTTTAATCTGGTCGGCAATGATGATGTGCCCGGCATAGCGGCCCTCTACCGATACGTGCACCACGGTGCCGGTGTGCGTGCCACAGAGTTTGCAGGGCGTTATGGTGGCGCCGGCGAGTTGCATCATGCGCTCGTTGCCCACCCACACCCAGCGGTCGTTCACGCGTGCCTTGATGCCGTGACCTGCCACCTCGGTTACGTGGTCAACGGTGCAACTGTCGGCCCCATGGTGCCATGCCTGGCGCAGGGCGGCAGCGATGGGGTGCGATGAGAACTGCTCCACGTGGGCTGCCAGGTGCAGCAGCTCCGGGGCGTCCATCATGTCGGGATGTATGGCCTCAACGGCAAACACGCCTCGGGTGAGTGTACCGGTTTTGTCGAACACCACCGAGCGCAGACGGGCCAGGGTATCGATGTAGTTGCCACCTTTAATCAGTATGCCTTTGCGTGAGGCTCCGCCAATGCCACCGAAGAAGCTCAACGGTACTGAGATAACCAGTGCGCACGGACAGCTTACCACCAGAAAGGTGAGTGCTCTGAGCAGCCATGTTGACAGGTTAGCGCTGAAGTTGCCGCTCACGAGTGGCGGGATAATGGCAAGGGCGATGGCGGCAAACACCACTACGGGGGTGTACACATGGGCAAAGCGCCGCACAAAGGTTTCGCTCTTCGACTTGCTGTTCTGGGCGTTCTCAACCAGATTGATAATCTTCGAGGCAGTGCTTTCGCCGAACACCTTGGTAACCTTGATGTGGAGCACACCCTCGAGGTTCACGCAGCCCGAGGCCACCGCCGAACCCTGTTGCACACCGCGCGGCAGACTCTCGCCAGTGAGTGCCACCGTGTTGAGCGACGACGAACCCGTGAGCACCACGCCATCGAGCGGGATAGTCTCACCGGGCCGCACCTCTATAGTACTATCCACCTTCACGTTGGCAGCCGGCACCTCGCGGGTGGCATCGCCATCAACCATTCGGGCTGTGTCGGGGCGGATATCCATCAGTTTGCTGATAGAGCGGCGCGAGTTGTCCTCGGCCTTGTCCTCGAACACCTCGCCCACCTGGAAGAAGAGCATCACGAACACAGCCTCAGGCATCTGCGGTTCGGCACCCGGCATCAGTCCGATGAACAGGGCACCGAGCGTGGCGATGCTCATCAACAGGTCCTCGTTGAAGGGGTCACCTTCGGTGATGCCCTCCCATGCTTCAGCCAGCACAGGGGCGCCTACTATTAAATAAGGTATAGCGTAGAGCGCGATGCTCACGCCCATCGACGGTTGCAGCCAGCGCTCCAGTGCATAAACCACGGCAAGCAGCACGGCCGCCACAATAATTCTGATTATTCGTTTATTCATATTGTACAGTTATTTATTTTTCTGTTTGCAAAGTTACGAAAAGATGGATGCAACTCAGTGGCAAAACCGGCAAGCGCACAAAAAAAAACAGGGAGACGCTGGATTCACATCCATGTCCCCCCCTTAGTGTGACAATTATATACCAAAAAATATGAAACTCAAAGAGTGTTGAGATACCGCTCGGCCTCAAGTGCAGCCATGCAACCTGTGCCGGCAGCCACAACAGCCTGGCGATACACCGGGTCAGCGCAGTCGCCTGCGGCAAACACGCCGGGCACGCCGGTGGATGTACTCTTACCCTCGGTAATGATGTAACCAGCGGGGTCGAGTTTGAGCCAGTCGGCAAACACCTGGGTGTTAGGCTTATGACCAATGGCAAGGAAGAAACCGTCGATGGGCAAATCGTATGTACGCTCATCGGGTTCACCCTTGCGCTCCACCAGGTGCACGCCCTCCACGCCGTGCTCACCATAGAGGCCCACGGCGTTGTGGCGGAACAGAATCTCGATTTTTGGGTTATCCTTAACACGCTTCTGCATAATGTCAGAGGCACGCAGATAATCTTTGCGCACCACCAGGTACACCTTCTTGCAGAGCTGTGCCAGGTAGAGGGCATCCTCGCAGGCTGTGTCGCCACCGCCAACCACGGCCACCGTCTTCTTGCGGTAGAAGAAGCCATCGCAGGTGGCGCAGGCGCTCACGCCCTCGCCGGCATACTTCTTCTCGTCGGGCAATCCCAGGTATTTGGCACTTGCACCCGTAGCTATAATCACGGTGTCGGCCTGTATCTGGTCGCCTCCGTCGGTAAGCAAGGTATAAGGGCGGTGTGAAAAGTCAACCTTCGTAATCACGCCGTCGCGCACTTGGGCGCCGAAGCGCTCGGCCTGCTGCCGCAGCTGCATCATCATCTCGTTGGCATCTACGCCTTCGGGATAACCGGGGAAGTTCTCAATGATAGTGGTCTGTGTGAGCTGTCCGCCCGGCTGCAGTCCGGCATACACCACGGGGTTGAGCGAAGCTCTGCCCGCATAGATGGCAGCCGTGTAACCAGCGGGCCCTGAGCCCACTATCAAGCATTTAACGTGTTCCATTCGCGTTAATCCTTTCTTCTATTATCTGTTATATCTCTTATTATTTAAGCAATTCTTCAATCTGCTCTTCAATCTTGCTGATTTTCTCAGTGGGTTCGAAGCGGGCCACCACCTGACCCTTTTTGTTTACCAGGAACTTGGTGAAGTTCCACTTAATGTCGGGTTTCTTAGCCCAGTCGGGGTCGTCGCCCTCGTTGTACATCTTCTCCAAAATGGGGTAGATAGGGTGCGTCTTGTCGCCGCCTTTGTAGCCCTTTTCCTCTTTCAGGAACTTGTACAAGGGGTCAGCGTCGTCGCCGTTCACCTTGATTTTCTTGAACTGTGGGAACTCGGTGCCGAAGTTGAGTTTGCAGAACTCATGAATTGACTCGTCGGTGCCGGGAGCCTGCTGTCCAAACTGGTTGCAGGGGAAGTCGAGAATTTCGAAACCCTGTGCGTGGTATTTCTTGTAGAGGTTTTCTAGCTCTTCGTACTGAGGAGTGAAACCGCACTTCGTTGCAGTGTTAACAATGAGGAGCACTTCGTTGGCATACTCCTTTAATGATACTTCGTGACCTTTTCTGTCTTTTACAGAAAACTCATAAACCGTTCTCATTTCTAATATCTCTGTTATTTAATTTGATGTAGTGCAAAGATAGGAATAAAAAATGATTTATTCGCATCAAATGTTTAACAATTTAGTTTATTTAGATTTTTTTGGTGGTGAATAGGCAAATCATGTTTCGTTGCCGCCGATGGCTTTCCGCGGACGGAAAGACGCATACCCAGCGCAGGGAAGGGCATGAAGCCCTTCCCTGCACTGACACATCCCTACTTCGTCACTTTTTTGTTGAGACCAAATACTGCCCTTGATTATCAGACTTTTCACGCAGAACCGCTGAGATAATTGAGCCGCTGAGATGATACGTGTGAGAGGCTGAGGCCGCTGCGAGAATCGACTTGCATCATAGCAAGGGTTTCATGGGGTTGGGGCAGAATAGACTGCCGAACTGATTAAATTTGGGTGACGCATTGACGAAGTCAGAGAGTCCCTGGTCTCCGCTAAACAACTATTTAATTATTAATTTCAAAAAAACATTCTTTTTCTTTGCTCATTCAATATTTCTTCATATTTTTGCCATTGTGAACCAATGTGTGTACCTTTTCGGACAATGCAGGGTGCGGTTCTCGTGGCCGACTGCCCAGGCGTGGGCTTCTGCGTTGCTCGTTCTGACTGATTGGGCAATGCAAGAGCCTCGAAGTGTGGGAGGAGTGACTGTAAGAATCCCACGTTTTTTGTATACGCCTCTTTCAGAAGAGAGACTACTTAGAATGAAAATTTTAAAATCTATAAATTATGAAGAAAAGTTTACTTTGTTTTCTAATCCTGCTCATGGTGCCCCTGGCATCCATGGCCTACGACTTCGAGATAGATGGTATATACTACGACGTGACTGGTAGTAGTTCCGTGGCGGTGACATACAAAAGCAAAGACACTGCTCCTTACTCTGGCCATATTACGATTCCCTCTGCTGTGAATTATAATAACAATAGTTATACGGTCACTTCGATAGGCGACAGTGCCTTCTATAATTGTTTCGGCTTAACTTCGATCACCATTCCTGAGGGGGTCACTGCGATAGGCGAGTCAGCGTTCTCTGGTTGTTCCAGCTTGACTTCGATAACCATCCCTGAGGGGGTCACTGCGATAGGCTCGTATGCCTTCTCTGGCTGTATTTAGAGACATCTAAACTACCATGAATAACGAAAACAAATCAAACTTAAATCATTGTATTACAGCTACTTTTAGATTTTAACACTTCAGAAGCTGTTTTTGGTTGCTTCGGAAATTCCCTATAAATTTGCAACGTATTTCTACCGCAGGGAATTTACGAGGCTTTATTTTTGCCACATCGTGGACAGAGTTGACAAAGGTTTCCAATAGGTTACAACAGTTGACAAGTTTCTGACTCGGTTTTGAGAAAAGCAATATCGTGGCGAAAGTTGACAAAGGATGTCAAGAGTTTACTTGTGATTACTTGCGGAGAGGTACAACAAAAGAAATGTTGAACCAACAAATATTGCAAGTATGCCAAAGACCAGAAAATGTGCTTATTGTGGCAATGTTTTCACCACAAACAGCGGAATGCAGAAGTACTGCTCAGAGGAATGTGCCGAGAAAGCGAAGGAAAACAAGAAAAAGAGACAGAGGGATTTCCTTCGGAGTGTTGAGCCAGTGATGGAGCTCCAGCAGCAGGAGTACCTGACCTTTTCCAAGGCAGCCATCCTTTTAGGCTGTACCCGTCAGTATGTCTATAAACTCGTAGAACAAGGGAAGTTGCCAGCCTCACGGCTGAGCAGCCGAATGGCTCTTGTCCGCAAGAGTGACATTGAGAAGATGTTTGAGGATAACCCTTATAACCGAGTCCTTCCTTGTACGAAGCCCAAGAAGTCTGTTTCCAAGAAAATGAAGAGTCCAGCAAAAGACAAGGCAAAGGAGGAACGTGCAACCGATGAAGTTCTTGAATACTACTCTGGCGAGGAAGTAAAGCAGATTTATAAGGTCAAGCAGTCTTGGCTCTATGTTTCAGCCAAACGCCACCAGATTCCAATGTGCCGTATCGCAGGACGGAACTACTACTGCAAGAAACACATTGATGCCGTATTCGGCACTACCATAGACCTTGATGCTATCGTCGATTGGTTGTCACCTCAGGAAGTGGCAGACCGCTATGGTATCAACCTAACAGCAGTCCGTTCCTATGCCCATCGCCACAAGATTCCAAGTAAAAGAGAGTATGGACATACCTACTACTCTCAAAGCCACTTTGACGAACTACGCCGGACGGACTTGTTGGAGGACGAGAACTATTATACCGTTGAGCAGGTGCAGAGACTCTACGGACTGACCAAAGCCAACATCTGCCATATCGTCAAGGTGAAGCACATTGAGAAGACAAAGGTAGGACGGCTTAACCTCCTGCTCCGTTCAGACGTTGAGAGAGTAATGGAAGAACGAAAATCCTTGGGAATGCCCCCCTCTGGATTCTGAGTTTCTACCTTATTGACAGATTATTCAGTGATTATTGGAAATAATCGGAGTCAGCATCCCATCATTGAGTTCCTTTGCACCCGTGGAGAAACGCTCCACCATGATTACTAACATTTAAAAGATATAAGTATGAGTAACATTTGCAAGACCGTGACCCTCCGCACACGGAAAATCAAAGGCGGAGAACAGCTTTCCTTCTATCTCGACTATTATCCCGGCTATCGGGACGAGTCCACAATGAAGGTCATGCGCCATGAATCGCTCGGCATCTACATCTATGCCAAGCCGAAGTCTCAACGCGAGAAGGACTACAACGACCGCATGCGCGAGAAGGCAGAAGCCCTACGCTGCCGTCGCTATGAGTCCATAGTGAACGAGAGGTACGACTTCTTTGACCGTAATAAGATGAAGGGCGACTTCCTTGCCTACTTCAAACAGAAGGCAGACAAGAAGAACTGCAAGTGGCAGCACGTCCATAAGCACTTCGCCAAATTTTGCAATGGCAAGTGCCGCTTCGATGAAATCAACGTTGACCTGTGCAACAAGTTCCGTGAGTATCTTCTGACCGCTCCGCAGACCATCCACACGGAACATAAACTTCATATCAATAGTGTAGCTGGCTACTGGTCAACCTTCCGTGCCGTACTCCATACTGCCTACAGGGAGCACAAGATTATGGAGAATCCCAACGGGTTCCTGGAACGTATTGACACTATCCCAACTGAGAAAGAGCATCTGTCCAAGGATGAACTTGTCAGGTTGGCGAACACCCCATGCCAATATCCCGTCTTAAAGACCGCCTTCCTCTTTGCCTGTTTGACAGGACTCCGCAAAAGTGATATTAAGCAACTCACATGGGAGAACATACAGCCATACGGCGACGGAGGAATGTATGTCACACTGAGAATGCAGAAAACCAAGGAACTGGTGAACAATCCCATCAGTGACGAGGCTTTGGAACTAATCGGTGAGCGAGGAACAGGCCCCGTCTTCGTCGGCTTTGCGGACAAGATGACACAGGCACCCTTGAAGAACTGGCTGAAAGCTGCTGGCATCACCAAGAAAATCTCGTTTCATTGCAGCCGTCACACGTTCGGTTCGCTTCAGGTGGATGCAGGCACAAGTGTCTATACCGTTCAGCACATGTTGGGGCACAAGAACGTTTCGACCACACAGATCTATGCGAGTGCGCCCAGATTGGTCGCTTGATAAATGCTTCAATAGCAAGAAGTTAGGATTGGGCTCGATAAATCCTATCGTCAATCAGCTTATCCAA